>Ga0181379_1000856_pt1 | contig 14481 bp, 24 predicted proteins | sample 2SPOviralmetaG_FD_130115 | JGI IMG/M metagenome (GOLD analysis project Ga0181379, IMG submission 130115) | Marine viral communities from the oligotrophic San Pedro Time Series (SPOT) site, San Pedro Channel, CA, USA - 2 SPOT_SRF_2009-07-10 | ecosystem: Environmental > Aquatic > Marine > Strait... | reverse complement strand
TGTACATATTCCTCCTCACCTTTATTCTTTGGTGCAATCGATCTGATTAAAAGAACATTACTTTCTGTAGTAACTTCAATTTGTTCCTGTGCCCACCCTGCCAATGCTAATTCGATTCTCCATTTGATATTAGATTCTTGAACAATATTGTATGGAGGATATGCTTCATTAACACTTCCCATCCCGTAGGAATGTAGTCTGTAAAACAGATCATCAAATCCTACTGAGTATTTTTCTGCAGCATCTACCACTGCATTAAGATCTTTCGTCGTGAACTTTCTAAGTCCCGTCATTTGTTATGCTCCTAATTAAAGCGAGTTTGTTGTGTGGTCCCCAAAGGCAACCAATATTATTTAACAAGTATCCAGTTTAATTCATTGTGTAATATCCCGAACCTCTGTGTAAGGAATACCTCACCTACATATAGATATACCAATACGAATGGAAACATGACTAAGTTCATTCCTCTCGTTATGCTTTTATTGACTGCGCCTGCTTATGCTGACATGACCACACGGATGTCTAGTAGTGTGCAACTACAAGTAGATCAACCATCTTTAACTACAAACAGAATTTCTTCAGCATATTCGGTGAATGGTAATAACATCACACCATCTACTGTCGGAGGATTAGGTACTTTAAGTGCAGGTTCTGCTGTTGGGTATACACCAACTTCATATGGACTTACTACTGATGGTTCGGCATATACATTTAGCGAATCGTTTATTGAAGGTGATGCAACAACTACGGTACAATCATCTCTGAGTAGCGGAGTAATTGATGCTCCTGTTCTTCACGGCAACTCAACTAGTTTTCTTGGTGGTACTGCTGGTTCACTAGCAGGTACTATTGATACTGCAGGTACTATCGGTTTGACGGCTGGTGGTGCTGGTACATCTGCAACGGGACAATTTGTGACGGAGATCACGATTCGTTAGGAAAGGTAAATGAAGAAACTCATTGTGGGTGTAGCAACACTATCATTTATATCACCCATTTCTGTATATGCAGTCCCTGTAGTACCAAATTTCACTCAGGGAAGTATGAGCAGTCACACGGAAACAACCAGTAAGGTTACCGAAACTATTAATAGTATGGATTATCAAACTGGTTGGCAATATTCAGTTACAGGTAAAAACATACAAACAAATTCTCCTTTATCTCCCTCGGGGGTCGATAAACAAACACAGACTATTAATGGAGTGAATTCAACATGGACAGGATTGAAATCAACAGAGAGACCACAGTGGAACCTAATAAAACCAGGAGCAGCATTTCAGTTCACCGAAACTTATTCTGGCCCTGGATTAAGCAACCACACGATGATACAAAGAGAAACGGTCATCGAAAGCGTGACCGATACTACAAGTATATTCCAGCAATAATTGCTACATTAATAGCATCACCAGTTAATGCTGAAACCATTGGAGGTGTATCAGCAACAGCATCCCCCGTTGCGAATAGCTCTGGCTCAGTTACCAATCAAGCCATTCAGGTTTTACAAGGACCATACATTACTAACACTTATGGATCTGGAATCCAGTGTCAGGGTGCAACGTTAAATATGACTCCGTATGTGACTGGTAATGTGTCAGCACAAAAACCATATGAACCATACTTTAATGACCCAGTATATGATATCAGTGATAACTTTGGTGCTCTAGATGATGATGGAAATGATATTGGGGATGGGATTATTGATAATCCTGGCCGAATTCTTTTTCGCAAGAGCACCCGAACTGGTCAAAAAGATAATTATAATCTGAGTCTAGGTTTTTCTGCTACGTGGTCACGACCACTAGACAAGAAACTACAAGAACAATGTAAAGAGGCAGCACAAGCAAGCATCGATATGATGACACAGTTGACTGCTAATAAAAGATTAGATTTTGAGATTGGAAGATTAAAAAATTGTGGAGAATTGATGAAGGCAGGAATCAGCTTTGCTCCTGGTACAAGATATGCTGCTATATGTTCAGATGTTATAGTTCAAAATATCAATCTAATTTCGCCACATAGACATTCTATCCCTTCTTCTTCCTCTTCGGGAACACAGAACGAAGAACGCGAATCGCCGCACTCCTCTGACGCTGCTCATCTTGGCGGTCCTTTACAGACAAAACTGGGGGATTCTTACCCCGTAAGGTCGCAATCTTCTTCACCACTTTCTTCGTCACAGGTTTCACCACTTTTAACAAAAGATCAGCAAAAGGTTTTGCGAGCAGTGCAGAGGTCGTCGCAACAAGTGCAATAGATGCTGTAGCAGTTACTAATCCAGCATTAGGTATATTACCAACAATCTGATCTGGAATGGTAAGTGGTTCTGTTACCATCAAACACTCTTTACCTACTAGTTCATACCCAGTAATTTTCGTATCACCCTCTAGGATCTTTCCTACAGGGTTTTTTAATTGCTGTTCTCTAGTTGGACACTCTTGTTTTGGTAATGGGGGTATTGGGGGTTTAGGAATTTCAGGTACTTTTAATTCAGGTGTAGCATCCTCGGGTCTACGAGTATCTACTTTTGGTACTGGAGTTTTAAGTATTTGATCAGGTTCAAATAGAATAGGATTGAATGATGGTTGTTGACCGTCACAATATATCCTTACACCAGCCTCATCATCAGTACGAATGTTTTGGTTTTTACCATCCTGTTGTTCATGTGCTTCTACACATCCAGGAATGTTGATAATAGGTACGCCAATAGTTTCAGTTACAGGAACGACAGGAGGAATCGCTTGGGGTGGTGATAATAACCAATCGGGTGTATCGGGAATTTGGTTGATCCGTACACCAATATCTCTTACCCCAATATCAGGTATGCCCATCAGCAGTCATTAAATACACTGCCCACTGTAGACCCCAGAGAAGACCCCGCCTTCTGTCCTAGGAGCAATGCCCATCCACCTGCCAACCAACCCACGTAGGGGATGCTAGCGACTGCTGGAACAGCAAGACCAGCAGCGATGCTAGTTCCTGCCATCGCACCTTGTGACCGTGCTCCAGCGTCCGCCACTAAACACTCTGCTTCTTTTGCAGTCAACTTTCCCTCATCATCTGTTGCACCTCCCATATTTCTGGTGCCTTCCATAGTGAACTGATCGCTACGATACTCACGACGGTTCTCGTATTTATTACCACCAAAGAAACCACTTTGATTTTTTTGAAGTTCTAAGGATTTCTCCGACTGTAGAACTTTAGGATCATTTGCACGATACTCAATTTCATATCCATCCTTACCTGCTTTAATAGTATAGGATGAATAAGGACCCCGAGGAATATTAATTGTAGGAACCTGAGGAACTTTTGGTTCTTCTGGTTTATGAATTACATAACCCAACAAACCAACATGTGCTAAAGCAAATACAGATCCTAGAGCAAGAGCAATAGTTTTAACTGGTGACTTGCTCGGCACTTGCGCGGCGACTTGCTCGGTGACTTGCTCGGTCTCTTTTTTCTCGGGGTTGAATATACTCATGGTTAGAATGGAATTGCTCCACCTGTTGCTTGAGGCATCTCAGGCATTTCTGGCATTGCCGAATCGACCATACCAGGGAGAGCACCAGTAAGTGCCTCAGCAGCGGCTGCTGCAACCTGTTCTTTTGCAGATTCTATCAATGAATCTTTGTTTAGATACACAAAAGTTCCGCCGCCAATGATGCCAGAGACACCAACGAACGACAGAACTGATAGTATGTTAATTAATTTTTGCATTATCGTCTTCCTTTTTAGCGATTGATGGTGCTTTTTTTGCAGGAGCACCTGCTTTAGCAGGACTCAATCCAAATGCAGCAAGCGATCCACTGAATACTGATGCGATAAATGTAGGATCAAAGTCTAAGATCTTTTGACCATTGGGCAGGCGTACATAACTGAACGTTAGAAGGGATGCAGACCAGATTAGGACCACAACTTTCACTAGATTACCAAGAACTTCACTTTTATCTTCATCGCTATCCTTCTCTCCAGTTACGACTGGTTTTGTTTCAGTCATATTTATAGAGTTAAGCAGCTCTATTTAGGTTTCTGGAGTTTGTCTTTTCTTTCCAATGTTATACTTGGACTCTAGTGACCATTCAGTTTTTTCTTTATAAGCAATCACTTTAATTTGACTGAGTGGTGCAGCATCTTTGACAGAATCTTCTTTTACAATTTCTACCAATCCCCAATCAGATAATAGTTTGATAATACGATTCCTACGCTGCAAATCATTCTCAGAAAGGTTTGATTTCTTGCCATCGAGAGCAAACAACTCTTTAAAGTGAACAATATAATACTGACCTTTCTTATGGAGAATGTGACAGGATTGATAGAGTTTCTTTTCTTTACGAGAAGCAACACCAATGCGAGTGAGTGTTTCACGAACCTTCAAAAAATCATCGGGTTCTTTCAAAATCACTTCAACCATATCATCTTTAGTCCATTGAACTTCTTTAAGTTCATTCATCTTTTACCCCCTTTATTCAGTTTATCTTTGATGAATTCAATTTGTTCAGGAGATAAAAGTCTTAATGCCTGTACCGCTTTCTCGGTTGAGTAACCATAGAACTCTTTTACAATCTCAAGATCTTTCACCTTTTCCTTCTTACCCCAAGGAGAAAATCTCTTACGGGGTCTCACGGTATTTATAAAGAATTCATACTGTAAACGTTTGTCAAGATGTTGACACTGGTTCATCTCGTTAGCAAACATGACGGTATCCATATGATATCCAAGACATTTATTGATAACATACGGAGAATAATTTCTTTCCCATCCAGGATCATCAGTGTCCATAACGTTATCTTTATTCAAATTAATAGAGTTTAGATAATCCTTGAGAGGATACCTATCATCATACTTCTTCATTTTGCGACTTACGATGTACATTATTTTCTTTGGGGGTTACCCAACGCAAATTACTAACATGGTTGTTACTTGGATCGTCATCAATGTGATCTACAACAGCAGTATCACGAACCCATTCCTTTGCTGCTTCGGGCATATCATCCCAACAATCTGCTAAACTGGCAGGAGGAAATTTATCAATTGGCATCCATGTCTCTGCTACACAACGGTGGACAGAGACAGTAATCTTGACACTACTCTTTGCGGCATACGAATTACGAAGCGAATAATCATAATCATCAAAAATATGTTTGGGGATAGAAAAATCGCATTGTAGACAAACCAAATGTTGATCGTTGCTACCTACAGGTCTAGATCCATTGCGACCAGTGTTTTGGAGACGCATATGCTTAGAACGCATTGCCTTCAATTGTTGCCCACGCTTGGTGCTAAGAACTAATCCCTCTTTAGAAACATAGTAGTTAGGAAGTTCTTTTTGAAATCGAACGATTTGTTTGAATTCGCTTTCGTTATTGAAGATTGTCATTGTATTAGTTGGATTAGAATGTGTAATTGAGGAGTAGGAGTTCCTTTCTTTTGATCTGATCGGTCATGTACGCCCCTACAGATCTCATAGTATATGTATGATCATACTCGTAAGGGGTCCAATCAATGAACCGATCCTTAATAATATTATCCGAATTGTAACTTACCATCTGATCACACTTAGCACCATCGCAGTCAGAGAAAAATTGATCATGATCAAATCCTTTATGCATATTACCTTTCCTACCATAGAGATTTGATTTGATCTCATAGGGAGGATCTAGATACAGGAACGATTCCTTATCATCTGTTAATAATTGCTCATACGACAGGTTAGTAATTTTCCAGTTTTGGATGAGTTCTGCATAGTAGGGGAGTTTATTGATTCCTCGCACACTAAAGTTTGAGTCTGAAGCTTGCTTGCTGAAGGAACTCGATTCTGTAAGACCAGAAAAAGAGCACTTGTTAACAATATAGAAACTGACAGCACGAGCCGTAGCATCACATTTTCTGGGTTCGTTAGCGAGATACTCTTTAGATTCCAAGAAAAGAACTTTTGCCGAACTGGGGTCAGGGTGCCTCTGTTTAAGTTGGATAAGTTGGTTCTTAATTTCATTACCATTCTCTTTCAGTTGTGTCCAAAAAGTATACAAAGGTTCGTAAAGATCATTCACCCAGATATCTAGATGAGGATACATTTGTGTGATATACAATGCTACAGAACCACCACCCAAAAATGGTTCACGAAATTCTTTGTAGTCAGAAAACAAAGGGAAAAACTGTGCCATTTTTTTAACAGCACGAGACTTGCCACCAGGATAACGAAGAGGTGTTTTCAATGCGGTCATAAGATGAGTTTCTTGGTGGGGGTGACGATGTTTGAATACATTCTACCATACTGCTCGATGATTTCAGGAGCAGGATCTGTAGAAAACACAATTGTTGACCTAGGGATCGTCACCTCGTCCAATGCAGGATCTTGTAGGGGTGCCCAAGGTGCAAAACCTAATGTCCCTTCTTGTCCAGAAAGCATAGCAACAATAGGATTCCTGATAGTTACAGTATCGCTGTCTTCACTAACAACATCTGCGATAACGTTTTCTGCGCTCATCATTCGGATGTATTGAACAGTCATTTGTTTACCTCAATATAAGTTTTAAAAGAATTTGCCATGTCGCGATAACCAGATCCGACATAGATTTGACCAGCAACTACAGCAACTGTTGCAATGCCCCAGAAAACATAGTACCAATGAGACTTAATTTGTTTGATCATTTGAACTCACACTCCAACATAATTTGAGTAAGACAAGCAAGAAGATTGATTTCTTGGTCAACAACAAATGCGGACTTGTATTGATACTCAGCAATGATTAGAACTGCTGCAGCAATACTAGGACCCTTCATAGAACCGCAAATATGATCATAGAGTTTACGCATGATTGATGAGGGATCAGCATCAAGATTTTGAGTCACCCACTTCTTAACATCATTAAACTTCTTATCCTTCAATGCCGCTACAAGAGTATCAACATTAGCATCGCCTAACGTCGCCAGAATGCCAGTGTCGATAACCCCTGTGGTGCTGTATCGTTGGAGTTCGTTGAGAGTTCTTCGGAAATCTGGGAAGTATTTCTGGACGACTTCTGCAACAACTCTCGGAGCGAAGGTGACCTCCTCGCGCCCGAGGATATCTTCACAGCGTTTAAAAAACTTAGCAGCAAGTTGCTGTTTGGTTTGACCTCGGACATTAAATTCTACAACCGTCGTTCTGCTATGTAGTGGTTCAATAATCTTATTTTTGAAGTTGCAAGTGAATATGAACCTACAGTTTTTTTGGAACTCTTCGATACTTGCACGAAGGAGAAGTTGGACATCTGGTGTTGTGTTGTCTGCCTCATCAATGATAAGAACTTTGTGACGAGCAGTAGCAGTGAGAGACACAGTAGAAGCAAAGGATTTTGCTTGATTGCGTACAGTGTCCAAGAATCGACCTTCATCTGATCCATTGATAACATAATAATCTGCTCCAAGTTCACGACATAGTGCTTTAGCAATAGTAGTCTTGCCAACACCAGCAGTACCAGAGAGGAGAAGATTTGGGATCTCACCCTGCTCTAGGAACCCCTTGAAAGTTTCTTTGATAGCATCGGGGAGAATGCATTCCTCAATAGTTTGAGGACGGTACTTCTCCACCCACAGGAAGTCATTCATCAGTTGTTAGGTTCGGTTGCAATAAAATACTTCAGGTTCATATCAAGACAATCAAATCGAGCAACTCCAGACTTACTAATAGTAACACTATAATCTACACTGCGCTTACCAATTTCTCGCGCAAGATTCAAATTCTCAATTTTCAAACAATAGCAGAACTCTTCATCCGTTTCACCAAGAGAAACAGCAAAACTGTTTGATGTTTCATTCTTTTTATCGACAACTTGTAGTTGCATTTCGCCGTCATGACCAAAGATACACACGTCAGTCAACATATACCACTGAGCAGCATTGATGATCTTGTTAAACACCGAACTAGTAAGATCGAATTTAACGTCCTCAGAAGGAAGTTCGATTTCCTTTTCGGGTGGTTGTGTGATAATGTCAGGGTCGGCGTAGAAGAAACGACTCTTGGTGGAACCAATCTCATCCTTGACAGTCACGTAATTAGATTGAGACGTGTCGATTACAGGATTACTGAATAATGCCAGACCCCTAATAAATACGCCAAGATCGTAGATGGCAAGTTCGGACTCAAACTCTTCAGAAACTTCAGCAATTGCAAGAATGTTTTTATTCAAAGCAAGGGTTGAAATTTTGTTGCCAGGTTTAATGACAATTGATTTGTTGATAGAACTAAAGTTCTTCAGGATATCAATTGTTGGTGTGGAAATTGCAGTCATCGGTTGGGGTACTCTTCGGTCTTGGCGTTTTTGTCGTTGAAGTGCATCAACAGCACAGCATAGTGTAGAACTTTTAGAATGTCACGTCTAGCAGTTCCTTTCTTGTCGTAGCGTGAAGCATACTTCAAGATGTTAGAACGGCAGAATGACTCACCATCTCCACATGCTTCAATCAAATCTAAAGTCTGAAATCCTTCAGGACCAGCAGAGTAGTGTTGACTGTAAGTGGATAGGATGTATTCTTTCAGTTCTTGAAGAATGGCATCCTCATCGTATTTGTTCATAGTTAATCAGAATTGTTGACAGGAATTTTCATGAAGGTCAGGTTCCTCCTGAGTATAATCGGAATCCTCTCCTGCGTCAACCTTTGTATAAAGATCTAGAAAGGATTGCTTGGTGTCATCATCAAAACGATTGACACACTTAGTGATAGCATCAAGACGATCACCAAAGATACTGTACGCTTGAACGATGTGGACCAGTCGGCGGGTAGTAATAACTTCATCAACACCACCGTCGAAGAAAGTTTTACGAATCACTCCTGCCCACTTGATTAGCATCTCGGCAAACTCTGGATCGCATTTGTTGTTGATCAAAATTTTAGTTTCTACCGTAGCGGTAGGATATTCTTGCTCAAAGGTAACTGGAAAACGTTCGAGGAATGCTTCATTGAGAATATTGGTTCCAACAAAACGACCGTCATCGCTGCCTTTACCTTTAGTATTTGCAGTTGCAATAACATTGAATCCTTTGGTAGGTTTTACATATTTACCAATTTTCTTAAGGAACACTCCCTTGCCCTCAAGAACAGATTGCAGACACAAGATCTTATTAGATGCTAGGTCAATCTCGTCTAGAAGAAGTACAGCTCCACGTTCCAAAGCTTCGATGACTGGACCATTATGCCAAACAGTGTCACCATTGACAAGGCGAAAACCACCAATAAGATCGTCTTCATCAGTTTCGATTGTGATGTTGACACGAATCAACTCTCGCTTTGCTGTTGCACATGCCTGCTCAACTGAGAGGGTCTTACCATTGCCTGAAAGACCTGTGATAAAGACAGGGTAAAATTGATTAGAGGAGATAACCTTGCGAACAGATGCATAGTTACCAAACTGGACATAGGAAGCATCTTTATCTGGGATGTAGTTTGCGGCAGAAGTTGCAGATGGGGCAACATAAGCACGTTCAATTTCCTGAACACTTAAGTTCCATTTCCCCGTACCAGATTTATAAGACTGGAGGCGCTTGACAGCAGTAGCATATGATACATTCAACTGCTTTGCTGCTTCACGAATATTCTTACATCCTACTTCTGAACCGACTGTATCGTTAAGGTACTGAACAAGTTGTTCGGTGGTAACAGGATTTGGAGCGAAGGGCATTGGTTTGTTTGTTGTCTATACAGATATTATAGCAGATGATTCTGCTGTGTGGCAACCCAGTGGACAGTTATTCTTTTGGACCATGCTTCCTTACCAGGCTCATCCAGAATGCATAGGTAAGTTCTGATGGTCCCTCCAGGAAAGCAACCACTTTGCCATCATTAAGTCCAACTAATGTTGGTGTCCCTCGTACTTTACAATATTTTGCAAAGTCTTTATTGTCATTTATGTCAGTTAACCTGACAGTTTTGTCCCAATTAGGTACTTTTTTCAGAAGATTTTCAACCATCATACATGGTCTACATCCCTCAGCAACAAATAATCTAATTTCGTTCATGCGATTTGCTCGATAAATGCGTTAAGAATAGTCTTATTGGTCATTTTAGAACCCATGTGCTTCTTGAATGCACGAGTAAGTTCTGCTTTAGTTGCAACCTCATTTTTGGTTTTAACTTCTAGGTCTTGAGTTCCCATACCAGTATACTTATCTGGCATGAAGAATGATTCAGTGAAACCTAAATCATTTTTGACAGAAGCAAACCTTTCCTTTCTCCATTGCTTTTCTATAGATCCTATAGTTTTATAATCGAAATCCCTGATCAAGCGATTCAAATCATTCTTGCTGCAAATACGAATACCGATCCAGTTATAATCAGTAATCTCTCGGAAGAAAGATACAATCTCTTTGGTTGTATTATATGGACTAGTGCTAATCTTGCGTTGATATCCAGTAATAGGATCGCGCAAGACAATCACTTTAGAGTGTAAGTGGCAAAGGTATCTCTGACGAAACTTAGTATCCACATGAATTGTAATGTCATCAGGGAATGACTGTAAGAAACTTATTGGATTTGCTTCCCCATCAGTAAGAGCAATTACATTTACTTTCTGTACGTTCTCTGTTCGCTTAAGATTTTTTACTAATTGACGAGTACAAAGAACTGCCTCAACCAACGGTGTGCCACCCAAACTATAAGATGAATGATAACTCATAGAATAACCACCCATAGCAAATGCTTGGAGATAGACAGCAAGCATAGATCTTTCTAAAGATTTGCTATTTTGTTTTGAAGAAAATAATTCTAAGAGGCGGAAATCATTATCAATTGAAAGATCAAACTCAGTGAACTGATCTTTTATAGTTTGTGTCGAATCTCTCCAGGAACTAGAGAATGCATAGACTCGAAAAGGAAGTCCACATTTTTTAGCAAACCATAAAAGATTATAAGTTTGCTTAAGAGTATCAAGCAATTGATACTGCATAGATCCAGACCAATCAACATGCATAATCAGACCATGATTCTTACCTTCCTTAACCACAGTTATTTTTTTAAAGATGTCATCGGTAATTTTATACTTGTACAGAGAGTTTGTATTGATAACACCAGTTTTAGCAGTTGCCGAACGCTTATATTCGTCAGCAGATTTTTTCATTTCAAATTGTTTGACAAGATACCCAACACTCTTTTGCGCGTCTTTCTTAAATGTATTGTAATGCTGAATAGCATAATCTAATTTGCTATCATACATCAGAGTTCCTCTTTGAGAATCCATATAATCCATGATGTCATCTTGAATTTTTTGATAAGGAACAATATAAGGTTCAACATCAACGGTAGGAAGAGTTAGATAGATCCATTCCTTGGCATTCTCATCAATCAAACTCTCAAGTGCTTCTTTCAAAGCAGCGTCGGTGATAGATTCAGTTTCATCAGTAGGACCGTACTGCGATATATCACCGTACTCATTATTTCTTTCACGACGCTCTGCTTCTTCTTGCATCTCTTCGTGAGTCATATCCTGATCTTCTCCTTCACTAGATGGAGTTACCTCATCATCAGGTTGTTGATTAGATTCTTTAGATGGCATATCTAAATTCATATCATCTTTTTCATCTTCTTTATTATTAGCATATTCCCAAAGGTCTCTAGCAAGATTAATAACATCATCAAATGTTTTAGTATTGCCAACTCTCTCTACCCAAGTAGATTCTTCATCTGTAAATGGCATCGAAGGATTACCTTTATAGTACAGATTGATACGATCAATAAAAGAAAGTTTTTTAGGATCTTCATGTTTTACGCCAAAGAAATCGTCATCCCAAAGTTCTTTGTATCCTTCAAAGAAGGATTTACGGAGACCAGGATAAGTATTCTTCATCATCTTCTCGATACGGGCATCCTCTAGGATGTTCACAAATGCCTTTGAGACCCCTGGGTAATCCTGTGGAGGAGTATAGAGTGCATGTCCCACCTCGTGCCCTACTAGAAGGTCATATACAGTGTTGCTAGCGGTCTTCCAGATAGGAAGGATAAGGATGCGTTTGTCTACATCAAATGCAGCAGTACTAACTTGACGATGCTCAACAGTCAAGTTTTCAGTTGCCATCAGTCTGGCAAGAGTTCCTTTTACTTCCTGATTGATCATGTGCGTTTCTGAGATGCTTTTATTATAGCAGAAAATCCACCCCATGTGCAAGGGGATGGACAGTTCTTTAAGCGAACACTCCCTGCTCCTTGAGGTGGTGTAGGGTTTCTTTCAGATTTCCTATGTGTTTAGAACCGAGAGCAACTTGGGGATATGTTGCATCTTTACCAAATTCTGCTTCAAATGCTCTCTGAGTAAAATGCATATTTAAAACATACTCATGATAATCAGCACCTAAATGCTTTACCAAATTTATAACTCGTTCGCATTCTTGAGATCCGTTTGTGTAGACTACGCATGTGTTGTCAATCATATTCGATTACTATTTTGTTTTCTTGGTATTCGACTGTAGCATTTAGTAGACCACCTGCTCTTCTGATAAGAGCAAGTCCTGCAATCTTATCTGCCTCAGGACCAGATTTAGGTTGCTCTCTATATTTCTTCCACATATCAGCAACCATATCAACATTATGAACAACACCAATGTGTTGTGGTGGTTGTGATTGCCACTTATCAATTGCTTCCTGTGTAGGAACAGCAATTCGGAAAGGAATATCTTCCTCAATGAACTCTTCATTCATTTTTTGGTAAGTTTCAGGTGTGATTTTCATACCCATTCTGGTTTGCGATGTGGTAGTCGTAAGTAGTTATAAGATACCCAAGGTTTGGATGCAATGTACATTTTATATGCATCGATAGTAGAAATACTATCGTCAAACTTATACTCTTCTGGCATTGCACGAACGAAAGGTGTATGGTCGCCCCATGATACATAGGGGATAATCTCGTCAGCAGCAATAAGAGTCCTATAGCAGGTATGGTTTTTTCCATACCGATTATAATACTCGTCACATAATGCAATGCCATGAGTAAGCAACCATCTAGCGTTTGATCTAGTCTCGTTTGCCCACTTAGTACAGGGGTGATTACGGAATGCTCCCTTCTCTGTAGCATAGGGTGTGCCGTCTTTCTTAGGTAATGTACCATAACCATGCCCCCACTTGTCTGAGGCGACTATAGCGAGCATCTGACAGGTCTCTAGGGGCATCTTGACGATGTGCTTGTCAGGTAGAACCTTTGCAGACTTCCATGGATCTTGGTCAGTAACAAAGATGTTCATAGCAAATGCGATACAGAGATCACTAGGAGGAATGTAACCATAATAACGATGTCCCAAGATTTTGTCCTTACAAAGTAAGGAATTGAAATACTATCACCCACCATCTGCAATACGACACCAAGTGTTGTATTGATATGAAGGATAGTAAAGTAAGCAATGATTACAAGACCACTACCCAATACTCTCATCGGAACAGTAATGTTCATTTTTTGACTCAACCCAACAAGGTTTGCATAACGAATTTTTGTATCTTTTCTCGGACTGGACATAGCATCCAACCTGAGGACATTCATTCGCTGGAAACATTTTACCACATCCAACGCATTTTGTCTCCCACATTTTCATTTAATAAATCTCTCCTTTAATAATACCTTCACGGTTTTTTAATTTCCATACGATGTAGTCCATGGTGGGGACACACTGGGGATTCCATCCAGCAAAAGTGGAGTGTTCTCCACTTGGAATCTGCCAACAGGGGGACTCATCGTTTTCAAGATCTAGTGACTCACGATATGCATCATCACCAAACATAACAACTGCTCTCTCTGCTTGATTCAAACTACCAAAGCAAGCAAATCCATTCTTCTTAATGATGTCAGGGATGTGGTGTTTCATTTACGATTTTGCTCTGCAGTTTTTTCTCTATGACAATCGTAGCACAGAAGTTGACATTTCTCAATTTCTCTCCATTGTCTCTCTGTCATAGTTTTACATTCCATTCTAGGACGGGGATCGAATTCTTTATCTTCTTGGTTGATATGGTCTAATTCCAATCTTTCATATGTTCCACAACCAATACACCCTTCATGATTGTCGCGTTCTTCAAAGAACGCAATGACTTGGGAAAAATTATTTGCAAATCTTTCTTTTCTAATAGATGCTCGGTCTATTGACCAACGTGCTTTTCGTTCTCTAACTTCAGGTAGTTTATTGCGAGCAATCTTTTTTGCTTTTGCTTCGGGTGTTAGGCGAGCATATTCTGCTTTATGATCTCTCATTATAAGGTTCTCTCCAATCTATTTGTTGCTTGATCAGGAAAGTCTCTTGGTCTGCTATCAGTAGCATTGTCAGTCTTAGGAGAACCCTCGTTCGCCTTCATAGTGTGTTGATAGTTTGGTCGTGGGTATCTCATATAGAATGGATCAGGCATCCAATATGTTACCTGCCATTCTTGTTCGGGACATAGTTCAAGATGCTTCTCTACACTATGAGAGAAACTACCGAGTTGAATGTATCCATCGTGAGTGATACATCTGCCGTTGCCAGCATCAACTACG
>Ga0181379_1000855_pt1 | contig 14512 bp, 18 predicted proteins | sample 2SPOviralmetaG_FD_130115 | JGI IMG/M metagenome (GOLD analysis project Ga0181379, IMG submission 130115) | Marine viral communities from the oligotrophic San Pedro Time Series (SPOT) site, San Pedro Channel, CA, USA - 2 SPOT_SRF_2009-07-10 | ecosystem: Environmental > Aquatic > Marine > Strait... | reverse complement strand
GAGTGTACCACTTGAAACAATCAATGCAGTTTCTGTGAGCAATCTTGCACCTACAGTTAAACTGGTTGCAACACCTGTTAGATCACTTGAGCCACTACGTTTTCTACTAGGTGTACCTACAAGGGTTGCACTAGATGCAATGCTTGCCGCACCTTCTATGCCTATGTGTACTGTACCTGCGGCGCTTGCACTGGCTACAACACTTAAACTTGCGTTGCCTGGTATTTGTGCTGTAATTGTAGCATCACAGGTTAGTGTACCACTACTGGCTACAAGACTTGCGCCTGCATATGTGCCTACAAAATAATGAGCATCAATATAGTCGTCTTCAATATAGAGGATATCAGTTCCCATCGTCTTCAACGTCCTCTCTAATAAAGTTTACTTCTGTATCAGGTTCATAATTGCCCATCTGTGTGTTTAGTGTATCCCACGTTGGCTCACTTTCATAATCAACCGTTTGTTCAACTTCTACGCCATCTTTTAGATAGACAAAAGTATATCTTATAATCATGAATAACTCTCCACTATGCTGCTTGGTAGTGTAAAGTTAGCACTACTACCATTTGTGCCTGTGTAACTTCTGTTTGAACCTACTGTAACACGCAAGTCTTGAATGTATCCAATATAATCATTAGGATCACCTGCGTTGAACTGTCCTACATGCAGTGTTGAAAATCCTGAGTTTGAACTTACCCAAGCACCTTTGTAGATGCCATCGTAGTAGAAGCGTTTTGTACCACCATCACATACAACAGCAAGATGGTGCCAACCTGAGCCTATGCCAATGTTGTTTTCATTACCAAATGAGAATGTGCTGCCTGAGTTTATACCAAACAACCATCTACCACCTGAGTCTGCACTTGACAAACACCAGTTTTGGTTAGTGCCTGAATTTTGTGCGTTGAACCAACCTTCTACAACAAATGTGCCTGAACCACTTGCTGGTATGCTAGTGCCTCCATTGGCACTTAGATTGTATGTAAGAGCCTGTCCACTACGGTCTACTTCTAATGCACCTTCATAATCTGGCGAAGTCCATTTGTAAGTTGTGCTTTGCATACTTGCACTAGCACCTTGTGTAACTGTTTTTGAACCTGTAACACTGCTGTTCAATTCAACACTTCTGTCAAGTATGCCTAGTCCACCTGGTGCATCATCAAATGGCACTGCTAGTTCTACTGAACTTGCATAAGTGTCTGATCTCAATGAGCCTGCTGTAAATGTGTAACTAAACTTGGCTACACCGCTGCCACCTGAACCACCTGTTTTGTTGTTGCCTCCAGCACCACCGCCACCTGAGCCTGTGTTTGCTGTAGCACTGCTGCCTGTGTTTCCATCACCGCCTCTGCCACCGCCGTGTGTGCCTTGTCCTGGAGTCATGCTGCTTGCAATACATGCACCACCTCCACCACCGCCAAAGTATTCAGTTGAGTCTGCAAATAATGCTGTGCCTACACCGTTGCCGCCATTGCCGCCTGTGTTGGTTACAGTACCACCGTTTTGTCCTACGCCAGCATTACCGCCACCGCCACCACCTAGTTCTGGTGAAGTAGCACCATTGCCACCTGCAAATGTGCCTGAGCCACCTGACATATTTGAACCTGTCCAGTGTCCTCTACCACCACCTCCAGCAGCGTTTGTTCTTGATGCGGCGCCACCTGCGCCTCCACCACCATATCCACCGCCTTCAGCAGTATAACCCAATCCACTTGAATCACTGCCGTTTGATGCACTTGAACCACCTGCGCCAATTGTAAGTGAATAACCTTGTGCTGTAACTGCTTCGTCAGAGAATACTCTAACTTGGGCACCACCGCCTCCACCACCTATGGTAAAGCCGTTGTCACTGGCACCGCCGCCTCCGCCGCCGCCTACAAGTAGGAAGTTTACGTTACCGCCTGCGCTAACTGTAAAAGTACCATTGCTGAGAAATGTATGTGATTTATACCAATTTCCGCTACTGTAGAAATAACCAATGTTGCCGCCAGTTGCTTCTACTGCACCTGCTACTGCATCACCTGGCGCACTTGCTCCAATAAATGTTGCTCTTGCTGATCCTAACATGCAGCCTCCTACGTTATTGCACTAATACTGCCAACACCTGTTACAATGTAGACTTCTGCGTCTGTGGTATCATCTAAACACAAGATATTGAACATATCAAAACCTGTTAGAGTTGGATCTTCTCCATCTACTGCGTAAAATGTACTGTTTGCTTCATCAAATGTAATTGTGTAACTACCACCTGAGTTGTTTAGGATCAATGTTACATTTGCACCTGCTGTAGGTGTTGTCAAACCACTAATAGTTAGAGCACCTGTTTGAACAATGTAGTGTAGAGGTGCTGCTTCATGATCCAAACTGATTGTGCCAGTTGTGCTGTTGTCAGTTTTTAACAATTCATCATATGATTTTAGTGTTGAAATATTTACACCACCTGTATCTGTTGTAATGTTTACATTGCCTGAGCCGTTTGGTTCAACGTCAATATCACCATTTGATGCTGAAACAATTAAGTTGCCGTTGACATCTAAATCACCGCCTAGTTGTGGTGTAGTGTCTTCGCTAACATTTGCAAGAACCAAACTTACATCAGTTGGATTGAATGTAAAAACACCTGTAGAGTTGTTGTAACTTAGTGCGCCTGCGCCACTTGCTGCTCCAGTTGTAACACTGAAATCATCTAGTGCTGCCAAATCACTTACATCTTCAGGTGTAAAAGTAAACACACCTGTTGAATTGTTGTAGCTTAGAGCTGCATTACCTGCGGCTGCTGTTGTCACACTCAAATCTGTAAGAGCAATCGCACCTGACAAATCTGCTGGTTGAAATGTAAACACACCTGTGGCGTTGTTGTAACCTAGTGTTCCGCCACCGCTGGCTGCACCTGTAGTCACACTCAAGTCATCTAATGCAATTAAATCATCTATATCTAAGTCTTGAAATACAGTTGTGTTGGCTTGTGTATCTACAGTCAAAACTTGACCTGTTGTACCAATTGCATCTGGCATGTTATAGCCGTTGATTGCTACTTTACCAGCGCCTACTTTGTTGATGTTTGCAAAGCCACCTGTGGTCAATTGAATATAACCACTACCTGTTGCAGTAAAATCACCGCCATCACCTACTAGGAATAAGTTTGTATCTGTTTCACTTGAAATAACTGCGTTGCCAGTTGGTGATCCACCTGATTCAGTTTCACTTACTTCAATACCGTTGGTGCCATCAATTGTAACTTTACCGCTTGCATCTGTAAGCAAGTTGCCGTTCAAATCAAAGTCTCCACCTGCTTGTGGGCTAGTGTCTTCTAGTACATTGTTGATTGATAGTGCTTGTACTGCATCTGAAAAATCAACTGCAACACTTTGGTTGCTTGCGTTGCCTAAGAAGAATTGATCCTCATCCAAGTTAGGTGTAGCATTGCTACGTCCTGGACCACTTACAACAAATTCGCCATTGCTGACGTTTCTTGCAACCTTACCAAGATTTTGGATTGCACTTGTTTCACCTGCTGGTGCTGTGTTTGTAAGTCCACCAAATGTTGCTCCGCCTGGTGTAGTGTCAACAAATAGTGTATCTCCAATTGAGAATGTGCTGAGGTCTATGCCTGTTAGCAATCCAAAGCTGATTACTTCACCATCGCTGTTGTTAGACAGTGTGGCATTCATCAAACCCATTGCTGGCATTTTGGCAGCATCGTTTGCATCTGCTGGAGCAACAAGAATCTTTGTGCCTGAATGTCCTGCAATGTAAACAGGTACACCTTTGGCAATATCTGCACCACTTGTGTTTCTTACTTCAATGATTGTAGCAGTTGAACTTGTAACTGCCGCACCTGCCACAGTGTTGTCCACATACAATTTTGTGGCTGCGTCTTGGTTAGCAGTTGGATCTGTTACGTTGACAATCTTGTTGCTGTTTGCATCAAGTTCACCACCTAGTGTAGGTGTTGTATCTTCGCTGACGTTTTCTAACTTGTCAGTGTTTAGATTGGTAAAGTTAGCATCGCCTTCTGCGTGTGTTAGAGCTGAACCTTTGCCTGCTCTTGTTACTATAGTAGCCATGTCGCTCTCCCTTAATCTAGACTAATGCTCAAATCTCCAGCTTCTACTAGGAAAGTATCGTTTGTTTCAACTGATTTACTTGCACTTAGAGCACCGTGATATAGTAGGTTGCCTGCACTTGAAGCATCGTAGATGCCAATGTGTGTGACTGTGCCATAGTTGCCAGTTGCTTGTGGAAATGTAACGTCTGCGCTGTTGGTTGTTGCACCACTTGCTGGTGTGTTCCATGCAATGCTTTGTCTAGCATATCCGCCACCTGATACTTCAGTACCTGTGCCTGCGTCTGTTGGGTCTGTTGTGAATAACGCCAAGTATGTTGTGCTTGGTTGTGTATATTCTGTGATACCTAGTGTGTGTTCTAGGATTTTCAATTCTAAATAATCTGATGCCGCAGCCATGTGCTTGCTCCCTTATGCTATTGATACTGTAATTGCTGTGTCTGAAAACTGAAATACATCATCAGTTTCTACAGTTTTTGCTGTTGTTAAGGCACTGTAAAAAATTACATTACCTGATGTGCTTGCGTCTAGGATTGCCATGTGTGTAATTGTACCCCATGTTCCTGTCGCTGTTGGAAATTGGACTGCTCCATTGTTTGTAGCACTTCCGCCACTTGCTAAATTGAAGTTGACTGCTTGTCGTAAATATCCATTTCCTGATATTTCATTTGTAGGTGAATTAGTTTCTAAACCACCACTACTGGTAAAAAGTCCAACATATAATGTTGCTGGTGAAGTAAAGTTTCTACTTCCTTCTCCTAAAATATGATCTAGGACTTCATTTTCTAAATAATCGCTTGCCGCCATGGTTATTTCCTTTACTATGTTTATTTAGTCTATTTAAAAAAAACACTTCTTTTATCTGTGTTTTTTGACGTTTTATCTTTTTATGTTTGGTAGTTCTACTGGAGTGTGTACAAACTCTCCATCTACTATTCTGTATTGAGTCAAATTGTAATCTTCTTCTGTTTCAATATAAGGATAGTCGTTTGAAAAATGTAGTCCATCGCCTATGCTTTTGTTTACAATTTGTCCTGTTTCATCGTAAAAATATCTTCTTGTAATCATCTATAAATCTCCTATGATAAGAATGCTACTACGCTTATTGGTATAGCAAATCCGTTTTGGTCTACTGCAAAAGAAGTTGCTGTCATGCCTGCTGGTATTGTTACTACGTTGTTGGTAGCGTTTAAATCAAATGTAATTAGCGGCGTAAATACAAGTCTATAAAAACCTGCGTTTGCGTTTGCTACATTGAAAATACTGGTATAGGTACTCCATTCTAAATATTGTATCCTTAGTAGTGTATAAGGTTGAATACCGTCTACACTATATTGAAGTTGAATTGTTGTTGGAGCAGTAGCAAGAATTGTCTTGGTCACACTGTCTACAATATAATCATATTGTGCAATTGGTCCTTGAATTGTAATTTGCATATTCTTAATAAAATTGTTTACAGGGATAATAATCGTACTAGAATTGCCACCGCTGCTGCCCCCGCCTAAATAAAATGCTGCTTCTGCTGCTGTCAACCCACCTGATATTGTAGCAATAACAGGAATACCTGCACCTGTAATTGCTGCTCTACCTGCGTCAGTTGCTAGTGCGTTGCCTACTTTTACACCATCACCTTCTGCTATGTTGCTTTGAACTGTGGTGTTGCCTCCAATTGGTGGCATTGGATCTGCTGTTTCTCTGTTGGCTCTTTCAAATCCAAACAATTCGTAGTCTTCATCTGAATAATCTACACCAATAACTTTGAGCAGTATTTCACCGCCTTCACCGTCTACTTCTTCAATTTCAATTACTCTAAATTTTCTTGTGTCTTCTGGTACGGCTGGACTTACATAAAACAAATCGCTTTTTACATTGATAACATCACCAGCAAGTAAATCTAATGCACTGAAGTCTGTAAAGAATTCAATGTTTGTTCTTCTTCTACTTTGTTTTAGTTCTCTGCCTAGTAGGACATCTGCTTGAACATAATCATTTACAAGTTCATTGGTTATTTCAATTTTGTTTTCAATGTCTGTTGCACGATAATCATAATTTTCAAAGGTAAAATCATTAATTTCTTCAAAGTCAAATTCAATTGTGTCAAACGCACCTGGTATGTCTCTGTTGGAAAATTTAAATGAGCCGCCTGTGTATGCTGTACTCAGTGGTGATTTTGACAGTGTGATGTTGCCTATAATATTGCTATCATCAAATGTTTTTGCAGGAGTTTCTTCTCTGTTGATTACAAGACTCCATTTGCCAGTTGTGGTATCATAGGTTGTCCAAGCACTTGCGGCACTTGATATTTTTTCTATGTTATCCCAAACGCTGTTTCTTGTGTCTAAGAATCCGTTTATTTTAAATAAATTTTGACTTGACATTTATACTCCTAAAATGTTGGTTTTTCTGCTGAGGTCCAGTTGACGTTTGTGTTTGTGTCAAAGTCTGTGCTTAATGCTACACTGTCTACGTCCCAGCCACTAATATCTTGATCAAATGCTGTGTTATCTTTAAACATAGAGTTCATAATAATAACATTACTTGTATCCCAACCACTAATGTCTTGGTTGAATATGCTGTTATTAAACATAAATCCCATACCTGTTACGCCTACTGTATTCCAACTGTTCAAACTACCATTGTTGAAACCACCATTGTTAGCAAACATGCCAGAAAACTCAACATTGCCTGACGTTTTGATACTCCAGGCACTAATGTCTTGATTGAATGAATCTGCGTTATTGAATAAACTGCTAAAGGATGTGATGTTTGAAACATTCCAAGTTACAGGTTGATTGAAACTTGTGGCGTTAAAGAATACGCTGGCTAAGCTGGTAACTGCGGCAGGCAATGTAAAGTTTGGATTGCTGTTAAATGCTGTAGCACCCGCAAACAGACTCTCCATATTGGTTAAATCTGTAAGTGTCCAACTATTTACAGGTTGGTTATAACTGGTTGCGCCTGCAAACATACTGTTTATAGTTGTTACATTTGCCATATCCCAACTGTTTAGACTGTAGTTGAAATTTGTAGCATCTTTGAACATTTCCTGCATATTTGTTACACTACCAGTATCCCAAGAACCTATGTTTTGATTGAATGTGCTACCTTCAAACATACTAAACATTGAAGTTACATTAGAAACATCCCATGATGTAATATCTGGTATTGTTGAAGCACTAACACCACAATTTAAAAACATTTCACCCATGTTTGTTATATTTGAAGTATCCCAATTGCTTATGTTGCCTGGTATGTTAGAACTTGCTCCTTGAAAAGAATCTTGAAACATACTATTTAGATTTGTCATATCAGCATTCAAACGATCTGGAAAACTGGTTAAAGTAGTGCTTGAAAAACCATTAAACGTGTTTCTTCCATTTGTAAGTTCTCCAAAACTGTTTACAGAAGTAACACCTGGGCTTGATAATATTCGTACATAATCTGTAATATCACTACCATCTACGCTCATGATTTGTATAGTGTAACTACCACTGCTTGGAATATCTACTTCTAGATACCCACTAGGTTGTAGTGTAACCAATGTGTTGCCTGTAGTTATACCTGGAATGTTTACATACAGTTCGTTGTCACTCGCACCTGTTTGTAAAATATCAACTGCTGTAGCTGAGCTGGTAGCATTGATTGTCCAACTTAAAGGTGTGTTGCCAAATGCGCTGGCTGAGAATGTGTTTGCGTTGGTTGTAGTTGCTGCTCTGTCAATACCATCTGGCTGCCCAGTCATACTTGTTGTGATTGTTGCTGTTGCTTCAGCAAATTTGTTATTGAAACTTGTTTCTACAATAAATGATCCAATTGTATCACTGGCACTAGCAGTTATTACCTTTGTAATGCCCCCAGTCATTGTAAATGCGTCTTCTACAACAGCGGCAAATTCAAAACTAGCAAATTCTTGTACTACAATATCAACATCAGAATTTAAATTGTTTGTAAGACTATATGTCAAATCAAAACTTTCATTAACTCCACTAAAGTCAATTTCCAGTGTTGCTAATGCGCTGTTGATTTCGTCTTTTTCACCGTTGATTACCAATGTATCTGTGCTAGTGGTAAACACTGCGCTATCAGGCTGTGTCACGCTCATGCTGTTGATTGGATTTAGTGTATCTGGTGATATAGTCATTGTAAATGTAGGATTGAAAACACCTGTATCTACTGTGATACTTGGCAAACTATCTGGCGTAAAGTCTTGTTCGTATGCGCTGTATTCTTGATCAGTTACCGCACTTATATAATTTACTTCTTCAATAGTTACAGTGTAATCTATGTCTTTTGTGCCTCTAGTGCTGTCTGGTAATGTGTGTTCAATAGTTGTTGAAAAAATTGCTGTACCTACTGTACCAAAAGCAAATGTAATTGTAGGAGACTTGACTGCGTTCCAATCAAACACACTGTTTATACCAGTTACGGTCCAAAAATTACTTGGAGATTCTGTTATAGTTATATTGGCAGGCACTGTACCAAAATCAAGTTCTACTGCTACTGGTACTGTGGTCATATCAATTTCGTACACAACTGCACAATTTTCAGGATCAATAATTTCTAGTATTTCAATACCTGTTGTAAGAACTGCTGGTTGATTTTCAAAGACTGTAATGTCTTGATCTGCTGGAGTTGTTACATCAAATACAACACTAAATAGTCTTTCGTCTCCAAATTCAATTTGCGTTTCACTAAACGTATTTAAATCGCTCATACTTTGCATTATGTTGTCCTTACTTCTGATGCTGGTACACCTGCTCCATAACGAGCGTTTGTTAAATAATCATTCAACACATCTCCTGGATTGTCCATAGTGTTTTTTAATTTAAATGTAAATTCAGGCAAACTAGTCAAATCTTTTTCTTGCGAAAATGTTATTTTTACAAGTGCAAATGCCATCTTGTAATATGTCTTTGAACTGTTCCAACCTGGAAATAAATTGTAAGCGTAAAAAATAGTTGAATCATCTAAGTCAAATCCTAGTGGCGAACTATATTCTTCTGATCCGTCTTTGTAAAAATAAACTTCAATCAATTGATTTATAGTGCTATCAATATTACCTGCGCTATCTCTTTTGTCTGTGATGTGTACTCCATCTGCGTCAAAGGTAGCAGGATATCCATCAATTAAAACTTGACGCAATGATATCTCACTGCTTGATCCATCAATTTTGTTTCCTGTAACTTCACTGAGTACATATGAAATCCAAATGCTTTGCCCATCTGCGTCTAGTGCTGCATCTACCACAGTGCCTTTGCTAAAACCTTCTCCGTACAACACAGGTATCTTGTTTTCTACACTTGGATTAAGTGTAACCATTGTTGAACTTGTTTCTGGGTCTACAGGCTTTTCAGGTGCTTTTTGTTTTATAGTGCTGTTGACTACTTTGTTGCTTGTGTTGGTGCTGTTTGTACTGGCTTTGATTCCTTCTACAAAATCTTTTACTCCAATAACTGTGTCTGCTAGTTTGGCTAAATTATCAAAAAAGTTACTCATTACCCTTTACCCCACGCAAATTTTGTGTTGCTTAATTTTGCCACACTGCTCATACTTGAATCAAAAACTAAATTAGGTGATTTTAATCCTGGTACTATTTCTGAATATCCGTCAAGCCACGCACCTTTATAAGGATTAGCAGTTTTTCTACCTGTTATTTTCTTTTTCAAATAACTTGTATAGGCTGCAACTTCTAAATTTATTACTGTATCACTTTTGCCTGTTACAATATCATAGGTATCATTCACAGCAAATGTTTCAACAAAGCCTTTGAATCTGCCAATTGGATTACCACCTGTGAGTGTAATTAAATTACCATCTTCTCCAAACAATGCTCTTTTGACTGTTATTTCGCTGCCTTCAATTCTACTCTTACGCAACCAATCCATGTCTGAATATGTGCCACTTTCGTATGCGTTGAGTGTTATACTAAGACTGTCTGTGCCTGGTGATACTTGGTTCTTGCTTGGGCTAATACTCAACAATCTTTGTAGAGGTGCATAACCAACACTACCTAAACTGCCTAGTGGCAATGGATTGTTATCAAATTCTATATATCTATTCCAGTCACTAAACCTAAACGTAAAAGCTACTTTGGTACCAGCACTGTAATTTGGAATATACCAATCTACAAATAGACCACTGGTTAGATTACTTAAATCATCAAATGTACTCACGGATCAATTACCTCCTGAAATACAAAGTCTCCGTTCCATTGTACCTGCTTGGCTCCAAACAATGTAAAGGTTGGAAAGTTTATACACTTTACACTGAACCTGGCTGCGGTGCCTAGTCTAGCAACATAAGTTCCGTCTGCGTCATCAGCTGCCATTATCAAGTTTCTGTGTAGATATACACTATCATTGCCTGACGTTCCTGTTACATCTGCGGTAACTTCATAAACGTATCCATTCACTTCTATAATATCGCCTTTTTTATACTTGTAGGTTCCGCTGGTTAGTGGAGTTGAATCTATGACTCTGTTGTAACCATATACACTAGGATCAATTGTTACGTTTCTACTAGTTGCTGTAGTATAATCACCTTGATATTCAAACATAAATTCATGTCCAGTTTGATTAAACTGTAGGTTGAATGTAGTTGCTTTGCCTGTGGTTTTTGCGTCTAAAATTTGTGTTCTTATGTCTGCGTATTGTGGACCACTTGGCGGTGTTACTGTAAATCTCCAAACACTGTTGCCTCTGCTGACACTGCGTACCATACCACTTCTACTGACTGTTTGTGCCACTGTTGGCCTGTTGTCAATACTAATGTTGCTGGCAGTGTTTACGAAATATTGAAAGCTCATCGTCTACCTCCTGGAATACTTGCTGATCCTTTTTGAACCAGTGCGTGTAGAAAGCCTGGATCTCTTGCTAATAAATTTTGGAAACTGTTTACGTCTACTGCGTTGATGTTGTATGTTACACCGCCTAATCCATTTAATGGTGTTACGTTTGCTGGTCCACTTACTAGCTCAGCGCCACGCTCTCCTACAACCCCAAACTTGCCACCTGGTATAAAGCCACCGTTTGCAAAGAAGCCTGCAAAGAAGTCACTTACTCCTCCAAATGCGCCGCCTACAGTGCTTGAAATGCCTCCACCTATGTTGCTTAGGCTGTCTCTAATCTGTGCTGTTCTTGTTTTTACATTGTTGAAAATGTCTGTGAAATAACTTGTAACATTTGAGAAAATATCTTTCATTGTAGTTACCAAGCCTGAATTCATAAAGTCAAAGCTGCCTAGCACGCCATCTACCATGTCTGGTACAACACTATTACCAACCACGTAATCATACATGTCATCAAACCAGCCTGTGACACCTGTGTACATTTCGTTGCCTTTGTTTACAACACTGTCTTTCATTGAGCCAAATGCACCTGTTACAGTTTCTTTCAATTCTCTTGCTTTGGTTCCAATTTGTCCTAGTGTTTCAATTGCTCTTTCAAAGAATCCAATGATGCTTTCTACTATGCTACCTAGTGTTTCAAATCCTAGTTTGAGTGCTGGTATGGCTGCATCTACTAGCGGAGCAATAGCACTTGCTACGTTGCCTAATACACTGAAGATAAGTTGTAGTGCTGGTATAACCAAGTCATTCAATACGGTGCCAATTATTTGGAACACTGGCTCTAGGTTTGTAAATGCTGTTTGCACACCTTCAATAAATGCTGGTAAACCTGCTAGAACTTTTTCACTTAGTTCTACAAGTATAGGCAGCAATGGTGTAACTGCATCAGTAAGCAATTTGCTCATTGACTCTTTGAGTCTGCCAATGTTGTCGTTGAATACTTCTGCGTTTTCAGCTGCGTCAATGCCTACAATGTCTGCGTTGCCTGCTGCTTCTACTAGTGTGGCATTTAATTTTTCTGCTGTATCATTGATGCCTGCAAATGCTTGGCTGATAACTGGACCTGCTCTACCACCAACAACCTTTTGAAATTCGTCAGCACTGATAGTACCGTCATTCATAGCGTTGATCAATGTTTGTAGGATTTCAGGTGATGATTTCAATTCACCGTTTGCGCCTGTTACTCCGTCTTTGAGTCTATCAAAGATATCACCAAATGCTTTACCACCTTGGCTACCTTCTAACATACGCTGGCTAATGTTTAGGAATGCTCTGTCTGCTGTGGCTGCTTCAACACCTGCTTCTGCTAGTGCAAACTTCATTGCTTGGAAGCCTGCAAATGCATCTTCTGATCCTGCGGCACCCGCTGCTCTAGCTGCTTTGGCTAGGTCATCCATTTCATTGATTTTGTTGCCAACAATGTTCACAGCACCTACGGCTGCAAGTCCTGCTGCCAATGGTCCTAGCACACCTTTGAGTCTACCTGCTGCCCCACTCAAGCCGCCCATTGCTCCGCCTACATTTCTGATATTGCGTTCAGCACCAGCGGTTTCTACTTCTAATACATAACGATCAACTGTAGCCATTAAAACTTCCTCACTTGTTCTTTTAGGAATTCAATAGTAGGTTCAGTCATGCCCTTGGGTGCTTGTCTACTATATCCTTCATTTAATTTAGTGGCATAATGGTAGTTGGCTTCAATTCTGTTGCCTTTGCGTTTGGTTTTGCTTCTAGCATTACCAGTTCTTATTGGTGTTACTTGAGTAAACTTTTCTGCTGTATCGTCAATCAAGCGGTCAATCTTTTTTTCAAGATCTCTTAGTTTACCACTTATTTTACTTGTCCCTATTAGACGCATTTTTTGCCCTCTCTACCATTGCCAGTAGTTCTTCTTCTGTTTTGTGTCCAAAGCGTCCTATCATAGGATCTATGCCTTGTTTGCGACACTGTTCTACATAGGATTCCCATCCTACGCCTACGTCAGCAATTATGAAGTCTATCATATCGCCAGTCCTAAGTAAGTTACTTGGCAGTGTGTTGTATCTTCTACACACATTGTCCACGCTGATTAAGAAGCGGGTTCTGTTGTCAAGTCTTTCGTAGTCTGGCTTACTCCGTTTCCCAATTCTGCTACCACTTTCTCAATCATAGCCATCATAATATCAAATGGTAGTGTTTGATCTGCTTTCAACATTGGCTTGCCTGCTTTGGTCATTACCAATTGTCTGACAGCTTCAATCAACTCACCTGTGTCATTTTCAATGCTGCTTAGTTTGATGTAGGTTGGAATGCTTTGTCTATCATACATGTAGAACTCAATAGGCTCTCCATACTTTTCAACGATAGCTTCGCTGTCAAGTTGTAGATGTAACAATTTTGGGGTTTCTGCTAACTGTGATAAATCCATTAATCTGTTTCTCTTTCAATCATTTTGTTGATCAACATAATATTAAACTGGTTGCGTTTTATTGCTTTGTTTATGTCTGCTTCTGCACTGCGTATTTCATTCTGTGCTTTTGCGACACTTGCCAATAAACTTTTCAACAGTTCATCTTGGCTTTTGTCATCTAATATATTCATCTGTTGATCCTTGTACTTCTATTTAGCCAATCAAAAAAAATAGGGCCCAAAAGCCCTATCTTCCACCCTCATTATAAGAGTTTATGCTATTGTGTAGTCACCTACAACAGTGATTGTGATTGGTGTTACCCAAACAGGTTCGCCTGCTGATGTTGTTGGTGCTAGTCCAGTGATGTAACCTTCTCCTGAAATAGTTTTACCTGCGCCACCGGCGTCAGTTTTACCTAAGAAAATTGAAAACTCCACTTTAGATTTGACACTACTCATTCCAAACACACCAAGGTTGGTTGCTGTGTCTGTTGAAGTTGTTGAGCCACTTCCAAAGAAAGTTGTTTGGTCTACCACTAGATTCATTGCTACACTGTTGGTCGCTGTAGTTGCAATTTGGAATTTACTTCCGCTATCTAATTGCTCCCAAGTGAATACATCATTTGAGGCATTGATAGTCATGTCTTGCAACCCAGCAATTACCAAATCGTCATTGGTAGCGTCCGCACTATTCTGTAATGTTAGTGTGACTTCGCTACCTGTAACGCCTGGTGCTGGATATATATACGCCATGTTGTGTTTCCTTTATCTAAGTTTGGTGTATTGATATTCCACTGTAGTAACGGTTAAATCACCATCAACTTCAGTAGAAACATCTACGCTTCTGTCGTTGAAACCTTGAGTACTATCAAGGTCTTTTCCTTTGACTAGATATTCAATCAAGTCATCGTAATTGTTAGGAGTGTTCTTAGCATCATTGCTGAAAAATACAGTTACGGTTGATGTTTCTATATGAATGCTGTCTCCTTGAAGTGTAGCAAATAATTGCGTCACCTCTTTGTTTACAGTATCTACATAGATAGTCTTGGGATTCTTGAGATACAAAGGAGTGCCACCTTCTTCAAATGGCAACTCCCTGCTGAAGTTGTAACTGTGCAATGGTGCGGACACCAAGTAGTCTATAACTTCTGTTCTCATCTCACCCTCTTGAGAGCAATGTGCCCTCTACTTTTTTCATCTGTTTGAACTGT
>Ga0181379_1000854_pt1 | contig 14533 bp, 25 predicted proteins | sample 2SPOviralmetaG_FD_130115 | JGI IMG/M metagenome (GOLD analysis project Ga0181379, IMG submission 130115) | Marine viral communities from the oligotrophic San Pedro Time Series (SPOT) site, San Pedro Channel, CA, USA - 2 SPOT_SRF_2009-07-10 | ecosystem: Environmental > Aquatic > Marine > Strait... | reverse complement strand
AATATACATTGTCAATTGAACCTAGTAATACGTTTACATTGGCTTTTGTAGTGGCATTTACAAATGTTGAATATGGTCCTGTTTTATTTGCTTCTGCTACTGTGTCGGCTTTATTATCAGCAAAATTGTCTTTCATAACAATTTTAAGGTCAGCACCGTTTGTGGAATTTTCTACTATAAACTTTGGAGTTTTACCTGTTCCTCTTCCTGGTGAAAGTACTTTTACGCCTTCGCCTGATGCTAGTTGATCCGTAATTAATTTTACCAATGCTCCGTGAGCCTTTGTTAAATTTCCTGGTTCCGAATTTGACCAAGTAAACCCTGTTGTATCTACTGCGGCTCTTTCTGCTTCTGTAGGTAATGTAATTGTAGGCATATTAAACTCCAATAATTTTATATAAAACTATTTATCAAAAAACTCTAACTAGTGCGTTTTATCGCAACACATGTCCATACACCAGAGTCATCTGGTTCGGAATTACAAAGCCAAGATTCTTCAAATACATAGCCTGCATGTTTTACGCCTTCGTATGCATTCCAAAAACATCCGTTAGTTTTAGGTAAATGAAAGTGTGTTATAAACATAACTCCGCCTACGGGCAATGCCTTCATAGTTGCGGCAAATTCTCTGTCTAAAGCATCTTTCTCATGTTCTTCACTACCTAAAGTAATGGGCCAAGTCATATAAATTACAACCTTTGGCACAAAATCTCCACTTGATGCCATTGCTGTACCTTCAAAATCTTTAATTGCACTCATTGGTGCTATCAAAGGTGTTACTTCTGATAGTGCTTGTTTGTCTAAAAATGATGGTTGAAGTGACAAATCTATTGTTCTAATTAAGGTAGGTTCACTGTTTGCATAAGGATCAAATACTTTTACATGAGTAGGAGTTCCATCATCATCAAAAACAACTTCTCTAGTATTACTTGTATCTAATTGGTATATGTTTGTTGCATTTTCGCAGTTTTCAAAGTAATCGCCTGTATAAAGATACGTGTCAACAAATTGATCCACTGTGGTAATTTTAAAATCATTACCGTTTGTAGCATTCTCTCTTATAAAGTTTGCTGTTTTTCCTGTTCCTGCATAGGCTTCTCTAATAGATAATACTTCATCTGTATCTAATTGGTCTGTGATTAGTTTAATTGCTTTACCTTGTTCTAATGTTAGAATTCCATCTAACAAATCGTCCCAAATAAAAGCAGATTCGTCTACTGCTTTAACTTCGGTCGCCGTCGGTACTGTTATATCGGACATTATTCCTCCTTGAGGGCATCCTGCTCTTCCTGTAATTTTGCTTGTTCTTCTTCGAACCTTGCTATTTCATCTCGTCTAACTTCTTTCACATTAGAAAGATAATCAAACATTGTATCTACGTCACTTACTTCAAAAGGATCACCAGCAAAATTATCTTCTTTGTTTGGTTCACAAAAAATCATTTCAACTCTACCGTTGTCAACAACCATAGAATACCTTTGACTTCTCATTCCAAAACAAACTGCTGTTTTTTCTACAAGCATACCCATATGACGTGTAAACTCCCCATTACCATCTGCAATAGGTTTAACATTATTTATACCCAATTCGGATAACCATGCATTCATTACAAACGAATCGTTTACACTAAGACAGTAAACTTCATCTATATCTTGTTCTAAAAGTTCGTTGTATCTTGCTTCGTATCCAGGTAAGTGTGTGCTAGAACATGTTGGTGTAAATGCACCAGGTAATGAAAATAAAACAACACGTTTGCCTTCAAAAACATCTTTAGAGTCTTCTTCTACCCAAGCATAATCTACTTCACCGTCAGGTATTGCTCGTTTATTCCACTTTACCAATGGGATAGTCATTTCGATTGCCATTAAAAATCTCCTTTAAAATTAACACTAGTTTTAATGATAAATGTATTTATGCTCATTTGAATACTTCTTCCATATATTTTTGTAAATTTTTTATAGGATATCTATTTGAAAACTTAATTTCAAACACCATACGTTCCTCTTCTGTAAACTTTTTGCCAATTGGTCTTATCCATACATTAACACAAAACTGCGGAGAGCTCATACCATAAGTAGCATGAGGTAATCCATAACTTAAACGGATTTCATATTCTATTTCATTGTTATCAAACCATTTAGTAAAAGGTCTAATAGCATTATGAACAGCCGCTTCAGTCATGTGTTCGTAATCAGCATCATCATTACAAGGAGCACATACTACTAAAAGTGCTCCTTCTTTTAATAACAGTTCTTCATTAACGGAACCTTCTAAGAAGTTTTCCATTTCTCGTCTATCTTCGTTTGGCACCCAAGTAATCCTTATCTCTATATGTCTTTATCATATGGCATTTAACACATAATGTCTGTATGTTATCCTTCGTATTAGCACCACCTTGGCTCTTTAGGTGTATATGGTCACCATGCATAATGGCTCGCATTACACGAAGTCTATGATACTCATCTTCTATCTCTTCAAACTGTGGATCATCAGTTGGGTTATACCCACACTTTGCACATTCCATAGTTCTATAAAATGTCCAAGGTCTTTCAGGTTTACCCATACCGCCGTACTCGACACATTCCAGTTGATGTTCTCTACATAAAACGTTACTACCAGGACCGTCATATATACTAATAGTATTATCACAATCCTCAAGCATACACTTTTTGTTGAGTTGCTCTTTTAAGACTGAGTTAGATTTTAACTTGTCTTTTTGTGGGTCTCTTATTGCCATAATTCAAAATCTAATACACTATACCCGTTGTTAGGAGAGTATGTTGGTGTTTTTAAATCTGTACTTTTCTTAATTTGTGCAATAAGGAAAGGTCCGCCACATCGCCATTCTGTAGTAAACCCTCTAACAATAATTTCGCCATCCTCATTTTTATCTTCGCTATGCTTGTTAGCACCTCGATACCAATTCGAATAACTAATTTTTACTTTATCCCAAAACATACCATTCTCACTAAAGTCTGCTTCAAAGTATTCTTTAGTAAAGTCTGCAAGAGTTCTACAATAATCATCGTCTACTGTAATGCCTTGTGAATAACAAGCATCAAAGTATTCGTATAACTGCCTAGCCTCCTTGGCTTGTACCGGTCTGTCATTGTTTAAGTAACTCCAATAACTAGTAAACATTTTAGTAATGTCTGGATGTTTTCTAGTTTTAAGACTTTTACTCATTAATGTATCTGCTAATAATGTAAATGCACCATTCTCATCTTCATCACCAAACTTACTATTTGTAGCAAACAATCCTGCTTGTTCTAAGTATTGTTGTTTTTGTTCTGAGTCTTTCCAATCTTCATCAGTTGCTCCATCTACTCTAACTCCAAATACCATCTGTTTAAATGTATCAATAAAATCTAATGGTTCTTTTGCATCACCATTTAACAAAATAAAGTTACGTCTAATTTCTAACTTGTTTTCCACAGGATATTCTACTACAGGAATTTCAACATTAGCAGGACGTTGTCCAAATACTTTTGTTGCAATTATGTATAATGTAATAGCAGTATGTTGTCCATCCCATGCTATCCATTCATCCCCTGGAGGAACTTCTTTATAAACTTGTATAGGCATAACCATACTTTGACTGAAGTAGCCTAGTATCTTTATTACATGCCTAATGTTTAAAGGACGTTGTAGTGTAGTATCAATTACTACTTCACTCATCTTTGCCGGAATGGCATTGCACAATGTAATGTCATCAAATGACTTCCATTGTTTGTTTCTGCGTTTAAATTCATCTACTGCACCATCTAGCATTTTTGCAAATACTGGATTTAATTCTAGTGCATCATTTAGACGTTGTTGTAATGAAACAAGATTACTTGCTTCTTCTGTAAATTGCTGATTTATTTTATCAGCATAAGTTTTCATTTCCATAGTGAACGACCCTCCTCGGTCTTTATGTTAATTACTTTATTATACCTTATTTTTTATATTTGTCAAGTCCTTTCTTTTAAAAAACATAACAACACCATATAAACTAATAAGAAACCAAAATACTTCAATGACTATACTAGCAAGGTTTGGTGTGTAAACTAAACTTACTGTAACAAGTATTGCTACTAATAAGTTATTAAAACTATACCAAAATCCTTTAGGGTTTATTCTATCCAATTGGAGTAATGCATACGTTACAATTAGTAATGCTACTCCTATTAATCCTATAAGGTCTGGTATTGTCATTCTTTATCCTTTTTGTTTTCCTTTTCCTTTTTACCCCAAATGGCGTCCCAGCCATCTGCAAATTTATCTTGGTCATTAGGCTTTTGTACTGAGCCTTTTCCACCATGCCACTGAGTATTACTCTTTTCGTTCTTGTTGTTCTCTTCGTTGCTCATTTGTTTTTAGTACCTCTCCACAATGTGGACACTTTAATGGTATTTCCAAAAGTTCACTTATTGCTTCATGTTTTAAAAATTCTTCTGTTTTAGTGTCCTCCAAAATGCACACCTGTAAAATATCCTATTGCTAATGATATAGGAACAATTATTAATAAGTCTACTGCCCAATGTAAGGCAATAGACAATGTTATTATTTCTCTCCAGTGTATTTTGCATACCTTAGCCCAATGTTTAATTCTTTCTACCATTTGTCTTGATCCACCCCTCTAGTATTAAAGTTGCCTTTAGGAGATGATTTATCGTAGTTAAACGGTACTGATACTGCAAATGGATCTGATAATCCAGTTCCTACCCATTCTCCAGTGTTGTAGATTGTAGAAGGATTTACATGGTCTAGATACTTGTCTACCCACATATCATTTTTCTCACACCACTCTTCTATCTCTTCATATGTTCCATATACAACTGTTCCCATTTTATAAGAACTACCATCTGCATGTAATACTTTTGCTATTTCTTGATGACTAATACAGTTACTAGTTTCTTTTAACTTATCTTCTAACTCTAGTTCTAATTGTTTATCTGTCATAACATTGCTCCTGTCCACTGATGAACTGCAACAAATATTACAGTTAGTACAAAGAGTGTTAATATCATATCTGGTAACGGATTACGCATTAGTCTTGTCCATCAATTGCTTTCATTCTAGCAGGAACAACAACCACATAATTACAAGTTTCACAACACCTACCATCTACAACGGGCCAAGCATTATGACTATCAATTTCTTTAATAGGCTCATAACAAAGACAGCAACCTATAGTATCTCCTTTGAGTCTACCTATTGCCGCTTTGGCTTCTTTAATTGTAAAATCAGATGGAAAACTCATTTTCCTATATCCTTTATGTTGTTTTTACCTATAACTTGATAAGCACCTTTGTTGTAAGCAGGTGCAATAGTGTATCCTGAACTGATTGCTTTTTTTTCTTCTTGCCATTTCATATCTACTGCACCAGAAGATCCTGCCATTGTAATAGGCATACTAGGATACTTTTTCTGATGTTCATCCATATCTCTAACTCTCGTTAGGTCTGGCTTTGCTTTTTTAAATGCTTCTCTACTTCTAGGATCAATCTTAGGCGATATACCATGGCAATAATCTACATACTCTTCAAACGTCCACTTAGGTATACCCATACGTTTATTTTCTTTATTTTTAAGTCGTAAGCCATTTTCCCACTTGGCAATATTAGCCTTAGTCATCTTAGGCTTGTACTTTTTATTTCTTATGGTCGTTAAACCTTGAGCTAGATGCATTGTCATAATTTATATTTTACCGGATATTGTGGCATTTGTCAAGAACTTTTGGAAAAAAAATGCCCGACCTAAGCCGGGCATAATATATTGGATTGTTCTTATCGAATGTCTGATTGAATTTGTTTACCATTTGCTTTTTCGTAAGCACTTGCTAAAACATCAAACATTGCGTAATGTTCCTGATTGCTTATTGGATTACCATCTGTATCGACGGGACCAACATCCATGTAAACATCAGCATCAACCCAATTCCAATTAACTGAACCATTAGTCTGAATATTTTCAGGATTACTTACAGCCCTGTTAAATGCTTGTGAAACGTTCAAAGGTATATTCATTAAATAGCCTCCAACATTGATAATGGAACATTGTAACGTCCTGCTGGAAGAGTTACAATAGCCTTTTTGATATTGATTTTTTCAACAATACCTTTAGTTTTTTTAGTTTTTTGAACTACAAAAACTTCGTCACCAACTGAGATACTAGCCTTAGCCTGTTCAGTTTTAACATTTTGAATGTAAGAACCTAAAGTAATCAGGTCTTCGTTTGTGAAATTACCATTTCTAATGGCAAGTTTTATTTCATTAAGTGTCATAAGTTGCTCCTTTTTCTTAACCTACATATACTATTATACGTCTTTTTAGGTTAAAGTCAACCTTTTTTCCACTTTTTCTGGCAAATTTATGTAAAATATCTGAGTAGTTGGCCCAATACTGCTGAACCTAGGGCAAATACTATGATAGCATTTAGGATAATTAGAGCTCTATCCTTCCATAATAGACCAACCCATGTCCAACCCATACATCCAATCAAACTTAATACTCTATCAGCAGTTTGGAATTGGTCTCCTTCCTGAGCTCTCATCATAACAGCCGCCAATATAAACATACTTGATATCCATTTTACATACCAACTCAAATCATATTTGGGTGTAGCACTCTTAGATATTCTACTTGAATGTTGTATTTCACCTACACTAAATTCCTCTCCTTTATCTGTAACAATAACAGTATCAGGGGATGGTGTTGGATCTGTTTCTTTTATATTAAACTCTTTCTTAATACTCATAGAATTCCTAATTGGTATTTTCCCTCATCACTAACCATTATGTGGGGGTCCCATGGTGGATCAAATGTTAAAACAACATTTACCTTGTTTACACATTCAACTGCTCTAGTGGCAAATTCTACTTCCATTGGAATAATTTCTGCCGCAGGACAGTTTGGTGTGGTAAGTGTCATTATAACCTGTGCATCATATTCTTTGTTTACTGCTACTTCATATATCAAACCCAAGTCATAAACATTTAAGTTTAACTCTGGGTCGTAAACTCTACGCAAGTTTGCTATAATTTGTTCTACTAATTGGTCCTGTAACTCTTCTGGTGGACCTACAGTTTCATCTTTTCTATCGCCTGCCATAGTCCCTCAACTAATTTTACGCAATCGTGTTCATCATTGTATGGTGCTGAACTAACTCGTAAAATTCCTTCATTGTTTGTGTACCTTGCACTAGCCGGATAGGCACACATATGGCCCGTTCTAACACAGACATCTTGCATGTCTAAAAATCCTGCTAAATCACTTGGACTTGTTCCTTGTACTTTAAAACTAAAAACACTTCTTGGTGCTATTGGTCCAATAAGTTCTAGTTGTTCGATATCGAACAATCCTTTGTCTTTTACCATATTAAAAAATTCTGTTTCACATTCGTGTATTTCATCATATGTGATTTCATTTATCCATTTTGCCGCCGCACCCAAACTGTGAACTCCTGCTACATTTGGTGTACCGGCTTCCATTCTTTCAGGTCCTCTATGTAATGTAAATGTATTAAAATCACATTGGCTTACTGTGCCGCCACCTAACCAACTTTGCATATCATCAAATCCATCTTTGTGATATAAAATACCTGTACCTGTACTTGCAAACATCTTATGACCACTGAATGCCATCCAATCTATATCGTTCTTTTTGACATCAATTTGTCTATGCCCTATACTTTGGCAAGCATCTATAACTACTTCACAATCATGTTCTTTAGCAATCATTATCATTTGTTGCCATGGTAACTCTTGTCCTGTAAAATTACTTTGAGTTAAAAAACTACAAATACTTCCAGGCTTCTCTTTTACTGTTTCATACCAAATATTAACATCTACATTTCCATCATCATTACTTGGTACTACAATTAATTGTTCATTAGATACTGTCCTGCCTTGTTGCATCCAAGGTAAGATGTTACTGTGATGTTCTACTTCAGTTAATATTACAGTAGACTCTAAAGGTGTCCAGTCTGCAATCATATTCAAACTTGCAGTTGTTCCATTTGTAAAAGCAATCTCATGTGGTTCAGCATTTATAAGTTTTGCAACTTCTACTCTTGCTTCATCATATTTCTCACTTGCAATGGTGCTAGTTTTAAAATCTCCCCTATGAACATTTGCTCTATAGTTATAGTGATAATCACTAACCGCCTTAATTGAACTATCAACAGTTTGACTACTTGCGGCATTGTCCAAGTATGTCAAATTACTGTATGCTAAACTAGGAAAACAATTCCTAATTTGTTTAATATCTTTTGCTTTTTTATAACTTTTTAACATAGAAAACTACTTACTAATACGTCTTCGGCTATGTCTTTTGATAAGCCTCGACTTTGCAAATAATATAATTTGCTTTTATCTATATTACTTATGGTACAACCATGTGAACATTCAATTTCTTTGGTATGTATATCTAATATGGGTCTGGAGTGCATTTTAGTCTTTGGAGTCAACATTAAATTCTCATTTTTCATGTGACCATTAAACCCTACACTATTTGGACTTACATCAAATCTACCTATGAAACTTGTACTAGCATTTTCGTTTCCAACATTCTTAATGTCTATAATACTTTTGTTATCTAAACTTTTACTGTCTACATGAACAAACTGATGATATTCATGTCCTTTATAAATGTTGTTTCTGCCATTTAAAGACAAGTCTACGTTTGTTGTTAAATCAAAATAAAAGTTTTCTTGATAATATTCTGAACCTGTATTTTTAAAATTAATTGTAACTTTACTATTGGGGTGGCAAATAAACTTACTATCAAATACTCCGAAGCCACCAAAGTCATTTGTAACCCTATCTAATACTAGTTCACAGTTTTCTCTGACAATGTAAATTATGTTATTCATTTGTCCTGATTGTAATTTAACATTTTCTTTTATGTGAACTTTTGCTTTATGTTGAATGTCTACTATATTTGTATTACATTCTAATATTCCTTGTGAATTCTTATTAACATAATTTATATGTATAGGATTTTTCTTAAAGTTACTATTAGCACCGGATGGCACAATAATAGTATTTAGGAATGGAGAAAATGCGTATGTTATATTAGAAAAGTTTTCACTTTGTTTGACTAACTTTACATATTCATCTTGTTTGTTTCTGTTTACGTTTATTTGGTCTAAAATTTGTAGTTGAAAAGGTTTCCTTACCCCTAAGTCGTTACTAGGATAAACCATACCGTCATTAAACAAAATTGTGTTCTTTTTGAATGCTACTTGTTCAAAAGGTTCTAAGTCTGCAAGATATGATTTTTGACTTGGTTCATTTGACCAAAGTATTTCTTTATTATATAACTTATGTATATTTGAAAAATTAAACTGTTCTAATTTAGAACTTGGTAATCCTATATTTGAAATATATTCTATGTTGTTATTATAACCATCATAAAAATTATTTAATTTATGTTTTAGATGATGATAATCTTTTGTTTTAGTATTTTCACCTGTAACAAAGTCAAATAAATCTTTGATAGTGTAATAACTATCTGAATAATTTGTAGGTTCTAATGTTTCTCTATAGAATAAATTTTTATACACTTTCAAACCCTTGACTAAATATTTTGTCTGCAAGTTCCATACCGCCTGTTAGAACTTCATCTTTCTTTAAGATTAATACTTTGTCTGGGTTTAAGCCTTCAACTAATTTTTGGTAATGTGTAACAACAATCAATGTGTTGTTTTCAGTACGCCAATTATTAAGTTGCTCTATTAATGCTTTAATACCATCAACGTCTAATCCACTATCTGGTTCATCAAGCATTGCTAATTTAGTGTTGAGCATACTCATCTGTATTAACTCGTTCTTCTTTTTCTCTCCACCACTAGCATCTGTGTTTAAGTTTCTCTTATCCCAATTATCAGGCAAGTTTAAGTTTGCACTTAACTCTTTAAAATTTCTTAATGTTTCTGCAATATCTTTTCCTGAAATATTTAATGCTTGTTTCATAAATTGAAAATTACTTAATCCTGGCACACTTGTTGGTGCTTGAAATCCAACAAACATTCCTAGTCTTGCTCTTTCATCTGTTTCTAATTCTAAAAGGTCACTACCCATAAAAGTAATATCACCGGAAACATTTAAGTCAGGTCTTCCCATAATGCCATGTAGTAGTGTACTTTTACCTACACCATTACTGCCCATTACAACATAAGTCTTACCAACATCAAATGTTGTTGTGACATTATCTAGAATATGTTCTACAGAAAAATCTTTTAATTTTAACATTCCGTTATTATACTACCTTATATGTGTATTGTCAATTATTATCCAACTGCACCTTCTAGTTGGACAGCCAATAGTTGATTGGCTTCTGCGGCAAACTCTAGTGGTAGTTTTTGGAATACATCTTTACAAAATCCATTTACAACCAAATTCATTGCATCATCTTCACTAAATCCTCTTGTTGCTAGGTAATACATCTGTTCTTCACTAATCTTACCTGCACTTGCTTCATGCTCTACCATAGCACTATCATTTTGACTTGTAACATAAGGAATAGTTAATGCTCTACTATCTTGCAACATTAGACTATCACACTTAGTATAGTTTGAAGCATTTTTGGCTCCTGGGTTTATTTTAACAGAACCTCTATATGTATTTGTGCTATCCCCAAAACTAATACCTTTGGATATAATGGTGCTCTTGGTGTCTTTACCCAAGTGTATCATTTTACTTCCTGTATCTGCTTGTTGTTTGCCTTTTGTTACTGCAACACTAAAAAACTCTCCAATACTTCCTTCGCCTTTTAATATACAACTAGGATATTTCCAAGTTACTGCCGAACCTGTTTCAACTTGAGTCCAACTAACTTTAGAGTTTTTGCCTTCACATTTTGCACGTTTTGTTACAAAATTATAAACTCCACCTACTCCATCTTCATTACCTGGGTACCAATTTTGTACTGTAGAATATTTTATTTCTGCATCGTCTTTTGTAATTAACTCAACACAGGCGGCATGTAATGTGTTTTCATCATATGCTGGTGCAGTACAACCTTCTAGGTAACTTACATAACTACCTTCATCTGCAATTATTAATGTACGTTCAAATTGACCTGTATTTCTAGCATTTATTCTAAAGTATGTGTTTAGTTCCATAGGGCATCTAACACCTTTAGGGATATAAACAAAAGTACCGTCTGTGAATACAGCAGAGTTCAGTGTAGCAAAGTAATTGTCTGTGTATGGTATTACACTACCTAAGTATTGTTTAACTAATTCTTCGTGGTCTTTTACTGCTTCGCTTATGCTACAAAATATAATTCCGTGTTTCTTTAACTCTGCTTGAAATGTTGTTGCTACACTAACACTATCAAATACTGCATCTACGGCTACTGTAGGAATAAGGTTTTCTTGTTTTGGCTTTTCTGTATCTAAGCCTAATAAAGCATCACGTTCATGTAAAGGTACACCTAACTTTTCAAATGTCTCAAATATTTCTGGTGGTATGTCGTCTTTATCAAATTTCTTTGGTGCTGAGTAGTAACTTAATTCTTGATAGTCAACAGGATCATAATCCAGTTCACTCCAATTGGGTTCACTCATTTGCTCCCATCTTTTAAATGCTTTTAGTCTATATTCCAGTAACCATTCTGGCTCTTCTTTTAATAAACTAATGTTTGTTATTATGTTTTCATTCAAACCTTTGGGAAAGGTTTCGTTTTCTAAATCAGTTACGAATCCTTCTTTATAGTATTTTTCATTATAATTATCTATACTCATTAATCAACCTGTTTAACTTTTAATTGTAAAGGATGACCTTGAGCTCTTGCAACTGTGGTTGCTTCTGCACATTTTTGTTCTGCAATTTCGTGACTGTATGTTCCTGCAACTGCTGAACCTGACTCATGTACTTCTATTGTTAAATCTTTTGCAGACTTAATATTCTTATTGAAGATTTCAACTAACAGTTTAATTACAAACTCTACTGGAGTAAAATCGTCATTGTATACGATAACATCATACCTAGGTGGATATTTTAGTGCGGTGTTTGTTCTAGTCTTCTGTTCAACTTGTTCTGTCATATTATTTACTATGTGGTGGTAACTTAGCCTCTATAAACCATTCATGTTTTCTTTTAACTGGATTATACTTCTTTAATTTTAACTTCTTATTATCAATTGTCAAGTTTTTTGTTTTAATAAATGTATAATGATACGTATGGTGGTCTCTAGTTTCACCTTCAGGGATCAAATATAATAACGTTTTTCTTTTGTCTTTCTTTGCCATAATAAAAAGGGTAGCAGAAAATACTGCTACCCACATATTTACCGCAAAGTTATGATATTTTAATCTTTTGTGGTTTCATTGCATCAGGCACATTCCTGAACAGTGAAACTCTTAAAATACCGTCTTCTAGTTTGGCTTCTGCAACTTCAACAAATTCTGCTAGTTTAAAAGTTCTAACAAAATTTCTTTCAGCAATACCTTTGTGTAAGTATTCAGTATCATCAGAATCTAATACACCAGATGTACCTGAAATTTTCAGTACTCCATCTTCGATTTCAAGTTCGATGTCGTCCTTTTTAAAACCTGCAACAGCCAAAGTAATTTCATATAAATCAGTTCCTTTGCCTTTGCTGATATTAAAGGGTGGATACCCAGTTGCATTATTTGTGAACGTAGGATCGTTAAAGAATTGCTCTGCAAGTCTGTCGAAGCCTATGGACATTTTATATAGTGGGGATAGTGATTCGGTTGTGAATCGGATTTGCTTATTCATAATAATCTCCTATATTTAGCAAGTTATCTATTCCAACTCTTTAAACCCTTATGGCGAATAAAGAGGTCGCATTGTGAGGTCGTTTCTGTTAGTGTGTATCTGTATCTCCTCACTACACTTGGTAAACTTCTTGGTTACCTTGAGTGTTACCACTCTTAGTCCTTTGTTGGTTACCCCAAAACGGATATAGTCCGATCTCTAACTCCGCTAATCCGAGGACTTCGCTTTGTTCGATTTCTTTTTAAGACTATGTCCTAAAACCTTTTACTTCCTAGTCTGTTACCATTCGGTTTGTTTCACTTACGATTCACTTACCTTGTGTATCTTCCTTGGTTGTTAAAGGTTGCAATTTTAGTTATATCAGTTGTACAGTAGACTCTAGTTTCTTACGATTCTTTTGCCCTTGCACTTCTTCTATTTCTTAAACTGCAAAGATATTTATAATCTATATACATTATATAGTACTTTTTTGGCAAAAATCAACCTATTTTGACATCTTTTTTTTATTTTTTTATTAAAAACTAGTATTATTGGGCTTTTTAGTAGGCATAAGTAAGTGTATGCAACAGGACAATTTTGCAAAAATAATTCTAATATCCGATTTGATTAAGGATAAAGAAGCGAAAGAAGAAGAACTGTTATACTACGAAAGAGTAATGCAGGAACTCTTTGTCAAAATGCATATGGTTAAAAAAGAAATAAATTTAACCAACACAATCATAGATGTTATAAAAAACGAAAAAGCGGACATACTACAACAGTTTATAGAATCTAAAGACGACACCAGAATACTGTAAATCCATATATCGAAAAACATCTTGTATTCGCTCTCCCTGTGAATACTTGAAGGGAGAATAACATGAATACGAGAAAGCGACATAGAGTCATCTCAACATTAAAAGCCTGTACATGGCGTGTGTTAGCATCTGCTGATACTTTTCTAATTAGTTTCTTATTAACCGGAAGTGCTACAATCGGTGCCAGTATTGCGAGTATAGAAATATTAACAAAAATGTTTTTGTATTATTGGCACGAAAGAATGTGGGAAAAGCCTAGTGTGAATATTATTGTAATGGCTTATTATAAAAGAATAGGGTCCTATTTAAAATAATAGAACCCTATAGTTATTAATAACTTAAAAGGACTAATCTAACTGATGTTAGAATGATTTGCTAACTGAAAATACAAAAGTATCTTCGTCTGCAAGTCCTGAACCGTCTTCAGCGGCAAAGTCCACATAAGCAACTGTTCCTTCAATACCTGCTGGTAAATCAAAACTTCTACTTACTGACCAATTGTCGCCTACACTATCCCATGAACCATAAGACACATCAACTGCGTCCATTATGTTATATGAGACTTCTGTGTAGTCTGTGAAGTCATCGTTTCCGATGTTGTGAGATACAGTCAAGTCTTTGTATGAACCTGAGATATAAATCTCAGAACCATCTAAAGAAGCATCACCACTATATGCATAGTCGATGTAACCAACGTCAAGACTAATGTCATTGCCGATTGATCCAGCCCAACCTACATACATGTCAGTTTCTCTGTCAGCATCACTGCCGGCATAAGAAACTTCAGATGCCCAAACACCAGCATATACGCCTTTACCTATATCTAGGTCTAGACCCATGCTCAAAGCACTATCGCCTTGTGTTTGTGATTGTCCTCTGAAAACATAGTCACTTCCGTAACCTACGTTTCCGCTCACTGAAGCCGCTTGGGCCCCGAATGCAATCATAGAAAGCAATAGTATTACTGCTACCTTGAATCCATTCTCTATGTTGAATAAATTTT
>Ga0181379_1000853_pt1 | contig 14536 bp, 24 predicted proteins | sample 2SPOviralmetaG_FD_130115 | JGI IMG/M metagenome (GOLD analysis project Ga0181379, IMG submission 130115) | Marine viral communities from the oligotrophic San Pedro Time Series (SPOT) site, San Pedro Channel, CA, USA - 2 SPOT_SRF_2009-07-10 | ecosystem: Environmental > Aquatic > Marine > Strait... | reverse complement strand
TTACAGACTATATTAGAATATATAGACTAGACAATTACAAAAGAGCTTTAGAAGAAATGCCTACCAATTCAATGGGAAGTGGAGCTATTGCTGGTGCAGGAGTCAATGGTCCTGATGATGTAAAGGTAACCAAGAAAAAAAGACTAAAGTATAAATCCCAAAATAAGATTGATGCTGTGAACTATCATAGTGGTATACAAGCATATGTAAATAGAAAATTCAATGGTATAATGTAATGCTGAGGAATATATTATTAGGCATTGTGGGGACATTATCATTAGCATTATTCTTGTTATACAATCAAAACGAAACAAACAAAGCATTACTACTAGAAGAGAAGGTAAAGAACAGTTCTCTTACAGTAGCATTAGAAGAGACCACTAACAATCTAACTAATCAGATTGCACAAATAAACTCATTAACATCTAAGAATCAGCAATATGAAGCTGAGATGAATGAGTACTTAGATATTTTTAGAAGACACAACATAGCTCAGTTAGCAAGTGCAAAACCTGGTATGATTGAGAAGAGTGTAAATGAGAGAACCAAGGAGGTATTTGATGAGATTGAAGCAGCTAGTCAGCGTATTGCTAATCCCGATAGTACTAAGTAGTTGTTCTCTATTAGGACAAAGACAAGTCGAGGTAGTAACTAAACCAGTACAGATTGAGATTGCTCAACCTACAATGCCAAGACCAATAGATTTAAAAGAACCTAAATGGTATGTAGTATCTGATGCTAAGATTATTGAAGCATGCCTTAAAGATCCAGAGACAAAGAAGAGCAATTGTAAGCTAGGAAGAGAAGACAAGTACCCTGAGGGATACTCTTACTTGGATAAGTTTATGGATGACATAAAGAAGAAGCACGGTGGTGACATTGTGTTTGTAGCAATGAGTGTAGCAGATTATGAACTCATGTCATACAACACGCAAGAGATCAAAAGATATATAAATCAGCTAGGAGAAGTAATAGTATATTACAGAAACGTAACAATGAATGACGAGCAGTTAGAAGCTATCGGCATCAAGGTAGAGGAAGAAAATGAGTAAATTAGGAAACGAGAGCTATGAATCATGGTTATTTGCTGAGTGTGCAGGAGCTGCATACAAAGGAGCAAAAGCTGGTAAGACAGCATTTAAGAAATTAGGATTCACATCATATAAATTAATGGATCTTTTAGGAGCACAAGCAGTATGTGCATCTAATAAAGATTACGTAGTAGTAGCGTTCAGAGGAACAGAGCCATCACAGATGTCAGACGTTAAGGCTGACTTAGACTTCTGGCCTAAACCACAAAAGAATGGTGAGGGTAAAGTGCATAATGGATTTGCATATGAGGTAGATAAAATAGAGCAAGACATTGCAGACTATTTAAAGAGACATAAGGGTAAACCTCTATACGTATGTGGACATAGTTTGGGTGGAGCAATGGCTACCATTTGGACACAAAGAAACGAAACAATCGTAACAGGTTTATACACATATGGATCTCCTAGAGTTGGTGATGCAGTGTTCAGAGACAAATTACTATGCAAGCATGTACGTCACGTAAACAATAATGATGTTGTAGCCTCAGTGCCTCCAGGAATATTCTTTAGACATACAGGTACAATTAAGTATATTGCAAGTGATGGCAAAGTAATGAAGAAATATTCATGGTGGAAAGACTTTAAAGATATGTGGGCAGGATTATGGGATTCATGGTCACAATTTAAGTTATTTGACGGAATTGCAGATCATAATATTACTAAATACTCAAAGAATCTTAAGAAGAATATTGAGGAGTAAAGATGTATTGGTTGGCTCTCAAAGCTATATTTTCATCCGTAATTGGAAGCACATTTTATCAGTGGTTTAAAAATACTAAAGTTGGGGTATGGTTCCAAGATAAAGTCGATGATTTCATGGAGTATCTTGCTGGAAAGTATGATATAGAAATAGCTAAAAGAGAAGAGAAATGGCTTTCTCAGTATCCTAATCTAAAACAAAGAATAGAACAATTAGAAGAATGTTGCCATCCTAAGTGTGGCCTTGAAGAATTTGATGGTTATGAAAGTCTCGATAAGAGAATAAAAAAACTAGAAAAGAAGGGTTAACATGCCAGAAAAAGAATTGGACCAAGTGTACCAGGTCATCAATAAACTTGACTCTGCAATTGACAAATTGGCAGATGTTTCAAGCGATATTAAGCAAATTATAGCAGTACATGAACAACGTCTGGACCAGACAGAAAACATAATAGAACGACATTTTGCACAAATGGATTCAGTACACGGTAGAGTATCACAATTAAGAGATGATATGAATGATGCAGAAAAAAGAGTTCTCACTCAGATAAACGACATTAACAAGTGGCGTTGGCAGATGATGGGAGCAGCAGCAGGCATAGCATCACTGATATCAATAGCTGCAAAATTAATGCCAATGTAGTTGACTTTATAACACTTATTCCGTATAATAGCGGACATGAGTGAATGGTTACAGCGCAAATATATTCTATTACTCTCAAACACATTAGACAAGTTTAAGGAAAAGAACGGAACCTTTAACTGCCGATGTCCTATATGTGGAGATAGTCAAAAGGATAAACACAAAGCAAGAGGATACTTCTTATCTAAACGAGGTGAGTACAAGTTCTTTTGCCATAATTGTGGTGCAACTAGAACTGTAGAGAACTTTCTTAAAGAGATAGCTCCTAACTTAGCACAAGAGTATAAGTTAGAAGTGTTGAAAGAGAAGACAGACTTCAGCGAACAGAGTACAGCATTATATGGTGACTCAATGCCAGACTTACCCTCAAGCAAACCATCCTTCAGTGGTCTTAACAAAAAGCCATTCAAAGAGTTGAAAGCTATATCACAACTTAGCCACACTCATCCAGCTCACATCTATATAAAAAGTAGAATGATTCCATCCCCGATACACTATAAGTTATATTATGTTGAGAATGGATATGAGTGGGCTAAGAAGTGGTTGCCAGAGAAGTTTCAATCAAACTTTAAAGGAAAGGATCCAAGGATAGTAATGCCAATGTGTGACAGCAAAGGCAAGTGCTTTGGAGCAGTTGCTAGAGGTATTTTACCGACCCAACAACGATACTTAAAGATGGTTTGGACAGAAGATTCTGGGTTCGTTTATGGGTTGGATTCTGTAGATACGAAGGACACTATATATGTATTCGAGGGTCAGTTTGATAGCATGTTTATACCTAATAGTATAGCTGTTGGAAGCATGCATTTTGACTTAATAAAGAAGCATTTACCTGACCAGGACGTGGTGATTGTTTTAGATAACGAGCCTCGTAGTCCAGGAACAGTGAGCCAGCTTAACAAAGCTGTGGACAAAGGTTATAAGGTATGTGTATGGCCTTCTCATATAGAACAAAAGGATGTAAATGATATGGTACTTTGTGGCATGGAGCCAGCCGATATCAAACTAATTATAGATACTAATACGCACTCAAATCTAAAGGCTAAACTGGCCATAACTGCGTGGAAAAAATAGGAGAAATCAATGTACGAATATAGAGTAAAGGTAATAAAAGTGGTAGATGGAGACACAGTAGATGTTGACATTGATCTGGGTTTTGGTGTATGGTTAAAGAAACAAAGGATAAGACTGTATGGCATTGATACTCCTGAGAGTAGAACAAGAGACAAAGAAGAGAAGAAGTATGGTAAAGCAGCTTCAGCATTCTTAAAAGATCATTTAAAGATTGGTGTACCTGTTCTAAGGACTCATAAGGACGGAAAGGGTAAGTTTGGAAGGATACTTGGAGAGTTTTGGGTAGAAGAACATAACGAAGAACATAACGTGACAGCAAAGACTAACATAAACCAATTAATGATTGAAGAGCATCATGCAGTTGGTTATCACGGTCAATCAAAAGAGGATATAGCAGAAGAGCATTTAGCGAACAGACAATTTATTAATGTATAAGGTGAGAAATGTCAGAAATAAAAATACTTAAGAGAGATGGTACAAAAGAACCGCTTGACTTAGACAAGCTACATAAGGTTATTTTCTATGCATGTGAGGGGATCAATGGAGTATCACCATCACAAGTAGAGATTAACTCACACATTTCATTCTATGATGGAATGACTACAACTGAGATTCAAGAGACAATGATAAAGGCAGCAGCCGATCTCATCTCTGAGGATGATCCAAATTATCAGATAGTGGCTGGAAGACTTATATCGTATCACTTACGTAAAGAAGCATTTGGAGAATTTACTCCTCCTGCTCTTATTGATGTAGTACAAGAGAACATCAAGAGTAAGATGTATGAGCCAGATTTACTTAACTGGTACACAGTAGAAGAGTATGAAACAATGGATAAGTGGATCGATCATGATAGAGATCAGAACTATACTTATGCAGCTATGGAACAGTTTAGAGGTAAATACTTAGTACAGGATAGATATTCAGGAAAAATATACGAGACACCTCAGATAGCTTTGATGCTAATCGGTGCAACTCTTTTCCATAAGTATCCACAAGAAGAACGACTCACATGGGTCAAAGATTTTTATGATAGTGTAAGTAAGTTTGAGATATCATTACCTACACCAGTGATGGCAGGAGTAAGGACAGCTATTAGACAATTTAGTTCATGCGTGTTAATTGAGTCAGGTGACAGTTTAGATAGCATCAATGCGACAGCGGGAGCAATCGTAAAGTATGTATCAAAAAGAGCTGGAATTGGTATTGGGGCAGGAAGTATTAGAGCACATGGATCGTCTATCAACGGAGGCCATGCAACACATACTGGCGTCATACCGTTTTTCAAACATTTTCAGTCTGCTGTCAGATCTTGTAGTCAGGGTGGCGTTAGGGGTGGTGCTGCTACTCTATACTATCCTATTTGGCATTTGGAGGTTGAGGACCTTCTTGTACTTAAGAATAATAAAGGTACTGAAGACAATAGGATCCGACACTTAGACTATGGAGTTCAATTCAACAAGGTATTCTACGAGAGACTCATTAAGGGTGAAGAAATCACTCTATTCAGTCCATCAGACGTACCAGAGCTCACTGAATGCTTCTACAACGACGTCGACAAGTTCAAAGAGCTATACGAAATTGCAGAGAGAAAGACCAGCATCAGGAAGAAGAAGATACCTGCTGTGGAAATATTCTCATCCTTTATGCAAGAGAGGAAAGATACTGGACGTATCTATCTAATGAATGTGGATCATGCTAATGAGCATGGATCCTTTAGACCTGAGCTAGCTCCTATCAAGATGTCTAACCTATGTTGTGAGATCAATCTACCTACTAAACCACTAGAAGGAATCAATGATCCAGCTGGAGAGATATCACTATGCACGTTAGCTGCTATCAACTGGGGTAATATTAAAGATCCATCAGGATTCATGAGACCTGCTGAGATACTAGTCAGAGCATTAGATGCACTACTTGACTATCAAGAGTATCCAGTCATTGCAGCTGAGAGATCAACTATGAACCGTAGACCATTAGGTATTGGTATAATTAACTTTGCATATTGGATGGCAAAGAATGATATGACATACTCTGCACCTAATCTACCTATGATAGATGAGTGGACTGAAGCATGGTCATACTCTTTAATCAAAGCATCAAATCAATTAGCAAAAGAGAAAGGAAGCTGTAAACTAAACTATCAGACAAAGTATAGTCAAGGTCTTGTGCCATGTGATACCTACAAGAAAGATGTTGATCAGTTAGTTCCTCACAATCCTAAGATGGATTGGGATACTCTTAGAGAAGACTTACAGGAATATGGTATTAGAAATAGTACACTAATGGCTCTTATGCCTAGTGAGACATCTAGCCAAATATCTAATGCAACCAATGGTATTGAGCCACCAAGAGCATTAGTATCAATCAAACAAAGTAAGCATGGAGTACTCAAGCAAGTAGTACCATCCATCTTCAAGTTAAAGAACAAATACGAATTGTTATGGGATCAGAAGTCTCCTAAAGGCTACTTATCCATATGTGCTGTACTGCAAAAGTACGTTGATCAGGGTATCAGTGTGAATACTTCATACAACCCTCAACACTTTGCAGAGGAGAAGATACCTATGAGTGAGCTATTGACTGATCTCATAACATTTTATAAGTATGGAGGTAAGCAATTATACTATTGTAATACCTTTGATGGAGCTACGGATGATGTTGAAGAACCATCACATCCTTACGTAGAGGGAACACAACCAGTAGACGACGAGGATTGCGAATCATGCGTGCTTTAGTAAAGAATAGAAAAAGCCATTTAAAGAGAAAGATGTTCTTTGATGGTGGAGCAGACATTGCTCGATATGATGAGGTCAAGTGGCCTCAACTAGAGAAGATAACAGATAGACAGTTGGGGTTCTTTTGGAGACCAGAGGAAGTAGACATACTTAAAGATGCTAATGACTTTGATGCTCTAACAGAATCAGAGCAACACATCTTTACATCTAACTTAAAGAGACAGATAGTATTAGATAGTGTACAAGGACGTTGTCCTAACATAGCATTCTTACCTCTATGCTCATTACCTGAGATAGAGACTTGGATTGAAACGTGGTCATTCTTTGAAACTATTCACAGCAGATCGTATACACATATCATTAGGAACATATATCCTAATCCAAGTGAGGTGTTTGATAACATTATGAACATTAAACCTATCACTGAGTGTGGAGATGAGATTAGTAAGTACTATGATGACCTCATGGACTATGATGGAGAGTATGGATCATATGAGCATAAGAAGCTATTATGGTTAGCACTTAATGCTGTCAATGCATTAGAAGGTATAAGGTTCTATGTGTCATTTGCATGTAGTTGGGCATTTGCTGAACTTAAAAAGATGGAAGGTAACGCAAAGATAATCAAGTTCATAGCAAGAGATGAGAATACTCACTTGGCTTCAACACAACAGATGATTAAGTTATTACCTCAAGATGATAAGGACTATGTAAAGATTAAAGAAGAGTGTCTATCAGATGTAATGAAGATGTTCGACGATGTGATAACACAAGAGCAAGAGTGGGCAGAGTATCTATTTAAAGATGGATCCATGATAGGATTGAATGCTGAACTGCTCAAACAATATGTTGAATGGATTGCTACAAAGAGACTAAGAGCATTAGGGCTAGCATCACCATACAACACACCAGCAGCTAGTCCATTACCATGGACACAGAAATGGATTGCTGGAGGAAGTGTACAAGTGGCACCACAGGAAACAGAAATCTCATCATACATTGTAGGTGGTGTAAAGAAAGATGTAGGTGAGAATACATTTAAAGGAATAAGTTTATAATGAAAGGATATATATTGGGTATTTGTTTTATGATGGTTGGGACTATTGCATTAGCATACAACAACTTAGATTACAAAGGTTACCCGAGTGTAACAGGATGTTATGGTGAATGCTATGAGGAGTATGTTAGAGTCAATGGTACAATGGCTGAAATTCTTCAAGCAAAAAGAGCAGAAGCTGAGTCAGATCCATTTAGTTCAATAAGAGGACTGTGGGCAGGGTGTGCAGCATGTCATGGAGCAGAAGGACAAGGTATGGCAGTCTTTCCTAAACTTGCAGGACAGAATGCAGAGTACATATCTCAGAGATTATATGCTTACCAAAACAGAGAGACAGTAGGAAACATGAGCTCCACTATGTGGGCTCAAGCTGGTATGTTAAGTGACCAGGATATTTCAACACTTAGCGAGTTTATACAGGAGACTATGAAATGAAAAAGAATGATGTTGTTACGTTAGTAACATTTGCCGGAGAGTTTGTTGGTAAGTTTGTCAGCAAAGAGAATGGCTTAATTGAATTGGATGATCCAAGAATGGTCGTACAAGGACCTGAAGGTAATATGGGATTTGCTAGAGGTATTTGTCAGACTGGTGAAGAGAACCCAACCAACGCTGTATTTGAGAGCTGTGTGTTTGTAACACTTGCAAGTAAACAAGTAACAGATGCATATAGAGAGCACACAAGCGGTATTGTGTTAGCATAATATGAAAGTTTGTGATGTATGTGAGGTCTCTGAGAAAGAGGCTAAACTTGAGACCTTCTCATACAGAGTGGTGTGTCAAGAAGGCACTATAAATATTGATACAACATACTGTACTGCATGTTGTGATAAAATTGAAGATCAAGTGAAGGAAGAAGAACATGAATAATGTATTAGTGACTGGAGGGTGCGGGTTTATTGGAGGCCATCTAGTTGATGAGATTAGGAGTACACATCCTAGTGTACGAGTTGTAGTAGTAGACGATTTACGAACACCTGGTAATCATCAGGTTGATGGTGTAGAATATATTACTGCAAGCATACAAGATAGAAATACACTCGAGGCTCTTAAGATACAGTATAATTTTGATACTATATTTCACTTAGCCAACACCCCAAGAGTAAGAAGAGCAATAGAGTTTCCAGCAGAGACTATTGATAACAATGTAACGAGTACTACAGCAGTATGTGAGATAGCTCTTGAGCATGGAAGTCATATATTTTTCAGTCAATCAAGTAGTGTACAATATGATGACCAAGGCACACATGATAATGCTTACACACTAAGTAAAGTGTTTGCTGATCAGATACTACAACTATATCAATATCAGTATGGAGTACAAGTAACAAATATGTATTACTACTCTGTATATGGTCCACGTGAAGCTGACTATGGTCCATACAGTACAGTCGTAAGAAGATTTAAACAACTAAAAGAACAAGGTAAGCCACTAGAAATATTTGGTAATGGATCCAAACAAAGAGACTTTACGTTCGTCAAAGATGTAGTTAGTAACATGATGAGAATGGTAGAAGACCAGGAAGTGTTAGATGGAAAGGTAGGAGAGGTACATCTTGGTAGAGGTAACCCAGTATCTATCTTAGAGATAGCTAAGGCATTTGGTACTGAATTTGTATATAAGTTTGACTTGCCAGGAGAAGCTCAGACAACTCATTGTAAGAAACCTTATGGTGAGTACAGTTGTGATGTGTTAGATTACATCACAGCATGGAGTAAGTATGCTAGTTAAGTTTAGTAATGCATATGCAGATCAGTTAGAGCATTTATTTAAAAAACTCAAGGATATTGATAAACCTTTGATATATAATTTTGATAACAACTCAGCAGTACAATTAGATGGACAGACAATAAAGTTTCTTAAAACAAAATTACCTAATGCTGGTATATGTAACACATTATTTGAACTAGCAAAGAATTATAATATCCAATTAGAGGATTACAACAGACAGAAGAAGAAAGCAAATGCTGCAATTTCTACAGGTCCTTATCTAGACAATTCATCAAACTTTATAGAAAAGATAGGAAAGATGTATGACTCTGTAAAGTCATCAGGTTTTATTGCTCTAAATCTATCTACATGCTACAATGAAAATTGGTTATCTTTTCAACCAAATCTGATGTATGAGATATCAAAACAAAATGAGGTTGGGTTAACATATTTTAGAATATCAGATTATTCTAACAACTATGAAAGTGCAGTTAATATAGATATTACTGAACAAAGCTATAAAGATATAATGTATAAGTATAAACATACCTATAGAACTAGAATGGGTACAACATTTAAAAAAGAAGATAATAATATGAAATTTATATTTAAGGATCCACAATGACCGATAAAGAAGAAACATCGCAAGTAGAAATTACATGTGAGAACTGTCATGTAGAGTTAGTAGTTGATTTGTCCTTGCACGAAGATATTGCAGAAGAGGATATAAAATTTTGTCCTTTCTGTGGACATGACTATGACGTGGAAGTTAATTTAGATGACACTAATTTTACAGATGAATACAAACTATATGATGAATAATGAAAACAAGCTCTGCTAAAGCTAAAGGAAGAAGATTCCAACAGTGGGTGAGAGACCTACTGATCGAAGACCTACAAATACATCCAGAAGATATAGAATCAAGATCGATGGGTGCTGGAGGTGAAGACTTAATCATGGCTCGTGCAGCTAGAGAGAAGTTCCCTATGTCTATTGAATGTAAGAACCAGGAGAAGGTTAATGTGTGGAAGTCATACGACCAAGCAAAAGCCAACTGTGGTGACTACGAACCAGTATTGTTTATGAAGAAGAATAACAGTAAGCCATTAGTCGTTGTAGATGCTGAATACTTTGTAAAACTTTTTGGAGATGATGATGAAGTATGAGAAGTTCCTATTATTGTTGAGTCATGTGTCATTTGATGTGTTAGTTGCAGCATGTGTATTCTATATTATTCATATAGTGTTTAGCTTACCTATACTGTGGATAGGAGCTGTATTCATATTAAGTATAATAATGAGATGGAAACAACTTAACAAACGATATTGACTGTGGGGTCAGACCGATTGTAACGTGTTCTAAGGGCATCAATGGGCAAAACAAGTATAAACAGAGCAACATGGCATTTAGGTCATGATTCTCATCTATCATTTTATTTAAATGGTAAGTATCATAACATATCAATTGAAAAGATAAAAAGAGCTCGTTACAGCTATCTTCCAGACAACAAACAAGTCCCTTATGCAGGAAAAAATGATTCAGTTTTAAATCATGTACAATCAATAATAGGTGATCACAAATTTGATGAAATTTTAATAACACCCATGACATATTATCAATTTGATTTGAAATCAAATAGAGAGAAAGATTTATTAGGTTCATTGATGAGGCGATTCAAAAAACCTGATGGGAAGATAGTGATGACTTGTAGACATCATGAATCTCACGCAGCATTAGGATTTTATACATCTCCCTTTGATAAGGCATTAGTTATAACAACAGATGGTGGAGGAGACAATGAGTTCTTCACAGTTAGTTTAGCTGATAGAACTACTGGTATAAAACAATTATTAAGCCTACAAGTTAACCTAGGAGGGCTATATGTCACAGGATGCTCAATAGTGTCTGAAATATCAGGGCCACGGTATCCAACATATGCTGGTAAAGGAATGGGTCTTGTTGCAAGAGGTAATAAAATACTTCCTGGACTTAGAAACTTTCTAAGAGCAGTATTTAAGAACAATATGTTTCCTAGGAGCAATGAAGTGTTTAATAGAGAGGAACAGAATTCTAATCGTGCAAAAATGTTCCCTGAAGTAAGAAGAGTGTGTGGAGACGAGGTAGTCGAATCAATGTATAGAAATTTGCAACTAAAGAATGTTGTTGAGAGAAAAGCATTGGTTGTAAAGAACCAAATGTCTTGTGATGTAATGCTCACCACACAAAAAACGTTTGAGGATATATTTGATGACATAGTTGATCCATTTCTTTCAGAGTATAATGATTTGCCAGTAGTAATAAGTGGAGGGTGTGCACTCAATGTAATAAACAATGAAAGGATTAAAACTAAAATCTTTCCTAGACAAGTATTTGTTCCAAGTGCTCCTGATGATAGTGGGTTAGGTATAGGGTATTTGCTCAATAGAGAACCTCCTTCATCTCAAGTTCATGTTCATAACTGTTGTCCATCTGTAGTAGATCATAACTCATTAGACTATTTCAAGTCAACATGGGGAGGTGAAAAAGTTACTAATGATGATATATCTAAGCTATTAATGCAAGGAAAAATAATAGGATATATGCAAGGACCAAGTGAGCTGGGACAACGAGCATTAGGTTTTAGGTCTATATTATGTGATCCATCCTATCCAAATATGAAATCTATATTGAATGATAAAGTAAAGTTTAGAGAATGGTATAGACCATTTGCTCCAGTATGCATAAAAAAACATGCAAACAAATATTTTGATTCAGTATCATTCGAGAATATGGAGTTTATGAGCTTTGCATGTCAAGTTAAAGAATCAGCTAAGAGCAAGATACCTGCTGTTGTTCATGTAGATGGATCTGCTAGACTTCAAACAGTAACCGTATCAAGTTCCCCATCATTATATAAGTTATTGTTATCATATAATAAGTTATCAGGCAAGCATGTACTATTGAACACAAGTTTTAATAGTTGGGGTGCTCCAATTATCAATACCATAGAAGAAGCTCTTATGGTACTATACACAACTGGCTTAGATTATGTAGTGATAGATGATATAATATTTAAACCAGACCCAAATAGAACAGAATTTAATCACATGAAATCTAACATTAAGCACGAATATAAAAACCTTCTTTTGAAATAAAACTGTTGACTTCAAACAACTAATTTAGTATAATAGTTGTATGTTAAGTAAGGAGAATATTATGCAGACAATACAGTTTATTCCTTGTGAGAGTGGTGCGTCAGGTACGTCTCGTCAAGGACAAATAGAAGCATCTTACAATGATTTAGTAAGAATGTTTGGTAAGCCAGCCTTTGAGGGTATTGGTGATAAGATTACTACTGAGTTCATCATTGAGTATCAAGTAGGAGATAGTGAGGGAGAGTCTAAGTACGGTACATTTACATTGTATGATTGGTACTTTGCTCGTAACTTAAACAACAACTACGAGAAAACCTTCTGGAACGTAGGTGGTAATAATTATGAAGATAGCTTTGCAGCGGACTTATCGCTAAAGTTATTTGAGAAGACTGATGATAGCTTGGTGTATGCTAAGCTACATGAGCTAGAGTATGAGGATACATTTATATTATGAAGAAACGAACAGCAATATTTGATGTTGATGGTACACTAATGAACGTGAACCATAGACGACACCATGTGTCAGGTCAAGATAAAGACTGGGGTGCATTCTTTGATGCTATCGAGTTCGATACAATGAACGACTATGTATTTCATATGGCTCATGCATTGATAGCTGATGACTATCAGATTATAGTAGTGTCAGGTCGTAATGAGAAGCACCGAGCAATTACTGAGAAGCAATTGGCATTCGGTAAGCTACCTTACAGCAAGCTGATCATGAGACCTGATGACAACTATGAGCCAGACTTTGTCTTTAAGAAGACTGTACTAGATGCTCTTGTGGAAGCTGACATGAAACCTCAGTTCTCTGTAGACGATAGACCATCAGTAGTACAGATGTGGAGAGAGAATGGTATCCCCTGCTTTGATGTAGGTGGCTGGCACGATGAGTAAATGGCATGGTGGTAAAGGTAGTGGTCGAAGGACTACTGCCAATACATCTGCTTACGAGGACGGTTGGGAAAAGATTTTCGGTAAGAAAAAACCAGAGGTTAAAGTTCGTAAGCAGACACCTAGTCATGGTAAGAGTCAAGTGCATGTAGATAAGAAAAAGAAAGCTAACAAAGAGCTAGCACGTAAGAAGGAGTTGTAATGTTTGGATTTAGTGAAGAAGAAAAAACTGCTGAGATAAAAGCACTAGCAAAAGTCGCCAAGAGTATCAACTGGAAAGTGATAGACAATTGGAGAGAGAAGCTAGGAGCTGAAGACAATATGGCATTGTGCTTTGATTATGACACAGGTCATTACTATGACACTCGTCAGCTAACAAGACGTAGTCCGTTTCAATCACATGTACGACTTAACATAGAGAAGATGATCTTCAGTGGTTGCTTGTCTAAAGAAGACGTACAACAATACAAAGATGTTGACATCACAGAACCTGCTGTTGACATTGATGAAGAGTTGTAGTATAATCTCTATTATGGAACTGTTATATTTAATAGCTGGAATGGTAATAGCAACAGTGATACTGACATGGATGAATGAGAATGGTAGATAAGATACTTAATCACTTTGAAATATGTAAGGTACATTGGAAAGAGATATTTGCACTATCGTTCATGTGGCACTTTGTATTTGACTGGGTGATATTAGGACTCGGTATTATGATAGGGATGCACATAGGTCATGGGTAAGTTAAGACAATGGTTCTACATATGGTTCGACAGACAGCTAGAGAAGTCGTTCCAACGTAAGGCTGATAGACAGTTCAAGAGAAAATGATGGAGATATTGTTCTGGAGCTTAGTAGTAGTTACATGGGCATCAGTTGGGATCCATGTGATAAAAGAGTTCATAAGATTTAATGGAGAAAGAGATGATTAAACCAAGTATAGATAAACCAAGTCTATTCAGACGAACCATAATGGGATTCGTTGCTGGATGGAGGCGAGTGATGGATGTGAGATATAATCCACTCAAGTACATACCTGATCCAAGTTTGCAGACATACTTCATGTTAGTATTGTTTACTATCTGGAGTGTATGGTTTGGGTTCTTGGCATCGAACTACTTAGGTTGGTTTGGTTATAGTACTGTTGCAAGTATAATTATCCACGTAGCAATCTTAGTTCCTATGGCATTAACTAATGCTATCTTTGTTGATGCAGAGAGAGATGGACACAAATGGCTAAAGGAATGGCAAGAAGAACAATCACGATACAAGTTGGTAGTCAACAGACTTAAGACTAAGAATTTAACACTATGGGATCCAACAAAGGAGGCGTAACCATGAATAAACTAAAAGCAATATTAACAAGTGAGGTACCGTTCTGGTTATTCGCACCAGTATTCTTCTTAACAATTATACTGTTAAGCATAGATACAGATCCAGTACAGCCTTGCAACGCGGTCGGAATGTCATTGACAGGACCAGATGGTGAGAC
>Ga0181379_1000850_pt1 | contig 14564 bp, 10 predicted proteins | sample 2SPOviralmetaG_FD_130115 | JGI IMG/M metagenome (GOLD analysis project Ga0181379, IMG submission 130115) | Marine viral communities from the oligotrophic San Pedro Time Series (SPOT) site, San Pedro Channel, CA, USA - 2 SPOT_SRF_2009-07-10 | ecosystem: Environmental > Aquatic > Marine > Strait... | reverse complement strand
TGATTATTGATTGTTGGAGATTACTTGATCCAAGTACATTCAATCAAGTTTGGAATGATTCTTTCCTAAAACTTTATTTAACTGCCCTCGTAAAAAGACAATGGGGTCAAAACCTTATGAAATTCCAGGGTGTAAAACTTCCTGGTGGTGTTGAACTAAATGGTCGTCAAATGTTTGATGATGCAGAAAGAGAACTTGAAAGGATTAGAGAGAAAATGTCATCAACATATGAACTTCCACCTCTAGACATGATCGGTTGATACCATGCTAAATCCCTACTTTCAACAAGGTTCACGTGGTGAACAGAACTTAGTTCAAGACTTAATCAACGAACAGTTGAGGATGTATGGTGTAGAAGTATATTACATCCCAAGACAATATTTAACTAAAAATACAGTAATTGAAGAAGTAATTCAATCAGAATTTACTAGTGCATATCCAATTGAAGCATATGTCAATAATTATGATGGATATGATGGTCAAGGAACACTACTATCAAAATTTGGTATTACAGATCTTGATGATCTAACTCTTATAATCTCTAAAGAAAGATATGAGCAATATATCACACCTCTTATTAGAGATCTCCCAAATATTGAGTTAGCAACTAGACCAAAAGAAGGTGATTTAATATATTTTCCATTTGGTGATAGATTATTTGAGATTAAGTTTGTTGAGCATGAACAACCTTTTTACCAACTCCAAAAAACTTATGTTTATGAGTTGAAGTGTGAACTATTCAGATATTCTACGGAAGTTGTTGATACTGGTGTAGATGCTATTGATGATAACTTTACAGATCAAGGATACATCCAAACGTTCACTACTGCTGGTGTTGGAGAAACTGCTGCAGCATTCACTGGATTGGTCAATGGTGCTCTGAATAGATTCTACATATCAGATACGGGATATGGATACAATTCACCGATAACACTAGGAATATCTACCTCTACTGCCTCCACAGGTGCCGTAGATGCCTCTGGAATCGTTACTGGAAGGACTACATATGGTTCTGGTGGTACTAGGTTCTTAACCATTCAAGGAATAGAATTAACAAATCCTGGTGCTGGATATACTCAACCACCAATGATCACAATAACTGGAAATAGTACTGGAGTTGGTGCAGCTGCAACAGTTGGAATTATTACTTCTGGTGCAATTGGTGTTGTTACAGTTACTTCTGTAGGATCTAACTTTGTTGATGAACCATCTATTACTTTCTCATCACCACCAACAGGATTTACAACAGCAACTGGTAGAGCAATAGTTGATTCTAGTAACACTATTAGTGCAGTTAGAATTACTAATGTAGGATCTGGATATACCGTTGCACCAACAATTACATTTGAAAATCCAAACCAAATTGGAAGTGGAAACTTTGAATATAATGAAATTGTGACTGGAACTTCTGGAGTAACGGGAAGAGTTAAATCTTGGAATGTTGGAACCAAAAAATTACGTCTATCAAACTTAAGTGGTGATTTTATTAATGGTGAGGTTATCACTGGTGGAACTTCTGGAGCACAACATAAAATTGTTATACTAAATACTATTAGTGATAATCCACTAGTCGAAGATAACACGTATGATATTCCTGAGGAATCATCTACTGTTGAAGAAACCACCCCATCAAGTAGTTATGACGAAAACGTCGAAATTCAATCTGAGGGTGATGATCTTCTCGACTTCACGGAAAGAAACCCATTCGGAAGAGTTTAATAGAGTTCTATCATGTTTGAATATTTTTACCACGAAATTCTGAGAAAAATTGTTATTGGATTTGGTACGCTCTTTAACGATGTTACTGTTAAGACAACTGACTCTAGTGATAATGTTATTAATAGTGTAAAAGTTCCTCTTGCATATGCTCCACAACAAAAGTTTTTAGCAAGATTGGAGCAATCAGAAGATTTAAGCAAAACGACTCAAATCACATTACCAAGAATGTCTTTTGAGTTTACTGGACTTACATATGATTCTTCAAGAAAAGTAACTACGACTCAAAAAATTCTTGTCCCATCTTCTTCTGGAGATGGAACAGTTAAAAAGGCATTTATGCCTGTTCCATATAATATGTCATTTGAACTTAACATCTATACGAAGTTAAATGATGATATGCTTCAAATTGTAGAACAAATTTTACCTTACTTTCAACCACAATATAATCTGACAGTAGAATTGGTTGAAGAGATGAATGAGAAGAGAGATATTCCAATCATTTTAGAGGGAATCTCTATGGATGATCAATATGAAGGGAACTTTGAGACTAGAAGAGCACTTATATACACATTAAGATTTACTGCTAAAACATATCTATTCGGTCCTGTTGCAAAAGATCTATCTGCCAAAATTATCAAAAAAGCACAAGTTGCTCATTATGCATCTACTACAGATGGTGATAAGAGTAATAGAGATGTCACATATTCTGTTGTTCCAGAAGCAGTCAAGGATCTTGATGCTGGTGTAATAACGATTACAACTGTAGACATTGATAGAACTGATGAAACTATTTCACTTCGTTCTATCAGTGGTATTGAGGTAGGTGATCTAATTCAGATCAATAAAGAGGTTATATATGTCAAGCAAAAATCTGATAGTGAAAGCAAACTTCTTGTTAGAAGAGCACAAAACAATACAACTGCTTCATCCCACGTATCTGGAACTAATGTAAATAAGGTTGATGCTCTAGATAATGCATTAGTAGAAATTGGTGACAACTTTGGATTTGATGGAGAGTTTATCTAATGGCAAAATACGATGATTTAAATGAAACGTTCAATGTTGAAGAAGAAGCACCTATTGTAGAAGTAGAGGCATCTTCAGAAATTGTCGAGGAACCTAAAAAAGAAAAACCTACCAAGAAAGATGATGTAACAAATGATTATGAATATACGAGAGGTAATTTATATTCAATTATTGAAAAGGGTCAAGAAGCAATAAATGGAATACTTGAGTTGGCACAAGAAACAGAGACACCAAGAGCATATGAAGTTGTTGGACATTTGATCAAAAATGTTTCTGATGCTACTGATAAATTATTAGATCTTCAAAAGAAAATGCACGAGTTGGAGCAAGATAATAAGAAACAATCACCAACAACTGTTAACAATGCATTATTTGTTGGATCAACTGCAGAACTATCAAAACTTTTAAGTAAAAACGCATTCGATAATATACAAAATGAAACCATGAATAAATAGACAGAAGAAGGTTTTATTGAGTAACTTTACGCGGAGTTGAGATGAATACAAGTCCAAAAATTAGGTTAAAGAGATCCCTAACCCCAGGATCTGTTCCCGCCTTAGAACAACTGACCTATGGTGAGTTAGCCATTAACCACTTTGATGGTACTGTATTTGTTCGTCAGGACACCGAAGGTGTAGGAATTGCTACGAGAGTAGTTACGGTTGGTGCTGGTAGAAGTATTGGTAATACTTTTTTTGTTACTGTAGAAGGTAATGATTTAAATAGTGGTCTTACTCAACAAGATGCTTTTGCAAGTGTAAAAAGAGCATCTGAGGTTGCTCAACCTGGTGATACGATTAAAGTTTCAGCAGGTCTTTATACCGAAAATAACCCAATTATACTTAGAGATAATGTATCTGTAGAAGGTTTTGAACTAAGAAACTGCTACATTGCACCAAATAATTCAAATAAAGATTTATTCCAAATCAATAATGCCTGTCACCTAACTGATCTAGCATTTATTGGTAAAGGTGCTGATATTGGTGGTGGTTCTAAAGGTGTTCAAGACGGTGGATCCGATCCTGGATTCCTCGGGGAACCAATGCAAAGTGATAAGGCAGTTATTGCTTTCGTTCCTTTAGAAGGTGTTGCATCAGATAGATATTTTGATGGTGCAAGAATGATCCGTCAGAATGCGGATTACATTGCAGGTGAGTCGGTTGGTTTCCTTACCAGTGGTTTTAGTGGTGTTGCTGGATCTCATAGAGCACAGGATGCTGCAAGACTTATTGATCTAAATGCAGAATATATTGCAGCAGAAGCAGTAGGATTTATCACCAGTGTCAACTATGCTGGTGGTGCATTTACGATGTCATTTAGCACTGCCAGAAACTGTCAGGATGATATCCATGATATTTTAGAAGTAGTAGCACATGATTTAAGAGCAGGTTATAGAGATGGCACTCAAGCAAATAGTAAAACAGTAGGTGCTGCACAGTCATATTTTGTTGGTGGAGCACTTTCACATATTCTAGGTGTTGGTATTTCTGAAGCAACAATCGCAGCAATGGATCGTGCTGCTGGTATTGCAACATTTGCTATCAATAATAAACCATATGGATTTGAAAATGTTGGTAGTGGAGTAACTGTTACGGCATTTAATTATACTCCAAATACTGGTATTGCTACAGTTACAACACTAATTGGTCATGGATTAAGTACAACAGATCATGTTACTTTCTCTGGACTCGCATTTACTTGTGCAACTGAGCACTCTGGTGTAACAACAACTATTTTTCCAGATGGAAGTGCTCCTTCTGGTTTCAACTTCAAGATTGACTCGGATGGTTTATTTAATACCAATCAATTTGTTATTAATGCTGGCATTTCTACTATTGAAACATTCTATACAGCAAGTTCTGGAACAGCAACAACCGTCACCCAATACAGCACTTTTGAACAACAGTTTGATACTGGAGCAGCTGCAGGAACAACTCTTCGTGGTGAAAACGTTGTAGGTAATGGTATTTGTCTCAATGTCAACAATGACATTACCGAACTTGTAGGAATTGTAACCAGTGCGATTGGTGCAGGTAATACTGATAGTCTTCCAGGAATTACCACTGGCATGAGACTAGAGCAAAATAAGTGTCGTCGTGATGTTGCAAAGATTCTAAAATCTGTTTGTTATGATATCACCCGAGGTGGTAATACAAAAGTTATTGGTGCTGGCAAATCTTATTTTGATGCTAACGGTAATAGACTTACTGCTCTTCTAGTTGATCCTGATGAATATGAGCAATCAGTTATTGCACTAGAATATTCAAAAGATATTGCAAGAAGGATTATTAATAATGTAAGAGATGGTTCTTATACTATTGGAACTGCATTTAGTATTAGTGGTGCAAATTACTCTCCAACTGCTGGTATTCTTACCGTTACTACCAACGTTGGACATGGACTAACTACAAAAGATACTGTTAAACTTTCTGGTCTTGGATTTAGTTGTGCCACTCATAATAATAGTATTGGTGTTTATGACTTCCAGTATGATAAACAGTCTGGTTTTAGTACCGTTATTCTAGATAACGATCATGGTCTAAGTTCTGGTGATGAATTTGAACTACGCAATCTCACATTTAGTTGTGTTGGTTCTGGTATTGGTCCTCTTGTTAATGTTGATTCTGCAAATTATAATGAAACTACTGGTGATCTAACAGTAACACTCTCTTCAGGTGTTGCTGGTATTGATACTGGTGGAACCGTTCAACTTAAGAATCTGGTATTTACTTGTCCTGGTGGTTCTGGTATTACTACGACAATCTTCCCTGATGGAACAAGTAACTTTATTCCAGGTTATGGTCCAGATGTATTCAGAGTTACCGCGGTAAATTCACCATTTCAGTTTGCAGTTAATGTTGGACCTTCCACTATTTCACATAGCCATATTAATGGTACTGGAACTGCACAAGCAGGTGTTACAACTACAGTATTCCCAGATATTCAAAGCAATGATTTTGTCTTCGATGCTTATGTAGGAACTGCAGGAACTGTAATTTACACCAACGTTGGAACTTCCATTATTAGTCACACTTATGCTTCTGGTGGTGAAGCAAGAATCGGTGTTACTACTACAATCTTCCCTAATGGTGGAGTATTTGGTGATTGTTTTGAAGTTAAGGATTATGTCTCTGATACTCAAGTAGCAATCAATGTTGGTATGTCAACCTTCCTCCATGTATATGAAAGTGGTGGAACAGTTCAGAAGACAAGAACTTTCAGACCAGATATTGGTCAAATTAGAGACGTAAGTATTCAGATTGATTCTGATACTGGCAATAATAATACTGTTGGTAACTGTAAGAATGTTATTTCTGCTGTTAATACTGCAGTAGGTGTTTGTACTGCAATTATCGAAGATGGTTTTAGGGCACTTCAAGAACCTCTCTATCTAACTCCAACAAATGCTACCTACGATCCAGTTGGTGGTGCATTAACAGTTACTGTAGCAGGTCATCCACTAACAACTTCGGATAAAGTAAAACTTACTCCTAACTCCATCAATTTCACTTGTAACTCTGATGGCAACATCACTACAATTGGATATCCAGATAAAACAAGTCCAATTTATGATAAGTTTGTAGGTATCTCTCAAACAACATCAAGCACATTTACAATTAATGCTGGATCAATTGCTGCTTTCGGTGCAGGATATGTGCATACATTTGTTTCTGCAGCAACATCTGCAGTGAACTATGGTGGTTCTGGAATTTCTACCAGATTCCCAGGTAATGGTGGTGCTGGATCTGACTTTGTAGATGACCCAACATTCTCTCCAGGTACTGATGGTCCAGTTCTAAAAGGTCCTTATATTAGAAACTGCACAAACTTCATTGAAAATAGTATCGGCATGAGAATCGATGGTTTTGATGCTGATCCTGGTGATAAAGATGAACTAGGTGTACAAGGTTCAATGAGTGTTGACTCATATACTCAATATAATCAAGGTGGTATCGGAGTATCCATCACAAACGGTGCATATGCTCAGTTGGTGTCTATCTTTACTATTTGCTGTAACGAAGCAATTGTAACCCTTACGGGTGGTCAGTGTGACCTTACAAACTCCAACTCTTCCTTCGGTGAGTTTGGTCTAGTTTCTAAAGGTGTTGGTGATGAAAACTCCAGTTCTAACTATAGACAGACTGCTGAGGTTGTTAAGGCAGGTGATGCTGGCAGAACAAATGCTCAGGGTCCATATGATATTGGTGATAGAAAAGTTACACTAACGGGTGTTGGAACTCAAAGACCTTATGATGGTCAAACACTATTCTTTGATGAACTATACTTCTCTGTAGAAAAAGTTAAGATCACCAATCCAGGTTCTGGTTATGAAGGTGCTGTTCCTGGAGTTACTTTCAGTGATCCAACAGGTCCAGATGGAATTACTGCACAAGGTATTCCCATTATTGAAGATGGACAAGTTGTTGATTTCTTGGTTGCTAACTCTGGAACTCAGTATCAAAAAGATTCATTCCCAACAATCACAATTACACCACCTACTAGTGGTGTTCAGGCAACTGTTGAAGTCCAGAGAATGCAACCACTTTACTTTAAAGTTGCTTCTGCAACACTTCCTGATAGTGGAATTTCAACTGTCACCATGAATCAAGGACTAAATAATAATTTAACGGGTGGTGAAATTGCATATATAACTCGTCAGAGTTTGCAGATCACATCTTCACACTCATTTGAATATGTTGGTGCAGGTAATACAATCTTAACCGCAAGACCTTCAGTTGGAGGTATCATCATTCAAGACAATGAAGTTGTTCAAGAGGACGGTGGTCTTGTAGTTTATACAAGTACTGACCAGGCAGGTAACTTCCGAATTGGTGATGGTATTCAAATTGACCAGGCAACTGGAACGATCTCAGGTCGTGTTTACATTAAATCATTGTTCAACAGCGTTACACCATTTATTCTAGCACTCGGAGGTTAAATCATGGCAGCAGTTGCAGTTAACAACTTTAGAACAGTTACACATACAGTCAGCACAGGTGCAGCAACAGAAATTTATACTGCACCCACTGGTTATACATCAGTATTTCTATTAATTCAAATAACCAATACTGATCCATCAACAAAAACAGTAAGTCTTTATCATAAAAGAGAGACTACTGAAACAGCACTCTTGATAGACTATCCAGTTGCTGCTAAAGACAGTTTGAGTTTACTTAATGGTAAACTTGTATTGCAGACAGGTGATAAATTAGCAATCACTGGTAATGCATCAGGTGTGCTTAAATTAGTAGCATCTGTACTGGAGACATCCAACTTCTAATACGGTAATAAATCAATGCAAGCACGTAAAAGGTTTTTTTCAGGTAGAGAAACATCTTTATCTCTGGGAATAAAGGATTTTTCCTCAAGTAGTACAGTTCTTGAGGTAACTGAGGGACGAGTTGGACTTGGAACAACTTCAGCTGCATATCAACTTACCGTTAACGGTGATATGCAATTACATAATGAATTATATGATTATACCAATAGTCCAGGAACTCAAGGTCTAACTCTAATCTCTACTGGTTCCTCTGTCGTTTGGGGAACACCAGAAATTACCTTTGGTGGTATTACTGTTCAAGAAGAAGGTGTAACGGTTGGTAGTGCTGGCAGTGTTCAAACAATAAACTTTGTTGGTCAAAGTATTGAAGCAACCGCATTCCAAGGTATTGCAACAGTAACAGTGGATCCTTTTGATCCAGCTGGTGATAACACCATGGTTCAATTTAATAATAATGGTTCTTTTGGTGGTGCTACTGGACTAGTATTTAATAGCACTTTAGATAAAGTTGGAGTTGGTGCAACTGTATTTGGATCAGAAACACTTTTTGTTACTGGTAGCATAGGTGTTACTAGTGAGATGAATGTTGAGAAAGTATTTGTTACAGATAAATCACCCTCTCTCCCAAACGAACTTGCCAGTAAAGAATACGTTGACCTTTTTGCGACAGCAGCACTTGTTGTTCAGCAGGCTGTAGCAGTTGGTTCCACGGAAGATCTTGGTGCAACATATACGGATGGACCTACAGCAGGAATTGGTAATAGTCTATTAGGTAGTGGTGCTAGATTAACAGCAAACGCAAACGGACAATTGATCATAGATCAATATGAAGTAAAGGATGATGATAGAATTCTAGTTAAAGATCAAACTACTGAAGCACATAATGGATTTTATGTTGCAATTTCAACTGGTAGTCCATCAACTCCATTCATTCTCGAAAGAGCACAAGACTTCGATCAACCCGATGAAATTATTGAAGGTGCGTTCTCCTTCGTAACGAATGGTACTGAAAATGGTGCTAATGGTTTCGTTCTTATTAATGTTGATCCAGATTTTACTTTTGATGGTTCATCATATGTTGGTTTCTCTACAATCAGATTTACCCAGTTCTCTGCTGCAGGTCAGGTAGAAGCAGGTGATGGTCTGTATAAAGAGGGATCTGTTATTAATGTTGGTACTGCAAGTTCTGATCGTATTCGTGTCAATGAGGATGATATTGACCTTGCTACAGTAAGCACAACAGAAACATTCAGCGATACAGCAACTGAGAAATTCTTTGTCACTAATGTTATAACTGATGGATACGGTAGAGTAAGTGGTATCGCAAGTGACAAGCATCAGTTTGCATCATATACAGATCATGGTGTTATAAGACTTGATCCTCTTGCATTCCACATTAATCCAGTTTCTGGTATTATGAGTCAGGCGGTTTATACTAATATAACCAACCTGAATATGCCTCTTGATAATGAAGTTGGTATTGCAACTATCAATCTAATCAAAGGATGTGATATTGATACTAATGGTGATATCTTATCAATGCAAAATGGCAACTTCCTTGGCATTGTCACTGCAAATTCATTCGTTGGTGATGGATCTAACCTAAGTAACATTATTACTGGTGTTGGTCTTGCTACTGCAGGTGGATATGTTGGTAGTGGTGCAACTACTCTGGACTTTAGAGGTCCTGGTGCTGGTCAAGTAACGATTGACATTGCTAGTGGTATTGGTACTGTTAATGTTGAAGGTGGTACTGATGTAAATGATATTGGTGATGCAAACCAAGTTTTATTCAAAGATAATAACAACGTTGCAACCACATCAGCAAACTTGCAGTTCAATGGAACTAACCTAACTTGTGCTGGCACAGTTACTGCAAACTCTGACGAAAGACTTAAGAAAAATATTGAGACAATTACAGATGCACTTCACAAAGTAACAGGTTTACGTGGTGTTGAATATGATCATAAAAATACTGGTGATCATTGCTTAGGTTTAATTGCACAAGAAGTTGAGCAAATTATTCCTCAAGTTGTATATGAAGGTGTTGATGGTGTCAAGTCAGTTGCTTATCAAAATATCGTTGCTCTCTTAATTGAAGCAGTAAAAGATCAGCAACGTCAGATTGATGAACTTAAAGCAAAACTAGACTAAATAATTTCACTAAGTCATAGAAATCATGGCAAAGACCTGCAAACCAGGATATTACTGGTGTTATACTGATAAGAAATGTAAGAAAATTCCTGTCGGTTGGCATGTGGGTCGTGGTGGAGTGATTGAAAAGGATGATGAAGAGACTGATAAAAATAATGGAAATGGTGAGTCTTCTGAAGGTAATGGTGGTGAAAGTGGTGGCGGGATGAGTGAGGGAAGTCTTCGTAAGTGGTTTAAAGGATCCAAGTCTAAAGATGGTAAAGGTGGTTGGGTCAATGTAGTCACTGGTGGCACATGTGCTAGTGATGAACCAGGTGAAGGAACTCCAAAGTGTGTTTCTTCATCAAAACGTTCTAGCATGAGCAAGAAAGAAAGACTTTCTGCTGCTAGAAGAAAGAAGGCAGCAGATCCTGGTCAACAGAGTAAATCAGGTGCTGCTAAACCAACTTATGTTGCAACAGATAAAAAAGAAGAAGTAGAAATTACTGATGCATACGGTGAACCATTCGCAGTAATTAACGACATCATCGAGAAGGAACCAATGAAATCAAACGCACCCGATATTGAGAGTTATGAAACTTATGATATTGAAGCAATGACAGAAGGAAAAGATAAAAAAGGAAAGGGTAGTGGCACAAAAGATGCTTGCTATCATAAAGTCAAGTCTCGTTATTCCGTATGGCCTTCTGCATATGCATCAGGTGCATTAGTTAAGTGTCGTAAAAAAGGTGCTGCTAATTGGGGAAATAGTACTAAAGAAGAATTTTCCGACTGGAGATCTAACGTTTTTGGTGAAGCTTGTTGGGATGGATATGAAAAGAAAGGTATGAAGACAATGTTTGGGAAGAGATACCCAAATTGTGTTAAGAAAAAAAAGACAAGAAAAGAAGAAGTGGAACTTGATGAAAAGTGTTGGGATTCCCATAAACAAGTTGGTATGAAAAAGAAGGGTGGCAAGATGGTCCCCAACTGCGTTCCTAAGAACGAAGAAGTTGAACCAAAAGAGGTTTGTCCATACTGTAGTTGTGATCCTTGTGAATGTGAGGGTGTAGGAATTGAAGAGGCAGTAAGAGTTCCTGCAAAAACTGGTAACATTTTATCCGTCATGGTTACATGGAGAGGCAAAGGATATTCCATCAAGATGTTCTTCCCACAAGCAAAGAGACCTACCAGACAGGAAGTAGAATTTGAAATTCAAAAAGTATATCCTGGTGGTAGAGTAAGATATATGGAAATTGCAGATGTTAAACCTGGTGAGCAATTCCTTCAAGTTTCTGAAGGTGCTGCATGGACCAAGAAGTCTGGTAAGAATAAAGAAGGTGGACTCAATGAGAAAGGACGTAAGTCTTATGAAAGAGAGAATCCTGGTTCTGACTTAAAAGCACCATCCAAAAAGAAAGGTAACAAAAGAAGAGCATCATTCTGTGCAAGAATGAAAGGTATGAAGAAAAAACTCACTTCTGCTAAGACTGCTAACGATCCAGATAGCAGAATCAATAAGTCCCTTAGAGCTTGGAACTGCTGATGAAATCCTTCAAACAATTCATGTCAGAGTCAGTCAATATCTCTGGCGACTTCAACGGAAACCTATACATCTCTCAAGATCAACAATCTCAAGAGGAAGTTGGTGAGAGTTATGTTGCCGACATAACTTGGCAAAATAGCATATATAGAATTGAGATGGTAACAAAGACTGGAATGCCATCAAAGCAGGAATTGGCTGAAAAACTTCAGAGTGAATATCCTGGTGCAATGGTACATAACATCTATCCAGTAGAAGAAAAGAACTTTAATATTAAAAATGCAAGGAGATATCATCCTTCAAAACTAGAATGGGTTGACTGATTATGGCACAGTGGAATAAAAATATTCAGGACTATCTTAATGATGGTAGAACCCTGTTTGAAGTCTATATGTGTGCCGACAAGTACGGCAATATTGGTGCTTGTGGTGGAGATACACAATTTGATTTAAACGTTGCTGCTGGAATCACGACCCAGATAGCAAACGTTCATAAGTTTGGTGCCGTTTTGAGTTCATCGGCAGATTATGATACTGTTTGGACTGAAAGAGGAGCATATACATTTCCATCTACAGCAGGAATTGTTACAGTAACTTCCAGTTCTTCTCAAGATGATAGTGGAGGAACAGGAGCACTTACAGTCAGACTTCAGGGTCTTGACGCAAACTATAATGAAGTAGAAGAAGATTTTACTTTAAATGGAACTGTTGGTGTTGCTGGAACGGTAGAGTTTTTGAGAACTCATAGAGCATTTGTTTTAACTGGCAACAACGGAAATAATAATGTAGGAGATATTGATTTCACTCATAGTGTAGGAGTTACATGTCAGATTGCCGCAGGAATGGGTCAATCTCAAGTTACTTTCTATACTATTCCTGCAGGTAAAAGTGGATACCTGAGATCATTTGCAGCAACGATGAATAAGAACCAAGAAAATTCAGTTCGTTTATTTCAAAGACCTTTTGGTGGCGTATTTAGAGTTGCTAGTGAACTCAATCTATATAATAGCAACATGCATACAACTTACAGTATTCCAATTTACTTCACAGAAAAAACTGATTTGGAAGTAAGAACATATACTGGAAGTAACGCAACTGTTTCATCAATGTTTGATTTATTGATTGTAGATAATTAATTTCCTATGAGTGACGTATATCTTGGTAATCCTAATCTAAAAAAAGCAAATACTCCTCAAGAGTTCACGAAAGAACAGATTGAGGAGTTCATTAAGTGTAAAGAAGATCCCGTATATTTTGCAAAAAATTATGTAAAGATCGTAACACTTGATCATGGTCTTCAACCATTCAAGTTGTATGACTTTCAGGAAAAGTTAGTTAATAGATTTCATGAGAATCGATTTAACATTTGTAAGATGCCACGACAGACTGGTAAGTCTACAACGTGTGTGTCTTATCTACTTCACTATGCAGTATTTAATGACAGTGTAAATATTGGTATTCTAGCAAACAAAGCAGCTACTGCTAGAGAACTATTAGATAGATTACAAACTGCATATGAAAACTTGCCGAGGTGGATGCAGCAGGGTATTATATCCTGGAACAAAGGTAGTTTGGAGTTAGAGAATGGGAGTAAAATACTGGCAGCATCTACGTCTGCAAGTGCTGTCCGAGGTATGTCTTTTAACATCCTCTTTCTCGACGAGTTCGCATTCGTCCCGAACCACGTTGCTGACTCGTTCTTTGCCTCTGTTTATCCTACTATTACTTCTGGTAAAAGTACCAAGGTAATTATCGTATCCACTCCACATGGTATGAATCATTTCTACCGTCTGTGGCATGATGCTGAGAGAGGAAAGAATGAGTATATTCATACGGATGTTCACTGGTCAGAAGTTCCAGGAAGGGATGCAAAGTGGAAAGAGCAAACAATTGCGAACACATCCGAACAGCAGTTTAAAGTTGAGTTTGAGTGTGAATTCCTAGGATCAGTTGACACACTGATTGCCCCTAGTAAATTAAGAACATTGGTATATGATTCACCAATGCATAAGAATGCAGGTTTGGATGTATATCAACCTTCTTTAGAAAATCATGATTATGTTATGACAGTTGACGTTGCAAGAGGAGTTGGTGAAGACTACTCAGCATTTGTCGTAGTTGATATAACAGAATTTCCTCATAGAGTTGTAGCAAAATATAGGAATAATGATATCAAACCGATGCTGTTTCCAAACATCATCTACGAGGTAGCAAAGAGTTATAATAGTGCATATATTTTATGTGAAGTAAATGATATTGGTGATCAAGTAGCATCAATTCTGCAATATGATCTTGAGTATCAAAACCTACTAATGTGTTCTATGAGAGGTAGAGCAGGACAGATTGTTGGACAAGGATTTTCTGGTAAGAAGACACAACTTGGCGTCAAGATGTCAAAGACTGTTAAAAAAGTTGGGTCTTTGAATTTGAAGACAATGATTGAGGAAGATAAACTCATCTTCAATGATTATGAAATTATTGCTGAACTAACTACATTCATTTCAAAGCATAATTCATTTGAGGCAGAAGAAGGTTGTAATGATGACTTGGCAATGTGTCTTGTCATTTATGCCTGGTTAGTCCAGATGGATTACTTTAAAGAGTTGACAGACCAGGATGTTCGTAAGAGATTATATGAAGAGCAGAAGAATCAGATTGAACAAGACATGGCACCATTTGGATTTTTGAATGATGGTCTAGAAGATACTAGTTTCGTTGATGCACAAGGAGATCGTTGGTCCAATGCATCAGTTGGTGAATATGGTGATATGTCATATATGTGGGATTATAATTAATGGATTTTGATGAGCAAATTAAACTAGGTCATCTATTACTATATGATAGAGAATGTAGAGTTTGTGGT
>Ga0181379_1000845_pt1 | contig 14621 bp, 15 predicted proteins | sample 2SPOviralmetaG_FD_130115 | JGI IMG/M metagenome (GOLD analysis project Ga0181379, IMG submission 130115) | Marine viral communities from the oligotrophic San Pedro Time Series (SPOT) site, San Pedro Channel, CA, USA - 2 SPOT_SRF_2009-07-10 | ecosystem: Environmental > Aquatic > Marine > Strait... | reverse complement strand
TACTATGAGCAATCTATAACAGGAGTTAAAGCAGAAATAGTTTTGGAAGATCCAAAGGCCAAAGACTAATCTTGTATAAATAAGAGTATGAAGACTTTTACAAAATTCATGGAAGACTTAGCTTCAGGTAGACCAATGAAGAAACCTGTATCTAGTAACTTACTAAAACAAAGAGCTAGGGAAAATCAAAAGGCTTTGGACACAGGCTTTATGAAGTTAACACCTAAAGAAAGAGCTAAAGAATCTAAAAGAATGTCAGAAGAAAAAATTGGCAATTTTAAAGACGGTTCGTATTATGGTAAACCATCACCAAGACTTAAAAAGAAAGTAAAAGGTGCTAAGGAAGTCGTTAATAATCCTCATTCTAAAGACGATGGTAAGACGGTTGTTGCAAAGCAGAAACAATATAATCCACCTATGTCTAAAAGCAAGCAAGGTGTAAATAATGTACTGAAGTTTTTAAAGAAAAATCCGGATTATAAGATTGGAGCTCATAGCCTAAAGAAAGAATCAGCCAGAGATAATTACAATCCTGTAGTCTCAGATAAAAGAACAAAAGAAAAACTTAAAAAGGCTGGACTACCACCTGAGTCTCCAAAAGTAAATGAAGAAATGGAAGAACAAATAAGGAATTTTTCTGAAGGTAAGAAAAAAGGAATGGACGGCAAAGCATGTTGGAAAGGATATAAACTACAAGGCACCAAAAAGAAAGGTAACAGAACTGTAGATAATTGTGTACCAATGAGTGAGGAAGAAGAAATAAAACCTCATAAAATGTATAAGGGCGATAAAGTAATCATGGCAAAGAGTACAGCAGAACATGAAAAACTTAAAAAGCAAGGTTATACCCACGATAATCCTAAAACTGAAAAAGTAGAAGAAGAGAAAAAGAATTGTGGTTGTGGACAAGATCCTTGTATTACATACGGCAAAAAACAAATGAAAGAAGCTAAGAAACCTGTAGTACACAGCAAAAAGCCAGACAGTCTTAAAACAGTTAAGATTAAATACAACAAACCTATTGGTGTTAAAGTTACTAACATTGGACCTGGTGGTAAGGAAACAGTCGTAAAAAATACAATGCAAGAACAACAGATGCAAATTGTAACTAATTTAGACTTTAATGAAAGTTTAGGTAATTTAGTATCAAGAGGACTAGATAAAGTTAGATCTAGTATTAAAGATGCAGAAAAGAGAACAGGCCTATCCGTAGACGCAAGTAAGAACAATAAAAACAATCCAGTATCAGGCGATAATATTAGAAAACGTCTGGCATCTCAAAAAAAAAGGTAGCAATACCTAACTCCGCTAAGAAAGACTTAGACAAACAATCCAAATCCAGAGATAATAATTGGTATAAACACCAAGATAAAAGTATGTCTGAAGATGCTCGATATGATCCTACACCAGGTGGTATGGAATGGGGCACACCTCAAGGCACAGATTATTTTAAATCCTTAACACCAGGCGAAGGTAAGGAAAGAGAAAAACCTTTAAAGCCTTTAAACATTAAAGCAAGAAAACCTGAAGACGAGAAGGGTGTTAAAGTTACAGAAGGTTACTGGCAAGATAAAAATGCCAAACAAAAAGAAACATTAGCTAAACATGATAAGGCAATGATAGACTCAGCAAAGAAGTCTATTAAGAAGTATGATGTTGCTAAAAAGATAAAAGAACATTTAGATTTATCTCACATAGACGATAAACAAGCAGACCATAGTAAACATCAATACCCTATTAACAATGAAGTAGAAACCTTTGATAAAGGAGACGATGGACATTGGCTAACAGGTAAAGATGGTGATTGGTTTATAGAACAAGAAGACATTAAGGCTTTAGATAAAGAAGCAGAAAATTATACATTTGATCAAGCAGTAAAAGATGGTTTGTATGATGAGGACGAACTTACAGATGAAGACTTTGACAACACACCAGGATTTGATAATGAAGTAGATATTACTGAGGCATTATCAGTACAGGGTCGTTTAAAAAGGCGATTTAATGCACGAAGAAACAAACAAAAGTTAAGAGTAGCTAGAGGAATAGCACTAAGAAGGGGTTCAACTCCTGATAGATTAAAAAGAAGAGCAACCAGGGGTGCAAGGCTCATGGTTTATAAACGACTACTTAGAGGTAGAGACAGGGCTGGATTACCACCAGCAGAAAAAGCTAGGTTAGAGAAAATGATAACAAGATTTGCTCCACTAGTAAGTCGTATATCTATTAAACTATTACCTCAGATGAGAAGAAACGAAATTAAACGACTTACAGGAAGAGGCAAAAAACGCCCAACAAGTAGTAAGAAGTATAAAGCAGCTAAACCAGTTCGTTCAGCTTCTTCACAAAAAGCAAAACGATATAGAATTAAATCAGGTGGTAAATACAAAGCACCTAAGAAACCTAAGTATAAGTCTAGAATAAAATCAGGTGGTCCTACACTTAAGAAAGCTAGTAAGGCTTACAAAGCATTCTCATATTCAGTAGGTTAAACCTACATAAATACTAATATGAACCACGGTATTATATTGGGTGGTGTGGTTGACTATTATTATGATTCAATCAAACGAGCACCCGGAGCACATAAGATAGCAACACATCTCAGGAAACAGGGCTGGGATGTCGAGGTATTAGACTTTGTACAATCGTGGACTCTTGACGAATTAAAAGAATTTGCCAAACAAAGAGTATCAAATAAAACAAAATTCCTAGGACTTAGTGCCACATTCTCTATTAGATTTAAAACATTGTACGAATTTGTACCTTGGTTTAAAGAACAATATCCAGATGTTATAATCATAGGAGGCTCTCAGGCACTCTACAATACACAAGGATTGCCATTAGATTATATGGTACATGGCTATGGAGAACTAGCTATGGATGCTATTCTTAAAGGAACAGCTAAATACACAGAACATAAATGGTTAGACGGACCTACATTTAAACGAGTAGATGCTACACATGATTATATGGCAGCTCGTATGAAGGATTTATCTACACATTATGAGGAGAGAGATTATATTCAACCACAGGAAGTATTAACCGTAGAGTTTGGTCGTGGGTGTATATTTAATTGCCACTTCTGTACATTAACACATAGAAACATAAAAGACGATCACAGTAGAACTGAGGATAATTTATACGAGGAGCTGTTAGAAAATTACAACAGATGGGGAACCACAAACTATTCTATATCAGATGAAACAGTAAACGATTACACAGAAAAACTTCAAAGGTATGCTAATGTAATAACTAAATTACCTTTCAAACCTAATATGAGCGGTTATATCAGAGCAGATTTACTAATATCTAAACCTGAGAACTGGTCTATGATTGATGATATAGGGCTAAACTCACAGTTCTATGGCGTAGAATCGTTCAATACAAAGTCCGCTAAGAGTGTTGGTAAAGGTATGGAGTCTGTTAAGTTACAAGATGGTTTGTTACGCTATAGGGAGTATATGAGGGAGAGAGGAGCTTACTCTGGACATTGTAGTCTGATAGCAGGACTACCACATGAGACACTAGAATCATTGAGAGAAACAAAACGCTGGTATAGAGAAGAATGGGGCAGTACATCTCATACTGTAGGCAATTCAGCTACAATGAATCCACTATGGATACCTGATGTAGCGAGACCTTATGAAGAACAAAGTAGATTTGCTGAGAATCCTACAAAATATGGTTATCTTAGAACCACAATAGATGAGAGTAATGGCAACAATGCACCGTGGGTAGATGGAGATCAAAAACGATTCCGAGGTTTATATGAGGAACTAATTAGGCGAGAAGACAAAGGCATTTCAAGAACACTTAAATCCAAAGAGAGTACATTCGAGGAAGAGATGGCATTTATGAACTGGAAGAATGAAAATATGAATCTATATCAGGCAATAGACTTCTTAGAACATGAATGGTACACAGATGAACCCTGTATTACACGACAACCTCCATTAGTATTTGGATACCATAACTGGTTAATAGACCCTTCATATACATGGGAAGATATGATGAACCCTCAAAGCGAATTACCTTTACCCAAAGAGTTAGCTGCAAGTTTTATTACCAACTATATTAAGAAAAAATTAAATCAATAGCTCAATATGTATAAATACAAGTATGAAAGAGTTAAAAGATAACTTAGAATATCTATTAGAAATGGAGACCCAACAACAGCGTCTCGATAAACTAATTAGACAAGGTTTAATGCCTTCCAGACAGTTACCTATTTTACATAGAGCTTTAGCAAATATTAAAATGGGTAAAATTCTAGCTCCTTATGAGCGTGAGGCACTATCTAAACTATTAGATAAAATGATGGGTTTCCAATTTGGAGATGATGTCACATATAATAGAGCTAGGTTATATACTCAGAAAACAAAATATCAAACCGAGGAGAATACAATGAGCGAAGAAGATGTTAAAGTCTTTGACGGCTCTGAGGATGAAGAAGAAGTAAAAAGAGACAAAAAAGTCAAAAAGAAAGGTTCTTCTAAACAAGCCAGAGACGCAAAGAAAGACGATGAGGCAGTTACAGAAGCTGTAGGTAATCGTCCAGCAGATAAAGAAGAAGGTGATAAAGAGTCACCTAAACAAGGCGGTTCAGAAAAACCTGAAATAGGACAAATGTGTGAGCCACAGGATTCTAAACCTTCTATTAAAGAAGGACTTATATCAGATCTAGATTCAGAAGGTATGAGATCTAGAGCTACTAGACTTGCCAGGAAACTAGGCAAAAGATCTAAAGAAGACAAGTTAAAAATGTTACCCAGAGAATTAAGAAAACAAAAACAAAAAGCTGGTGTAGCAGAAGAGCTTATAAAATTTAATGATCTTTACAAAGAAAATTTAGAAAGAGCATTGGCTAACAATAAAGTAGATAATGTCAGAGACATTCCAGAATCTATTAAACAGGATCTTTTCAAACATGTAGAAGAAGCTACATACTCAGACAAACAAATTAAAATGGCTAAGGGTATAGCATTTGATCCTAGACATAAAGGCGGAGATTACTCAGGTGCTGCTAAAAAGGCAGAGAAAATTAAAAAAGGCCTATCAGATCATCCAGCAGTTTCAAACGCACTTAGACGAGCTAATGAAGAACTAGAATTAGGATTAGATGAGGGAGCATTAAAAAACTTTGCCATGGATCATGGCTATGATTTTGATAACCCACCTAAAAATCCAGATTCATGGTTAGCTAAGAAAGCAATTAAACATGGAATTGGACCTAAGAAAAAACCAGCAAAACCAGCAACTAAACCTGTTAAAGAATCTAAAATAGCAGATAAAGACCATGATGGAGACGGTAAAGTAGAGTCCGGTAAAGATGAATACTTTGGTTCAAGAGATAAGGCTATTAAGAAAGCTCTTAAGAAAGTACCTGCCATGAAGAAAGAAGAAGTAGAGGATAGTAATCCTTTACCTAAGAATCCTAACCAAGCAGTTAGAGATGTTCATAAAACAGTAGCAGATGTACTAGCCGGTAGATCAATAGAAGTTTCAGACGAACCTTTAGTAACAGATCCTTCAATGGAAATGAATAAAGGCACAGGCAATCACTTTGATGTACAAGAAGGCGCCAGAGAAGACGCAATGAGAGACATTAAGAGGGATAAAGGCCACGGTATGGCTCCACTTAAGAAGGACCCTAAACCAGGCAAGTCAAAGCATGACGGTTCAGAAAATAAAGGCCCAGACCACATAGTATCTCAATTAAGAAAAGCTATTAGTTTAGGCGACAAACATGATGGTGTTAAGTTCCAAGACGGAAAAACACACAAAGTCAAGGCACATCACGCACATAAATTTTTAAATAAATATATGTCAGGTAAGCCAGCAGACAAAGAGAAAATGCAGTCTCACGGACATGCAAATCATGACAACTTTAAAACACATATAGATTAATAGGAGAAAAATATGTCAAATTGGGGAGCAACAGACGCGGACGAAAGTAAGCCTAAGTATCTTACAGCCGCTCAGAAAAAAGAAGTATTTGCTAACACCAGTGGTTGGGTTGTAGAAGCAGGTTCTAAAATGACAGGTAATGGCCGTACAGGCGCTGATCCTGAGGTTTTAGTAGCTATGTCTTCACTTACAACTAATTTAGGTGCAGCAGATATTACACAGATAGAATGGATTACAACAGCAGCAGATAAATCAGCAGGCTTTACACTTTCAGCTAGAGTAAGATTTAATGAAGCAGTTGATGTAACAGGAACACCACAAGTATCAGTAACTAACGGCAACGAAGGTTCTGGTTCAGGTCGTGGACCACACTTACTATCATACGCTAGTGGTACTGGTTCAAACGAACTTACATTCTCACTAGTAGTAGCAGCAGCAGACGCAGCTACTAACGCAGACGATGTATTAAGCATAGGTGCTAATGCTCTTGGACTAAACTCAGGTACAATTAAAGATAAAGGAACTTCAACAAATTCCACTATCACAAGTGTAGCGGGTATTGGTACAGCAGCTGGTACATTAACAGTCGTAGCGTAAGGAGTAAATTATGGCAGACAGTAAAGTATCAGATCTAACAGCAGCCACGCAGGCTTACGGAGCAGATCAAATATATTTGGTACAGAGTTCATCCTCTAAATCCATTACAGCTGCTAATTTATTCGGATATATTAATACACCAGCCGTTTTTAATGACAAGATTGTCGTTGGCGATCATGACACAATTACAGCAGCTGGTGTAATATCCACAGATACAAATGTAACTTTTATAAATGACCCTTCAGGGGCTGGAGCTTGTACAATAGGTGCAGGCACAGACGGACAGATAAAGATAGTAATTATGTCTTCCAATAGTGGTGGCCATTCGATAACAATAGGCGGTAGTAATGTATCTAATACAGTTACAATGAATGCCTCAGGTAGCTCTGCTACATTGTTATATGATGCAGGATTAACGAAATGGTACTTTATTGGAGGCAATTCTACGGTATCATAAATAGTTACATGAATGAATTAAATGATGATAACTTTTTGATTTTTGCCATAAAGCATTATAGGAATAGCTCCTGTACAGGAATGGCAGAATTAGAAGATGATTTAAAACGGTTTAAGTATTTGAAGCGCTTGTTTAATAGATATGAAAAAACAGGCGATCCTAATGATAGGCTTATAATTAATCACTTAACCTTACTGTATAATGTATTTGGTAATGCAACAACAGAAATGTTGTTTTTTAAATTAGAAGAGAAGTATTGGATAAACTTAAAAACATATCTAGTATTTTTAAACAGATTACCATTAGAAGAAGTTTATAGTAGAACATTATTACCTAAGAAGATAATAACAGATATACCATTAAATAATGAACTAATTAAAATATTAAGGAATATATAAATGTCTACAGCATTAGATACAGTAGTAGGATTAAGGATACTTAAATTATTATCCACACCTATTAAAAAATCCAAAGCTTTTCAGTTGGGGATTATTGACGACCAGGGTAATAAAAAGAGAAACCCTACAAGTAGCGAAAGACAATATTATACATTCTTAAATAGATTTGTTTTTAAAATACAATATGCTTTAACTAAGTCGCCTAATATGCAGGGTAAAAGATTACTTTCATTTGCAGCAGCAATGGCTATGTTAAGAGAACATAACGAAGAAGATGATGCTAGTGAAATATTATCCTTATTAGAACTTCACATGTTAGATGAAACGGTACAATTACAGGCTAGACTTTTAGAAAGAAAGATGTTATCATTTAGATCTTTTATGGATATTGATGAAATGAATGGTGTAGGTGGTGGAGCAGTAGCCGGTATAGGCGTAGGTCCACAGGGTGAACCAGGTGTTGATCCTAGATTAATGCCATTAGGTAGACGAAAGAAGAAAAAAGATGCCAGAACGAAATAAAACATATGATACTCAAATAGCTACAATCAAAGCAGATGTAGCTGCTATGGGTCATTTGTTTTCCAAGTTAGATGATGCTATTGATAAAATAGGTAATGCCAGTGCTAATATTAGTGCTATTCTTGCAGTTCACGATGAAAGAATAGATAATGCAGAAAAACTAGTAAGCGAAAGGCGAAAGGAATCTTCCGATGCAGTAAAGGAACTCCATAGCCGTATTTCAACAGCCTCAAGGGAGAGAATGGATGAACATAGACAGGTCCAAAAGGATATGAAAGATTCTGAAGCAAAAATCTTAGACGCCATTAATGAATTGAGGAAGGATGTCAATCGAGAACAGGAACATCTTAAAGAACGCATTACAAAATTAGAACAATGGCGATGGATATTAATTGGTGTTCTAATTGCCATATCAGCAGTAGTACCAAACATGGGTAAAATCGTATCCATGTTAGCTAATTAATTTTACCAAACGGTACAATAACCACTAGACAATTACTTATTAAGATCGTATAATTACGACTATATGTTACACATTGACTTGAAATATATTAATATGATCTCACACCGTTTTGAAAGATTTAAACGGAAAGACGATTATCTATTCAATTTCCGTTGCCCTATCTGTGGCGACAGTAGTACCAAAAAGAATAAGGCACGGGGTTACCTGTATAAGAAAAAGAACGATATGTTCTATAAGTGTCATAACTGCGATGCAGGAAAAACTTTTGGCGGATTATTGAAGATAACAGATCCTCTCTTACATAAAGAATATGTAATGGAAAGATATAGTGAAGGTGTAGCAGGACCCCGTGCCAATAAAACACCAGAGTTTGATTTTAAACCTCCAGTATTTGATAAACCTAAAGATGGTTTAATCGATGAACTTATGGATAGAGTAGACAAATTGGATTCTAATCATATGGCAGTTCAGTATGTAACATCTAGAAAAATACCTGAGGAAAAATGGAATAGGTTGTATCATATAGATGATATTAGCACTATTGCACAGCTGGCTCCTAAGTACAAAGATAGAATTAAGACTACAGAGCCTCGTCTAGTTATCCCATTCTTTAGTGAAGAAGGCAAACTAACAGGTCTTACATTAAGAGATTATGGTAATTCCACATTAAGATACATAATGGTAAAAATAGTTGATGATGCACCGACTATTTTTGGTCTAGATTGTATAAGTAAAGAGAAGCCTGTAAAGATTGTTGAAGGTCCATTAGATAGTTTATTTTTAGACAACAGCATAGCATGTGCAGGCACAGCATTTAACAAAATAATTCCAGGCGATAATGATATTATTATAATAGATAATCAGCCTAAAAATAAAGAGGTTTGTGATATATTACACAAACATATATCTAAGGGTCATAAGGTTGTTATATGGCCAGATAATATAGAACAAAAAGATATAAACGATATGGTTATGGCTAATCTAGATGTTGAAGAAATTATAAATTATAATACATTCCAAAATTTAGAAGCCGAATTAAAATATACAAATTGGAGAAAGTGTTGAGAGATGATAGTGGTATAAGTCTAGGCGGTCCAGCCGAGATCGAAAGAAGAGAGTTAATTGCACATAGTAATACGAACGAAATGTTAAGAAAAGAAGTCAAAACAATGCAAGGCCAATTACAAGCAGCTTATATCAGAATTAGTGAATTAACCAACGAAATTAACGAATTAAAAACAAGGAAAAATGATGGCAAAGGGAATAGTTAACGGTGTAACCGTTGATTACGATAGGGATGATTTATTTGATCCTTTAGGCGTACAGAGACTGAAAGAGTCTTACATGATGGATACAGAAAAATCACCTCAAGAAAGATTTGCCTTTGTAAGTTCTACATTTGGCTCCAACCCAGAACACGCACAAAGATTGTATGAGTATAGCAGTAAGCATTGGCTTTCTTATAGTACTCCTATTCTTTCCTATGGGCGAAGTAAAAAGGGTATGCCTATATCTTGTTTTTTAAATTATATTAACGACACAGCGGAGGGATTAGTTGAAAACTTATCAGAAACAAATTGGCTTTCTATGCTTGGTGGTGGTGTGGGCATTGGCTTTGGCATTCGAAGCAGTGATGATAAATCTACTGGCGTCATGCCTCATCTTAAGACTTATGACGCCTCGTGCCTGGCGTACCGTCAAGGGCGTACTAGACGGGGCAGTTATGCTACTTACCTTGATATTAGCCATCCAGATGTTCTAATGTATCTCGAAATGAGGAAGCCAACAGGCGATCCTAATATGAGATGTCTTAACTTACATCATGGCATTAACATAACAGATAACTTCATGCAGATTATAGAACGATGTATGACAGATCCAGAGGCAGATGATGGATGGAATCTAGTTGATCCTAACTCAGGACTAATTAGAGATACAGTATCAGCTAAAGACTTGTGGCAAAAGATATTAGAACTAAGAATGGAAACGGGAGAACCTTATATTCATTATATAGATCATAGTAACAATGCTATGAAGGACTTTCAAAAAGAAAAAGGATTAAGAATACACCAGAGTAATCTATGCTCAGAAATAATTTTACCTACAAACGAACAACGAACAGCGGTGTGTTGTTTATCTTCAGTTAATCTAGAATACTATGATGCCTGGAGTAGACAACCACTATTTTTAAAAGATGTAGCAGAAATGCTAGATAATGTGTTAACATTCTTTATTGAAAACGCACCCAAAGAAGTAGGACGAGCAGTATACTCAGCAACACAAGAACGGAGTATTGGAGTTGGTGCTCTAGGATTCCATGCCTATCTTCAGAAGAACAGTTTGGCTTGGGAAAGTAATGAAGCCAAAGGTGCTAATCTTAGAATGTTTAGACACATAAGGGGAAAATTAGATGAGGCAAACAAGCAACTCGGAAAAGATAGAGGGGAAGCGCCAGATGCTAAAGGAAGAGGGGTTCGTTTTAGTCATGTCATGGCTATTGCTCCCAACGCTTCCAGTAGTATTATTATGGGCAACACTTCGCCATCTATTGAACCGTTTAGAGCTAACGCGTATAGGCAGGATACTTTGTCAGGAGCGTATCTAAACAAAAATAAATATTTAGATAAATTAATTAAAGATTATTGTGAGAAACATCCTAGAACAAACTATGATGAAGTATGGTCTAGTATTATTAGTAATGATGGTTCAGTACAACATTTAACAAAATTATCAGACGAACAAAAAGCTGTCTTTAAAACATCTATGGAAATAGACCAACGATGGTTAGTAGAACACGCAGCAGATAGACAACTTTTTATTGATCAAGCACAAAGTTTAAATTTATTCTTTAGGCCTGATGTTAATATAGCATACTTACATGCCGTTCATTTTTTAGCATGGAAGTCAGGAGTTAAAACATTATATTATTGTCGTTCAGAGAAATTAGGTAAGGCAGATAAAGTCAGTAAAAGAATTGAACGAGAGATTATACAAGAACTTGACATGACAGCGATTGCTGATGGTGAATGTCTAGCCTGTGAGGGTTAGATGCGAAACTATAAGAAATCTACGGAACGAATCCACCCTGTTGATTATACTAATTGGGAAGAGTCTATTGCTATATTTGGTTGTTCATGTACTTATGGACATTACTTAGAGCCTGAACATCATTTACATAATGTTATAGAATCTAACAGGCCTATAAATAACTTTTCCTACCCAGGAGAATCTAATTGGCACATGTGGATGAGAGCGATAGATCTTATAAAAGAATATGGCATGCCTCATAGAATATGTATTGGTTGGACCTCTCCTTATAGAATAGCATTATATAATGAAGGTGTCCCTGCAGAGAAAGAAATACTGCCTATAGGACATTGGTCTAAGCAAGGACATACAACTGCTAAAATAGGCCATGATTGGGTGGTTAATATGAAACTTACACAAGAAGAATATTCTAAACTTATTGTGGACTCTATGAAACTAATATGTGGAGATAAGTTAATACATTGGACATTATTCCATAACTTAAAAGATGTTAAGGAAGGCCCAGGTAAAAACAGTTGGAGTCAGGCAGTATTTTTTGAAGAAGGTGATGACAAATATGGGGGATTAGATCGTGGCGGTACAGGTATTAGACGAGTAAGCAGTACACCATTAACATCAGGGATTGAACCTTTAGGATATTTTGATAAGGCAAGTGATGGAAGTCATCCAGGTCCTTTAACGGTAAAGAATGTAGCAAAGTATATAGAGTCTAAATTATGAGAGTAGGTGTTGTGATATCAGGAGGATTTGATAGTGCAGTACTATGGCATATGATTAATAAATTATATGCAAACACAGGAGCTGTAGTAACACCTTATACAGTACCTAAAGTAGATGGTTCTATTCGCCATGCTAATATGATGTTAGAAGCATATAGTAAAAAGAATAATATAAAAAGAATACATACAAGGAGAGTAGGAATAGTAGATCAAACAAATAGATATCCTGATGGAGCCACACTATTAGAACAGTTAGTGTCAGGTTTAAGAGAGATATTATATGCAGATATACCACTAGCAGATGTAGTGTATACAGGTGCTAGTCCTTTCCCGGAACATCTTGTAGAACGATTTAAATTAATAAGAGCACCTAGGGATAGAAACTTTACTAGAGGCACAGAATGGGAAGATGTATGTAAACAACCATTTGATATACTAACAAAAGATCAGTTAGTAAATATAGCGGTTAATGAAGGGATATTAGATAATATAAAAGAAATCACACATTCATGTGTGAAACAAGACAGGGGAAGATGTGGTACATGTTTCTGGTGTCAAGAAAGAGAGTGGGCATTTGAATATAATGCTCAATTAGATGGAACAAACTAAGAGGTAAGACATGGTGGCTAAGCTAAAACTAACAGACGAAAGAGAATATTTTAAACCATTTAACTATCCATGGGCATATGACGCATGGTTAAAACATGAGCAATCTCATTGGTTACATACAGAAGTACCAATGGCAGAGGATGTAAAGGATTGGAAAGATAAACTATCAGATCCTGAGAAGGCATTTTTAACAAACATATTTAGATTCTTTGTACAAGGAGATATTGATGTGGCAGGCGGTTATATTAATAACTATCTACCTTATTTCCCACAACCAGAGGTTCGTATGATGTTATCAGGATTTGCAGCTAGAGAGGCATTGCATGTTGCTGCCTATGCACACTTAATAGAAACATTAGGTATGCCAGAATCTACATACAGCGAGTTTTTAGAGTATCAAACGATGGCAGACAAACATGATTACTTCATGGAATTGTCAGCAGCCAATGGTACAAAAGAATCTGTAGCTACAAACATAGCTGCCTTCTCAGCATTTACAGAAGGCATGCAGTTATTCTCATCTTTTATTATGCTATTAAATTTCCCACGACATGGTAAGATGAAAGGCATGGGACAGATTATTACATGGTCTATTGTAGATGAAACAATGCACGCAGAGTCTATGATTAAACTATTTAAAACTTATGTAAATGAGAACAAAGAACTTTGGAACGACAAACTTAAGAAAGAAATATATGATATTGCAGAGAAGATGGTAGAACTAGAAGAGAAGTTTATTGATCTAGCATTTTCAATGGGTGATATGGAAAACTTAAAACCTGCAGATGTTAAACAATACATCAGATACATTGCAGATAGACGACTTATAAGTATGGGTATGCGAGGCATTTTTAAGGTGAAAAGGAATCCTTTATTATGGGTAGAAGAAATGATTAACGCACCAACACATACAAACTTCTTTGAGAACAGATCTACAGATTATGCTCGAGGAGCTTTAAAAGGAGATTGGGGAGACGTCTGGAAGTGAGTGAAAATGTAAATTTGCTAAGTAGAAGAGATAATGGTTTTATTTCAAAAAATACAGAGCCTGGAAAAGTATATAGATGGATGGACCCTGACAATTTTAGCTGGTACCATGGACAAAATGAAAGGCTAGGTGAGAATTGGAAATATCATAACTCTAAAGGAGATATTACATACACATATAATAGTGATGGATTTAGAAATGAGAAGACATTGCAAGATCTATTCATTCCACATGACGATTATATAGTAGTAATAGGCTCTAGTCAGATAGAAGGTATAGGTATATTGGCTGAGGAAACAATGGCAAATAAACTACAACAAAAGATAGGAACGCATGTATATAACATGGGAATGTCTGGCACAGCAACCTTTGAACAATTTAATAATCTTACTAATCTAATATGTAATTATCACGCTCCAAAAGCTGTAATTATGACTGGCAATACATCTAGATGGACAACAGTAGAGGTTGAAGATAAACCAGGATACTTTATGAAGGTAGGACCTTGGATTGAATTCTTTAAAAAACATATTGCAGGTAATAGAGGCGATGAATTTACAGACAAAACAATAGAATACTATAACAGTAGAATTGCTACAAAGAAAGACCTCCATGAGGACGAAATGTTATTTAGTATGGCTAAACAATTATGTGATAAAGTAGGATCTAAACTAATTATGCTTGAGGTGTTTGAAGGCAGGCCAACAAAACACATTCCAGGTATTACACCAGATGATGTTGATTGGATTGAGATTGACAATTCAGCATTTGGTGCTATATTTCAACATAATGATCACGACTTTATGATGAGATATACTCGTTACAAAGAAAAAGAACTACCTGCAGAAGACTTAAATACCTATGCTCGTGATGCTATTCACCAAGGTGCAGAGTATAATGAGTGGGTGACATCACG
>Ga0181379_1000843_pt1 | contig 14640 bp, 12 predicted proteins | sample 2SPOviralmetaG_FD_130115 | JGI IMG/M metagenome (GOLD analysis project Ga0181379, IMG submission 130115) | Marine viral communities from the oligotrophic San Pedro Time Series (SPOT) site, San Pedro Channel, CA, USA - 2 SPOT_SRF_2009-07-10 | ecosystem: Environmental > Aquatic > Marine > Strait... | reverse complement strand
GTGTAGACTCTATCTCCCCAATCTTGGTTGAAGTGTTCTTTAAAGAGTTCTCTTTGAACTCGTAAACCATTCCTTTCGATGGAGTTGAATACCAATGGTACTCTGCTGTTGTAAAATTCGTTGACTGGTACATTAAAATGTTGTTTTAGATTATTGTAATTTTTTTCACACGTTTCGTAATGTTTAACGATAGGAACTATTCTGTTAATATCCAACTTATCTTTAGCTCTTTGTGATAATATTTGGTGAGCTTTAGTAGTTTCCATCTCATATTCGGGAGAGGCTAAAGAAACATCTATAATATTTTTATGCACAAAATAATGCAAAAATTCCTTCTTACCCCAAACGTACAATGTATTATAACTACTAATTAATTCAGCAATATATTCGCTGTTTAATGGCATAGATTCACTGTGATTTATTGAGATAATATAACCTTTATGTGCATCTAAAGGATGTACATATACTAAAGATATTTTATTAGTTACAGGATGCGTTTTATAAGAATATGGTATAACTTCTATGTAAGCTTCTTTGTAACCTTTATTATAAAAACCTTTTAATTGGTCAGTATTTTCAATTAGCCAAAACAATTAGTTAAATATACGAAGGATATTTTTAATATCCACCTCCTCCTCCACCACTTGAAGCAGGAGGTGAATAATTTGGAGGAGTTAGTTGAGGAGAAGTAGATAAAGAACCCGTAGTAGAAATAACTATAGGGTACAAATATTCGTGAGGAGTTGAAACATGAACTGCTCCCACCATTGGTCCCTTTTCGGGATGAATATGATAATCTCCTATATATTCTTTACCATTTTTAGTAGAATATTCTCCTCCATTTGTATATAAATTTTCTTTTATGGGGGATTGATAAAATTCTAACCAATTATTTTTAAAATACGCAATAAACCCATAAAACTTTCCTCTTGTTTCTTTTAAAGTAACTATTTTTTTATTAGTATTAAATACTTGTTCTTTATCTCCAGTTAAAGACCAAGGAATAGAAAGGGGAGTATAAAGATCATATGCTATAGTAGGTTCTCCTTTGCTTAGACTTTTAAAAGATTTTTGATCTATTTCAAGATAAACCATTTCATTGTTTTTTTTGCAAAAATATCGTTGAAATTCTCCTTCTTTATAGTTTCTAGTAGTAGGTAAGGGTTTTGTGAATTTAGGTAATTGTCTTGCTTGAGATAATGTTGATTTAGGAGTAATACTATAAATTTGGTTATTTCTTTCATTTCCTATACTAAATGATTCATAACTTTTATTTTGTATTATTATTTGGTCAGGAGGAAAAACTCCATCCTGATCTTCGGGGGAAGATGGTGGGGTTAGAGTTAGGGATTTTACAGGAGTATCTTGAGGATTTTTACCCGTTGCATAAGCACTTCCTCCTATTATATGATAATATCCTGTGTAAGGTTCTCCTGTTGAAATAATATAATATTCTCCCCCATTAGTATATTGATCGGTTTTTATTTGAGATTTTGGGTAGTACATTATCTTGGGTTTATATTAGCGTGTATATGAGGAGGATCATGGTATAAAATTCCACCAAATCCTGCATTATAAAGCATTTCTATTATAAGATTATCTTTCTTTACATCTCCTGTTGACCTTAAATCAAGGGCTAAACCTCTTGTATGAGTAGTATTAGCAGGTGTAACATTAGATGTAGGATATTTAGCATTAATATCTAAAGTTTTTCCCTGATGAAAAGCATCGTTTCCTGCTGTTATGACAATATCCCTTGAAATTGAAGAATATTTTTCTTTTAAACTTTCAGGATGTAATTTATTTACTAAAACATTATATAATTTTTCTGAAATATCTGCTCCATTACCCAATTGTCCTGGTCTTCTATTACTTGCATCTTTAATTTTAATTCTACTATCTCTTTCACCTAAAAATTTAATAAATTTCATAGCATAAGAATTAGGGTCATCTCCTTTTCTTATTATAAAATTATCAAAGTTAGCATAAGTTGTTGTTGTATTTCCAAATTGTCTAAAGTATAATTTTTGATATTTTATTTTTTGAGATTTATTTTGAATTATAATAGGATTCCTATTTGTACCTGGGTTTGGTATAGTAGTAGGGTCATCGTTATATCTAATTCTAAATACATCATCAATTCTACCCATGGTTTGTAATAAATCTTTTGTATCTTTAAAATTAATTATTAATTCTTTATTAACTTCTTCTGTAGATAATAAATTACTTACTGTTGCAATAGTATTTATATTAGTTACCCATTTATTATCTTTTAAATTATGATCTACATTAGTAGTAATAAATTCTAATTTTTCAGGATAATTTGTAGGTAAAAATTTAGAATTAACTTCTAATTTGTTATAAATTTTCATCCCTGAAATTCCATCCATATCTAATTGAAGGTTAAAAGGTAAAAAACCTGTTTGGCCTGAAGATTTGTTTTTATCTTGGGCTTTTTTAGCTGCTTGTGCTTGCAAAATTTTATAAAATTCAGAAATAGTCCTAATATTAGTATCAATATTTTTACTATTAAGATAAATAGGAATAACACCTACTCCATTATTAACAGTTGTTTCTAAATATTTTAAAAAATCTTCAGCCTCTTCTCTATCTTCAGCAGTTTTAAAAGCTACAAATACTGCTACATCTAATCTTATTCCTGCATATGTGTACCAGGAATTACTTTGGGCATTAGGATCTGCACTTGTAGTTTGTCTCATTAACTTAAAATAATTTTCTAAAACTGACAAATATTTTTCAGAAAAAGAACCTGAAGGAGTTGTTTGGAAATCTATAGATTCTTTAAATCTATCTATAATCCCATTATTCCATTTAGAAAAAGCTGTAGATTCTTCTCCTACTACATACCCATCAGCAGTAGCTCCTACAGTTATCATTGAAGCATATTCAGGAGTTATTTCAGTAGTTAAACCTATATTGTGAATAAAATTAGAAGTATTATCCTGATTATTATAGCCGTATAAATCAAAAGTGGATTCTATTGATCCTGTAGGGAAAATAGTAAAGGGTAATTTATCTTTATTAGGTAAAGGAGTTTGATCATAAATTTTAATAATATTAGTAGTAGGTTCAATTTTAGGTTCTAATCTATTAACATTTCCTAGAGATCTATTAATACTATCGCATAAATTCCTTAAAAACTCCATAAAAAGTATATTCCCATCCTTATCAACTTGATTTAACATTTCAAGAATATGATTCATGTTTATGTATATATTCATTATATTCCCATAAGTAGACGGGTTTTCTGAAAATTTTCTTGTAAAAGGGTTTAACCCTCCAAATATTTTATCTACATATCCCTCTGGTTTTTGGACTTCTAAATTTTGGATTATACAAACTTTAGGATCTAAAGAAACCATATTAGGGATATAAAACATTATATTAGTTTCAGGATTTGTATCTATTTTTAAAGAAGAGTATTTTTGACCCTTATCATCTTTTAAATTATGAATTAATAAAGCATTAATGGATTCTAGTAAATTTCCAAATCTAATATACCATTGATATTTTGGTTCACAGAACCCTAATTGAACATATTCAGATAATTTCCCTTTAGCAGGAAGAATAGAATTATTTAGTATAAATTCATATGCTTGAGGAACCCTTACACTTCTTCCTACATTTAATTTAGGATATGCTGTATTGTAATTAGGTCTTACTGTTTGAACGCCCACATTAATTGTTGTGTTGATTGGAGCTAATTCATCTGAAAGGAATGATACTTTATTTGTTAATCCTTTTTCTACTTGTATAGAATTTACTTTAATGTTATAAAACATCCTAGATAATTCATTATTGTTTTTACTAGCGTCTATTAAATCTTCTTTTCCTTCTTCATTTTCTGCTTCGGATTGTTTTTGTGATAATGCCGCATAAGGAATTATTCCTAATTTTAAAGATTCAATAACATCTCCTAAACTTATTACATCTAAAGTAATACTGTAAGTTCCATCAGGATTAAAAGTCCATTTAAAATTAGTTATTTTACCTATTAAAGCATCATAACATCCTGAGTAGTGTTTTCTTTCATTTTCTAAAACGTCTAATAAATTATAATAGTTAGTTTCAAACCCATGTTTAAAAAATAATTTTTCTAATAAAGTTGTTTCTAGTTTTTCTATTTTTCCATCTTTATTATTTATGTAATGGCTATCTCCCCATTCTAATAATATCGTATATCCTAATCTTAAATATAAAATATCTATTATGTCAAATTGTTGTTTATTATAAGCTTTTAATTGAATTGTAGCTCTTTTTATTGAGCCCATATCCATAGATTTTACATTTACACTTTCTATACCAGGCATAGGAACTATACCAAAATCATATTTTCCATTACCTATCCCACTAAAATAAGCTCCATTATCTCCTGTAAATCCACTTTTTTGTTGTGAGGTAAATTTACTATAGGCATCCTGTATTTTAGTCCCAGCTTTTTCTAACATCTTTGCACTTATCTTCATTCCCTTTTTTCTGGCATCTGCCATTTTTTCTTCATCCCAACTTTGATTTATTGGGCTTGTACCATTAAAAAGAACAAATTTTTGAGCTAATCCTAAACCCATAAGAGAATTTTTTTGGGTTTGTGATAAATTAGGGAGCATATTAAGACGTTCCATTTCAATCTTAGTACCACTAACTAATTTTATCCAAGAAGTTCTAGAATTTAAATAAGAAATTTCAGTAGAATTTCTTGTTTTTTTACCATGAATTTTTTGCCTTCTATTAATTTGGGTTTTTACGTAATCTTTAAAAGGTTCTCCTACTATATTTCCCATAACTTATTATTTTAATATCCTCCTCCTCCTGTACTAGCTCCTATATTTGGGGATGTATTAGATTTATTTAAAACTTCAAAATCTGCAATAATTGGTGAAGGATTTGAAGGAATTCTAATTTGGGCTCCTATTGGGGGTGTTAAAGAACTTTGAGATAATTCACTATTAGCTATTGAAATTATCCACCATAAAGAAGCATCTCCATAATATTGTAAAGCTAAATTATCATATCTATCTCCTATAGTAGTAAAAACATAAGTATCCTCAAAAGACCTTGGAATTTCAGGATAACGTGTAGTTACATACATTTGTTTTCCATCTGGGGATTTTGTTGTTGGTATAGGTGAATATCTTCTCATTTATTATAATGTAAATTAGTTTATTAAAGAATCAAACTTATATTCCAAAAAATTGATCTTGTCCTAAATCTAGTTCTTCTTTAACTTTTATTTCATTAGTTTGTATAGTTCTTAATGTTGGAGGTTCATTTACTAGTTCTATTTTACTAATTCCTCTAGATGGTAATGGGTCTGGTGGTGGGGGTGGAGGTGGAACTGGGTTAGCTCTTTTAACAAAATCAGCATATTTTTCTCCTTTATTTCTTCTAGTATCATAATTATTATTACTTCCCTGAGTTAAAGCAATATATCTTTCTTTTCCATATGAATTACCTGTTTTTCTAGCTTTAATTTCTTGTTTAGATGGTCTAAATGTATGGATTGGAGTAAATGAAACTCCGCTTACTCTAACCATATGGGGCATTTCTTTTACAGATTTATCTGATTTACCTCTTTCATCTATACCAATTTCCCAAGTTGTTTCTTGAGGTATATCTAAAGTTAATGAATTTAAAAATCCAGGTAATTCATAACACCAAGCACCCATAGTTAATTGGATTAAAGGTCCTGCCATATATCCAGCTGTAGTATAATCTGGGGCTAAATTAGAAGCTAAAAAATTAAGCTTTCTATACATTTCCATTATTTCAGGTTTTGATTGGGCTATAACTGTAAAACTTAAATTTATGTCTCTAGTAAAATTATCATATTTATAAAACTTTTCTCCTCTACCCATATATTTTTGAGAATTCCAACTTGCGTTATAATTATCAGAAAATGAATCTATAAAAGCTCTAAAATGAATAAAGTGTTTTTGAGATGGGTTTTCTGTATCTATTGCTGCTATTCTAAATTTAATTAAATCATTTTTAGATATAGTACCACCCTTACCTTCAGTGATGCCTCCTCTTACACCTCCAGATTTGTATATAGGTTGTGCATTTATTTGATCTACTATAACTGTTCTTGAATCATTAGTTCCATAATTTACAACTTTACCTTGTGTATATTTATAAACATTTCCCTTTTGTCCTGGGGATTGTTGGTTAACTCTTGAATTAGTTAAACCTTCTATAGTTCTATTAAATTCTACCTTATACGAAGGGGAAATACTCATTATGGTAGACGATTTTTCAGGATTATCTTGTTTAACATAATTAAGATCATCAAATGCTTTTATTTTATTTCTAAAGTCATCAATGTATCCAGGTTGTTTTTGATTAAGTTCTTTAGAATAATTATAAGTTTCTTCAAGGGTTAATGTTGTGTGGGTTTTAAATGATCCAATCCCAAACTGTTTGGAACTATCACTTGAAGCTAAAGTCCCTTTATTAAAAGCTGAGAGAGAATCTGGTTCATATGTTATTCCCCCATCAGTAGATAATGAAGGGAGAGAATTTAAATCTTGTGTAAGATCAAAAAATTTATTTGAAACTCCTATAGGAGGAGTTGTTAAACTAAATTGGTTCCTTTTTATAGGTCCTGCTTGGTAATTTTTATCAATTATTCCCGTAGGGGTATAAGCTCCTCTATTATTTGTTGCAAATTTTATGTTAGTTTTTCCTATTCCTAGTATAGAATTAGGTCCTCCTTTATATGAAAATATGTTAACATTATCTGTTATGGAAAACTCATTATAAGGGTTTGCATATTGAGTATTATATAGTTTTACAAGTCTATTATTTGCATTCTCAACAATAGAATTACCTAAAACTCCTTCACCTTTTACTACATCTGTATATGTTCTATTAGTTTTTAAAGGAGGTAAAGCACCCTGTTTTTGAATATGGCCTCCTATAGCAATAACCCCTGCTTGTGCTAAAGTAGATAAAGGATTATAAACTCCATCATTTAAAGCTGCATTTTTCCATTTATCAGATGAAGATTGGTTTCCACTAGCTTGGGTAGCAACACTTATTCTTGATAATATTTGTTGTTTAGTAATAAACAACATCCCTGAGGGTGAGCTAGTATCTATAAAAAATTTTCCTAATCTTACTAAATCTTTTTGGGTTTCTTGGACAGCATTTGCTCCTCCTCTAAGTAAAAAATCAGGAGATTCTAAACGTAAATCTGATGATGGTAGGTCTTCTCCATTAGCGGGAATTGGAGTAGTAATATAAGGTTGACTATTCTTATTTCCTCCCTCTTGATCTTTACTAAATTTTAAAGACTTAAGGTTAGTTTGGAGTGTAACTAAGGGCATTTAATGAATTAAATTCTTCCTAGAGCTTCAGGTGGTGCACTATTGCTATAAGTTCCTTCTGAAAAAGTATTATTAATGATTGCAGTTCCTGCAAATCTATTAGGTGTTGTTGGTGTTTGACCATTTAAATCTATTTCAGATGGTTGTGGTAACGCATTTACAACCCCATCATCATAAGCTGCATAAGCTTGAGCTACAGGGTTTCTAAAATTACCGTCTAAAGAATATCCAGGAATTACATCAAACGCATGTAATTTGGATTGTTTAGTTGCACCTGGATTGATTGGGGGAGGTATTGGTGAACCATTATCTTTAGATAATGTTGATCCTCCTTGATTTTGTAATCTATCTAAAAGTGAATTTGTGTTTGCCATAATATTATGTTTTATTTTGTTATAAATATTAAAAAATTAAGCAAGTCCATATAGTGAGTTACGATTGCTATCTCTTGCTTCAAATATTAATTCGTCTTGTTTTTGTTCCATTCTTTTTTGATGTTCTTTTGTTTCTCTTCTTTCCCTTCTTCTTTCTTCTCTTTCTCTTCTTCTTTCATCTTTTTCATCATCTCTTATTTGTTTTTTGGTTTTATTAGCCATCATATTAGCTGCTCCAGGTGCTGCTACTAAATCATCATTACTAGATAATTCAAATAAACCTCCTTCTTTAGTTGATACCTGGGTTTTACCATCTGCTGGAGAAAACATATCTCCTACTGGAGTTGTAGATGATGATTTATTACTTGATAAAAGAGTCATTAATCCCCCTATAGCAGCTAAGGTAATAGCTGCTCCAATCCCAAAAGTTAAACTAGCATTCATTACTGTAGCTGCAATAGCGGCAGCAGTAATTAAACTAACTATAAAGCCTAAAATACTACTAAATTTATTAGCTCCTGCTATTAAAGCCCCAATAGGTTTTACTATATACCCTATTATTTTAAATATGTCTACTACTACAGTTAATATTGGAGAAATAGCAGTAAAAACATCTGTAAACATTTCTTGAAGTTTAACAATAGAAGCATTAAATTTTTCTTGCATTGTTTGTTTTTCTAACATATCAGCTAATTCATCCTTACCTTGAGCTCTTAATTGTTCTGCAGTTTTACCCTGAATATCCTGTTTAAATAAAATGTCTGCTAATTGGTCAGATTGCATTCCTACAGCTGCTGCTATAGCTTCTTGCTGAATTACATTCATATTTGTAAATTCAGTATAGTCTCCTGCTTCTCTCCTTAGTTCTTTAGCTAAAGTAACTTGGTCTCCGTTTAGGGCTGCTAATCTTGCTCTTTCTAAGTTAATGTTTCTACCTATTAGTAATTCTGCTTTTAATTCATTTGTAATAGATGATTCAAAATCTAATAATTGTCTACCTGCAGCAGCTACTTCATTTAAAGTAGATCCAAATAATTTAGCTTCAGTTATTGCTTCAGCTATTGCTGTAATATTAGCTCCTAAATTAGCTCTAATAGTACCTGTTATTTTGCCAGATTCTTCTAAAATTTGTCTTAAATCAAATTGGACTCCCTCTTGTCTTTGAAGCTCATAGCTTGTTCCTATTGCATTTTTATAAGCAGATTCAAATTCAACACCGGAAGAAACTGATGCTGCTGCTAAATTATTAGCTGCTTCAGCTCCTATCCCTACTACATCTGTTAATTTTGTTGTTGTTATTAAAGTATCAGATGAAAATTTAGCTATAAATCCAAATTGTTGGCTAATACTACCAAAAGTTTTATTTAAAGCTGTAGCTGTAATATTAATATCTCCTGTAGCAGCAGCTGCTCCTATTAATTCACTTCTAAATTTAACGGCGTCATCTGAGGATAAAGCCATTGATTTTTGAAGCTCTACTAGTTGTTTATCTGCACTTCCTATTGCTCTTACAGCTTCAATTATTAAAGATAAAGGACCTAATGCTTTTGATAGAGCAGGAGCTATAGATTTTAAACCTGCCATGAATGGGGTTATAGATTTGCCTAAAGGTTTTACAGCTTTTGATATTGTTGATCTTTTAAAAGATTTATTTAATAACCCTGCTTTGGTTACCATTCTTCCTTCTAATCCTAACCTTTTTACAGCTTCTTTGTTTAAAGCTTTACCACTTCTTAAAGCTTTTAAATCTTGAAGTCTTTGTACTCTTTGGGCTTTTGTTATTCCTTTAACTGTGTCAAAATTAAGTTTATTAAATCTAGCTTGGGATTCAGCTGCTTCAGAAGCTTCAGTAAATGCTCCCGTAAATTTACTTAGTCCTGGGATAGCTTTAGTTATATCTTCTAATCCTCCAAATAATCTAACTCCCGCATTTTTATTTATTTCTTTTTGAATATCTAAAACTTCTTGGGCACCTTCAATAAAATTACTTTGTAGTTGGATTGACCTTTTTATTTCTTCTTTTTGATCATCTTCTAAATTTCCTTGTCTTAAAGCAGTTTGAAGTAATTTAAATTTTAGTTTAGCTTGTACTTGGAGTTTTTTTATTTGATCTGTTGTAGCTTTTGTTTCACCTTCTTTAATAGATATTAATTTTTGTGAAATTGTAGAAATTCCTCTTAATGCTTTTTTAGATTCATTTAAATAATTATTACCTTTAGATAATTCATTTACACTATCTTTGAATGCATCTCTTACATAACTTAGCTCACTATTAACCCCCCGGAGGTCTTGCTCCATTGACTTTATAGCTCTTTCCGCAGCTGCTAGATCTTTAAACATAACAGGCTCTTCCCTTAATAGCTTAGCTAATTTTTCTATCTCTTTATTTAACTCATCTAAAGTTTTAGCCATTTAAAATATTTATTATAAATATTAAAAAATATAATTATTTATATGAGGTACTCTTAGATGAAGGTTGTTTGAATTGAGGTAAATTAGAAGTATTTACTTTTCCCGAAGGGTCCATTGCAGTAGTTTTTCCTTTGCCTTGGGCTTTATCATATTCTTCTTTTTCTTTTTTATAAAAATCAGAAATTTCTTTTAGAGTAAACTTTCTTAACCATACAGGCATATTGTATACTGTAGGCCAATTATAACCTCCTTTACCATGGAATATTATTTCATGGATTTGTTTAAATAAATTTAGTCTAATTTGGGGAGCTATCTCAAGCGTCAGGCCAAAAAAAGTTAATCCCTATTGGGATTGTGACCTCCTCTTCACCTTCTAAATCAACCATTAAATCTATATCTGGTTGAGTATCTCTAATATGTGCTCTTAATGCTCTGGAATCTATAGCTAATAAATAATTATCTACAAATTCTCTAACTGTTTTTCTTTCAGAATCTCCATTAACAGATAAAATCATATGTTTTAATCTAGTAGATAACTCAGGTGAAGCATTTTTGTTTACTTTCTTAATTCCTCTTAACTCAGCTTCTATTTTAGATTCATCATGACCATCTAAAATTTTGTAAGTAATTTCTGCTTCAGTATGAGGAAGTTTATATGAAAAAACATTTTCTCCTGGGGTTAGTTTAGATTCATCAAATTTTTTATTTTCTAAAGTAGATAAATCAACCGTTTGTTCTTCTCCTTTATATTCAAACTTATAATTCTTTCCATATCCTAAAATACGAGCAGCTACCATAACAGCATTTTTATCTCCTATAATTAAATCTTTATAGCTTATTTCTTTATTTACTATTAAAGATTCTATTAATTTATCTAAAACATTGCCTTTTTGAATATATGCTTGATTAGTTAATATATCTTCTTCTCTAGCAGTCATATATTTAATTTCTATTTTTCCGCTTGATAAAGGATTGTCTTTAGGATATATTAAACCTTTTGATGGTAAATCTACTTCTTCAGTAGGGAATTTAAATTCGCTCATAATCTTTTATTTAAAATAACTTAATTTTGTTATAAATACCAATATAAAAAAGGAGCTTGACATAGCCAAGCTCCCTTTAAAAGAATATTTAGTTTTTTTAGAAATTTAAAACACAATAATCAACTCCTAATGTTAATTCTATTTGTTTTGCTTCGTTTTCAGTATCCCAATTATAATCTCCAAATGTAGCTTCTTTAATAAAAGCACCTTTTAATACCCATTCAGAAACTATATCACCTACAGGTCCTAAAACTTGAAGTTTTGGATCCTTTTTATAGAAATCAGAATAACCATCTCTACCAGTAACTGATTCATGGTGTAATCTTACCCATTCCATTACTGCTTGTGCACCTGATGGTGTAATTGGATCAAATAATGTCATTGTAATATCATTCCATACAGTTTTACCTTTTACTTTTCTTTGAACATTCATATGGTTTAATACTACTTCACCTTGTGTAAGTGATATTGCACTCACTCCTTTTACTATAAAACTAGGAACTCCTTCTAAAAAGAAGATAAACCTATTAGCTTGCTTTGGTTCAAAAGCGGTGAAAAATATATCGTTTGGATCTAATACTGGCATGTTATTTTGTTTTAATTTCTTATTATAAATATCTAATTCTTTAATTTTTATGCTGGGAAAGTAGCTCCAGTTGGTTGTAGATTGAAATCTAGGTATATAAATTCAGCTGTTCTAGTTGGTTGAATATATATTTGACCTATTAATTGATTTCTATCTATAACATCTGGGGTGTTATTACTATCATCCATTACAACTTTAAAAGCATATAATCCTTGTCTTTGTTGTACACTTTCTAGGTATGGGTTAACTTGGCTTAAAAAATTATTTCTTGTAGCTGCTGTATTTTGTTCAAACACTAAGTTTTCACCTATTTGAGAAATAAATCCTTTAAGAGAAATTAATAATCTTCTAACATTTACTCTATCTAAAGCACTTGCTTTTTTCTGTAGTGTTTTTTGTCCAAATACTACTACTCCTGTGTTTGGAAATGTTGCTATTGGATTAACATTAGCTCCATATAAAGTATCTCTATTTCCATTAGTTAAAGCTCTTTCAGTTCTTAATACAGATGCTAATCCACCTCTGTTTAATCCAGCTGGTGCAAACCATGCTTCTCCTGCTCTATCATTAAATGCATACACACCTGGCATCATTGTTGAAGCTGGTACCCAAACTTGTTGGTTTGTATCAGGATCTAAAATTTGTAACCAAGGCCAATATGTAGAAGCATATGAAGAATCTATAGATGCAGCTCCTGCTGTTACTGAATTAATTCCTGAACCATAATTTCTTAAATCTATTATAGATAAATTATCTCCTCTAACTTGTGAATTATCTACCATAGTAGATAAAGGTGCTGCATGGCTTTCTCTTGTTAATCCTGGGGCAGTTATAATATTATAACTAAATAAATCTCTATTTGATAATAATTGTAAAGAAGTTGTATAATCTGCTGCTACTAAACCTTGAGTATCTGTAGCATCTATAGTTTCATAATATTGTGCAGCTCTACCTGTTGGGGTATTAATACCTGTAGCATCTTTAAATTCACCTTTCCCTATTACTGGAATAGATGCAGTATATTGAGCTTTTGCATTTCCTGCATTATCAAAATAATTTAATGTTTTTGAACTAACAGATTTTACTCTTACAAAATTACTTAATGTGTTAAAAGTTCCTTCATTTTTGATATAGTATTCACCTGTTCCAGAATCTTCAGCCACTACTTGTTTTGAGTTACCTATTGCTTTTTCTATATAGTTTGGAGAATTAGGATCTAATGATAAATCAGTCCAAGTTTCTAATATTGTTTTAGAAGTAGTTGTATCATCACCTCTTCTAATTAATAAATTAAATGTACCAGAAGCCGTATTAGGTTCTGCTATTTCCCATCTTAAATTATCTTTAGTACCATTTACTAGTGTTCCATTCAAACCTGTAGCTCCTGTACTATTCATAATAGTCCCCTCACTTAAAGTTTCTAATGTAAAAGCATTTTCATTTACTATATTACTAGCTACTAAATTAATTTTTAAATTTGTACCACCTCCCTTTGTTGCTCCTAAGGATTGTGAAGTAAATCTTATAGCATCTCCTATAGCAAATGTTCCTACTGCAGCATCTAAAGTAATTGAAGATATACTTTCTGAATTAGCTATTACAAATGAAGCTGTAACATTTGAATTAGAGGATTTAACTGAGCTTATAGTTCCACCAGCACTACCAGTTGCGTTAAATTCCACTACAGGAGCACCTGTTAAATTTCCTAGTACTCCACTTTCTAAAGCATTTCCAATTACTGTACTAGTTGCAGAAGTATAAGAACCTGATACTACTCTAGTTACTAATAATGAATCTCCTCCTTGTTGAAAATAGTTATATGTCGAAATCGAGGTAAAATATGTGTATTCTACGCTACCACTTTCTATTATAGCACCAAATTTGTTTTGGTAATCTGAATATGAAGAAACTAAAGTTGGTATACCAACTGGACCTTTTACTGTAGGACCTAAAATTGCTGCTCCAGCTTGTAAAGGTTGTGCTGAAATAAAGGTATTATCATTTTCTCTTGCTAATACACCGGGGGATAAAAGTACTTCTGCCATTTTTTTAATGAATTAATTTTGTTTATAAATATTACAGAAGCTCTTAAAAATGCGACTAGGCTTTAATAAATTCGCCGCTTTCTAAATTTACTGTCCCTTGCCCATATTTTTTTTCCATTTCTTGGGCAGTTGTGGTTTGATTACTTTCTAGAGCTTCTAATTGTTGTTGTATTAAATTCTTTTGTTTGGTAAAATATGTTAGTTGATATTCTACTTGACCTAAACTAAATATTAAATCGTTTTGTTGTTGTTGCAACGAAGTTAAATTTTCTATTTCTTCTTTTGTTAAAACTTGAGTTTTTTTCTCTTTTGTCATGATTATAAATATTAATTTTTTATGTTAAGGTATTAATATAATAAAAATATTATTAAAGGCCAACTTCTCCTCGTAAAATAGGATCATCTGTTTCTGGGGTATAAAGTTCAAAAGGTGTTCCTGTATTATATAATTCCCAGAAACCATTTTGAACTGAAAAAGTACACATTTCATCTATACTATCAAATTGTTCATCATAAACAGAGAGTTCTTTTGATATTTCAATTAATATAGAAGCTCTTGTCCATCTTTGAGAAATTATGCTTATTAAAGATGGGTCTAATTTCCAAAACTCATCCATTGATATCATATAATAATATTTCATAATATTTTACTTTTATCCGCTTACAGTATTAGTACCTGAACCAAAATCTGAAGAACCACTTATGTAAAATTCTCCATTTGAAGTAGGCCATACAGGTCCAAAAGATTTGGGTGAAGCAGTTTGATAATTTGAGTTCATATTATAGTATACTATTAATCCCGAAGGTTGTTCTGTTGTTGATATTGAACCTCCT
>Ga0181379_1000841_pt1 | contig 14658 bp, 15 predicted proteins | sample 2SPOviralmetaG_FD_130115 | JGI IMG/M metagenome (GOLD analysis project Ga0181379, IMG submission 130115) | Marine viral communities from the oligotrophic San Pedro Time Series (SPOT) site, San Pedro Channel, CA, USA - 2 SPOT_SRF_2009-07-10 | ecosystem: Environmental > Aquatic > Marine > Strait... | reverse complement strand
TGTGAATGGCCCTCAACACAGCCTTGGCATTTTGGTATTCAAACCGAGACGTGTAAATCTCAATGAGAGGTCGAATCGACGAATTCGCCATGTTGACGATCTCGTTCAGTTCAGCCTCCAAATTGTGAGTGAGTGCAGCCTCAACAAGATCGCCTCCGCTGAGTTTTCCAGCGTAAAGGTCGATTTCATTTCGGTATCCAATGTCAGCAACAGCAACCGTAAGTTGGTCAACGGATTGGTTGATCAGTTGACGAAGGCGTGCTCGGTCTGCCAACTTCTGTCGTCGCGACTTGGCGCGAGCGACGACATAAGGGGTGTTTCCGAGCATCATATCTTCACCTTCTTCATCCAAACAGGGTTTCGTTGACCGCTGAAAGCTGGTCGGACCAGGCACGTTCGAGCATGTTGTCAAACCGCATATCAAACGACACAGAACCGTCTTCGGCTTCTAGGATGAAACCACCAAGGCCGTCGACGCTTTCGCCGACCTTCCGGTCGCCTGCTTCCTTGGAAATCGCAGCACGATCCACTTCGACAGGGCGTATCACAAACTTGCCTTTGGCGAGTTTCTTGGACTCGCTAAGGAGCGACTTCAGAACGGCCGCTCGTCCTTTCATGCCTGGATCGGCGATGTGGGAGCGTGCAGCATCAAGCGTAGCGTCAAGGGCCTTGCGCCGAGCGATCAGTATGTCCTTCTGATTGGACTGGCGAGCGCTCGCCACGGTTTCTCGAGCAATTTGCTCGGCTTCTTTTTGTGCTCGCTGTTCCGCTTCGTCTCGAAGGATGCTGGCTTTTGATTCCGCTTCGGCCATGAGTTTCTTGGCTTCGGCTTGGGCATCGGCAATCAGCGCTTTCGCTTCTTTCTCAGCAGCAGCAGCAATGTCGTTTGCAAGTGTGTCTAGGGTCATCGTATCTTCTCCATTGTCGTAAGTCGTTTGGGCAGAGCCCAACGGATTCTTGTCGTCCTCAGTTTCCAAGGAAAAGAGGAAGGGCACCGAGAATCACGATGGATTCTGGGAGAGCCGTAAAGATGAGTCCGTATCCGAACTTGCTGCCGTCTTCGGCAATCATTCCGACAGCTGCGCTGCCGATGGCGGCTTGGGAGAATCCAGCACCGATGGCAGCTAGGCCAAGGGCTAGACCGACACCGATGTCGCCAGTCATTCCGTCAGTTGCATCCGAATCGGTGGCGGTATCACCATCTGCAGCAGCAGCGCCTTGGGCGACCAAGGCGAGCGTTAGCAGAACGATCAGCGTGCGTAGGCTCATTTTTAGGGTATTCTTGTTCATTTTTCTACCTCCTGTTTTGTCCATTGGGACTATGATTGCCCCTCCGTATGGAGGGTGCGACCTCCGAGCGGGCTAAAAACCCGACCGGAGCCGTCGTAGAACTTGCCCATCCACTCAACGAAGTGGAGACGGGCTGCGTGAATGCTTGGAGAAAGCAGCCCGAGGGCAATTGCAAATGCCTGAATGAAGATGAACAGTACGAAACCAAGAATCAGGGAGAGAATGCCTGCACCCGACCACATCAGGTCCCATCCCATGACGATGGAAACTTCGGCGATTTTGACGCCGGCCACTCCAACGCCCATCACTCGAAGATAGGAGAGCGTGTTGGCGAGGAGTCCGAAGGTTTCGATCGGACCCATGATAGCGCCACCTGCCCATCCAAATTTCTCGAACACGGCCAACCCGATGACAAGGCAGCCAATGCCAAACAAAGTAAGGAGCGCCCATGGCGTAGCCGTGGTGGCCTCAACGCTTGCGTCGGTGAGGAATGCGTAGATGTGCATGAAGCCGCCGACCAAGATGATCATCCAACTGCCTTTCTCAAAGAAGGCTGCAACGAGGCCGTGCGCTCGAGCGACATTGATGAATCCTAGAATGAATCCGAACATCAGGTGGGCCACGCCAAGGTAAACAGATAGAAGCACGTACTCATCAATGGAATCCGCTGCACGGTGGAAGGGAACGTGCATGTAGCTCATGTTCATGGTTTCCGTGATGAAAGAAGGGAATGTTATGGCATCATAAGTCCAAGCATAGAATCCTGCCAGAGGAGAATCTGTGCCCATTTGGCCGGTTTTATCCCAAACGAAACCAAAGCCTTCTGCGAAAATAAAGCCCCAGATCATGCACCATACACCCATCCACTTCAGAATGGTGATTCCGTTCTTAGCCACTGGATCGTTGGCCATGGGAAGGGTGCCCAAGCCCAAGCCGATCAGGAGGATGATGAATCCATAGCCGAAATCTCCGAGGATGAGGCCGTAAATCATAGGGAAGGTAAGCATCATGAAGAATGTTGGATCGAACGTCCCGTAAGAAGGACGTCCAACCAAACCAACAAGGAGCTCGAACGGCCTTGAGACGACATCGTTCTCAAGAGCAACGGGAGGGGGTGCTTCGGGGTGATGATCGTGATCGTCGTCGTGATCACCGTGGTGGTGGTCGTCAACATAGGCTTCGATTTCAATGTGGGATACCATGGATTTGAGGGCGGTGCGCACCGCTGATTCCTGGGAAGTGGGAACCCAGGCATCCAGAGCAAAGGCTTGGCCTGTGACTGCCAAACGTGTTGGGGCAGTGTTGATCTCGTCTTCTTTGGAAAGGTACTCGTGGATGGCAAGGATGTTGCGGCCGTTGTTTCGGGCCCATCGCTGTGCATCTTCTGAAGCAGAGAACATCACGCCCTCAACTTCTCTTCGCTTTGTTGAAAGGGATTTGAGGGCCGCAGTTGGAGAGCCTTCTAGATTTGGAATTTGGACGGGTTTGCCGCCAAGTTCTCCCAACGCCATTTGAACTTCAGCGCCTTCCGCCGGAAGACATGCTACGGCGACGATGCCGGGGGCAGACGCCAATTCCACTTTGCTCAATAATGAACCGAAAACACCTGCGGCTTTGCTCGATTTTTTCGTCTCCGCCACATAAACTTCGACCCGGCCGGAGCCGGAGAGGAGTTCCAGATCCATGTGAAGGGGTTCGAGGCGCTTTAGAAGGTGAATTTGCTCATCCAAAACAGCGAGCTCGACCTCAGCATCCCTTTGGGTGTCAAGAAATTCCAGTCCTTTTTGGAGTTCATCGCCAAACGACCCTTCGAGGAGCTCTTTGACACGACGAAGCGGAACAGGCCCCTCTGTATTGACTGGATTAAAAGCTGACACGGCCGCACGGACCTTGGCGAGAAGGGAACTGGTTCGATTGGCTTCTTCTGACGTGCTGGCTTGGCCGACGCTGATGCCATCCTCGAAATTGTCGTAGGATTCAATGTGGACGCATCCGAGTTTGGTGGAGACTCGGAGAACCTCTTCCATGTGCTCAACAGGCGCTGCAACCGTAAGGCGAGACATAGCAACCGTGTCGAACATTGGACCACCTCAGGATTTGGATAGTGCGTCAACGACCATTTTGACCGCTTTTTCTTGGTTTTTGCCTGAGTTCACTTCAATGGCTTCGATGTCCTTGGCGCCTGCAGCCTTTACTTGGTCTGCTTCGCCTTGGGCGTTGGAGCGTGCGTCGTCGAGAATCTGCTGCATCATCGACACCGTGTCATCGGCGGCTTGCTGGACGGTTTCAGAAGCCTTGCGGCGAGCGTCCGAGAGAACCTTGGAGGATTCTTCCTGAGCCTGAGCCAAACGCTTTTCGGCGTCTTGCTCGGCAGTTTTGATGCTTCGAAGGACTTCGGACATACCCATGAAAAACACCTAGTAATTTTCGGACTGAAAGGGGGTTTAAGAGTCTAACTCACTGCTAGGCTGGACCTCTTTCGATGGTTTAGTCCCTCGGAACCTGCTCGCCATCCCTAAGGGATACAAAAGACGCCCCTGAACCTCTTCAAAACCAACCTCACGCAGCATGCGCCGATAGTATCCGTTGGTACCGTAGTGGGTGTAGCTTTGGGCCAGACCTTTCCACGGGTGATTTTTCTCGCGAGTGATGATCCGAGCCATGACCTGGACAACAGAATTCATCCATAAATACCCGAAGAATCCATGGAGTTTGTTGGCCTTGCCTGCATCACACATCACGAGACGCCCTCCGGGTTTGAGCACGCGGTAAATTTCCCTCAGACCTTGTGCTTTGTCCTTGAAGTCTCGGAATGAAAACAGACAGAAGACCATATCAAAGGTGTCGTCAGGAAGAGGAATGTCTTCTGCGATAGCCTCCACGTAAGCGGCTGGCGCTTCCCCGCGGGAGGCGCGAGCGGCGTCCACTCGTGGCTGTGCTGCCGCTAACATCTCTGGCGAGGGATCGAGGCAGGTAACGTCGAGACCAACGAGATCCTCTGCAAACGAGCCAGGGCCACAACCAACCTCGAGAACCTTCATGCCGGGAGATGCGTGGTTGCGGACGTTCTTGCGCCATCGCCGGTCCTGTCCAAACGTCATCCAGGTGTTGACGCGATCGTAGTTCGGGATGGTCGCTTCAAGTTGACCTTCGAGAACATCCCATGCATCAGCATCAATGCCAGATGGGTCGAATCCGCCCGTGGCTGCTCGCTTGCCCATGGTGGGCTACGAAACCCCGACTGTTTTGGACGTGTCGTTTGCGCCACGCCGCCAAATCAGGCGATACGCTCGACCGTTTCGGGTGTAATTCCTTCTTCGGGCGTGACCCGGAAAACGAGAATTTTGAGATTCTCTGGAGCGTTTCTGAACTTCGAAACGATCATCGAATTTTCGAAATCAGTACCAATGGTACGCACCTTAAACGAGAGCACCATGTCTGCAATTGAAGACAATTATTGTTTGATGGTTGGGTCAAGACCGTCGGTTGAGACTGAGATCATGAGCAAGCCACGCACCATTTGCGCATGGGCTTGCAGCATACGAACCATCGAAAGGACTCGGGCTGGGTCTTCACGCTGCAAAAAGAAATCAAGATTGTCAAGGACAGCGCGAAAGTATGGCCCAAGGCCCATGATTTCGTTGGTGACTTCTGTCAGATAATCCTGGTTGTTGTCATCGACGAAACGGGTTTGAGCAAGCCGTTGAATGTCTGCAAGTTGGAAGCCTTCCAATCGGTACCGGCTCGCAAGCAATTCACGCTCCAAAACGTTGGCGTTGTATTCTTCTCCGATGGTACGGACTTTGATGTCCAAAGGCCAGTTGTATTTTTGGAAGATCCGAACGATTTCTTGTTGCCCTTCGTCGGTCGTAATGTAGAGGGTGTTTTCGGCTTCTTCGGCCGGCGAGGTGAACTGCTTTGCGAACAATTCACTTCCGGACCCGGTTTCTGTGAAGGCGATCATTGTGAAACCTCGGGGCACACCGCCTCGCATTTCATTGTCAAACTTTGGAACACCAAACGAGCCTACAGAACCAAAGAATTCTTCGTCCTCAGGGTCAAATTCAAACTTTCGAGCCATTCATCATCACCTCAGAGGAGAACCACCTGCCCACGGTCGATGAGATCCGTGCAGTAAGTATCCAAGTTAGCCAGCACAAGCGGGGGCGTTTGATCCGGGACGTTGAGGATCACTGAGAGAACTTCCCTTTGACGGAAGGTGTTGATGAAGGTGTGGAGGTATTCAGCAAGCATTCGATCATCGTTGTAGATAGCCAATGCGTTCACGCTATCAAGGAACACAAAGTTTCGTTGGCTGTTCACCGTCCGAAGGGTGTAGAGGGTGCGAAGCAGAATGCTTTCGAGCATGATTGGGCTATCGACGAACGAGATGTTTGGGTAAGGCACGTCTGTGCCCCCAAGAACCCCGGACGAGACCAAGTCAAGAAAATGAATTCCAGAAACGTCGATCCCAATCGCTTCGAACGCTTGGATGATTTCGACAGCGCCTCTGCTTGCCGAGATGTAAACTCCGCCCATCTCAAACATTTGCATGAGGGGAACCATGGTGCTTGCCGTGACGGCGAATGAATTTGCAGCACCCATCCTGACCTGGACGGAGCTGCCCAGTGAAACTTGAGTGAGTTGTTCAGCGATGCGTTGGTCAAGTTCAAACACGCTTATTGCCCCCATCTTGATGTTTTATCTGCTGAAGCGCCCCATTTGAGCATCGGAATAAGCATCACTCCAAGCGGGGTTAATTCAATGGCGTGTTTGGCACGGCTGTGTGAAGTCCCACGCATCTTGACAACTTGGAGGAAACGCAGAAGGTGGCCCATGCGTTCGGAATCGCCCATCACGATGATGCCATCTGCAATGGCTTCTTCAACACCAAAGGAGGACCAGTGGGCGTTTTCGGTGGCGGATGTGATCTCGGAAATCAAAATGGTGGTGCACCCGAGTGTAGCGAGTTTCTTTCCGAGAGTGAACAAGAAATCACGAATCAATTGTTCGGATTTGATCTTGTAACAGAGCGTGGTCACCGAATCGATGACGAGGCGGGTGACTCCGATGGTGTTGACGATGTCCACGATGGACTTGATGAGAGCGTGAACGTCATCGAGCTCAAACGATGCTTTCTCGAGACCGAGCCAAGAATACAAAACGTCCATGTCAAAGACGTTGATGAGACCGCTGTCAACCATGTTCATGTCAAAAAAGGCGTATTGGCGAATGTTTTCGAGCAATTTTACGGAGGGTTCGGTTGCCGTGAAATGAGCACATGCCTCCCCAGCAAGTGCTCCTCGAACCAAGAATTCCATTCCAAGAGTGGTTTTTCCTGACCCACAGGTGCCCGCTGCAAGGACTGTGGAACCGTAGGGGATGCCTCCTCTGAGAATTTCATCCAGGCCATGGATGCCCGTCACGCATCGGTCTCGGGTGTAAACACTGCTTGGTTGCATGGGAACATACGAGAGGAGAGGCCGCAGGTTGATGAAGTGTTTGCACCGGAGGGCATGCCGCCGACCATCATGCCGATTCGGGCTCCCCGGGAGAGGGCACATCCTCAGTGGACCAAGACGAAGCCTCGAAACGGTCCAGCCCATCCCAAACGAGAGACTGACCGGTTACCATGAACAAACCAGTGTTGCCTCCCCATTCAACTCGGACCACATCAGCGGGAACGATTTCATCAAGTTGCGTGTAGCGTAATCGAAGCATGCCTTGGCCGTCGGCGAGCCCGCTCAACTGACCCACGCCGAGGAAGCCAAATTGGCCTAAATCAATCACTTGTGTTGCGTTTCCAGTGTCTTGCGTACCCGGGTCTCCAGTGAACAATGAATAGGACTGGCCGGTCAACACCCCGCCCTGGAGGAGGTGGTTGCTCGCAGTGGAGCCTGAGGTGTGATTGAAGGACCAACCGCGCAGAGCGACGGCGAAGTCGTTTGGATTCTCGACCTCAATCCATTCTGGCCCATTTTGAGAGGGGCGCGACATCACTTCAGTTATGTGAAGGATGTTGTTTTTTCGTCCGCCGTCGTGAACCTCGAGCACGACGCGAATGCTCTCTCCATCCTGCTGGAAGGATCTGTATGAGGTTGAGGAGGAGGGAGCCGTTCCACGGTCGGTACCGCCGTTGAACAACTGGAAACCAATGCGTTGATCATCCGACGATTCCACGACAATGATAGAAAGATGGAGGCTCATGTCTGATGACAAACCAAGTCCGAGGGCCATGCCGTCTTCGGTGATGTTGTGCAAAGCGGCAATCCGATCCATATCCAATCGGTAATCTTTCATCAACCCCGCTTGCACCCTGCCTTCGTCCAAAACCTCAGCAGAATAGAGGTGCCACTCTTCAGTTGCGTTTGCGTAATCCAGGGCATCCGCCATCGGGACAAACCACCCTTCACCCGATGTCAGTCGGTCAAGACCCAATGCTGCTGCCCTGTCCAAACGATCGACGTCCGGATCGTTGGACCCCATCTGCAATTGAGCGAGGGAAAGGAAGGCCGTCAAGATCATCAAAAAGAGGGTGAAGGCAGAGAGAAATTCAATGACAGCCGTCAGCCCACCGTCATCCCTCTCGGCATGTGCGAACGATGGACGGCGCATGGTCAAACCAAGCGTCAGCGCTTCATATGGTTGCCGCCCTGGAGGTCCTTTTTCCAAGAGAATTGCCGACCTGCTTTGAGGACTTTTCAAAATGCTGAAAATCCCCAGTGCAAGTGATTTCAAAGCGATGAGTCTTTGAAGCACGGATGTGACGAAGGTATGATGAGCGAGCGCAAGCCTTCCAATGGTGCGAAGCAGCGGGTGAGTCTTGGGTTTGTCCTCATGCTCATGATGTCCACCATGGGAATGATGGCTACCTTGCCTTCTGCAAGTGCATCCGTTTCGGGTTCGTTGGGCTTGACGGACTCCATTTCTCCCGTTGAAGACTCATGGTATTCCTCGTTTGATACTTTGACCTTCACTGCAGAGGTCACCAACAACTATGCGACTTCATCTGGTTCAGCACGCACTTTGTCGTGGTTTGCATGCGAAGGCGATATCGACGCTGCCACCTGCAAGTCAACCTACAGCGATACTGGCTTCTTCACCCTCGGGAACATACCGGGGACATCAACCACAAACATCACCTCCTCTAGCCAGTGGATACCAGGCCAGAACGCCCAAGGAATTTTCACCATCCTTTACGCATTTGCTCAAAACGATCAGGTTGCAGGCGATGACCAATACCTGTTCAACATCAACCTCACTAGTGACTTCGTCGACGTCGTTGTAGAAACGGATCATGATCCGCTCGAAACCATCGACAACCTGGCGACCTTTGATGGACAACAGGTCCTCAACACTGGAACAGATTACACGTTCAAATCCAAAGGCGAATCCACCCTGTGCAATGGGTGTGCCTTCTCTGGAGAATTCGGATGGCAACTTTGGAACATGGATGACACCATCATGCTCAAAGAAGCCTACAAAACGGTCTCCAACCTTCCCGCCTGGGGCGGTTATGACCCCTTCAACATCAACCTCCCTGCCTTCAATTACGGCCAGCAAGGGCACTACATGCTGAAGTACGGTTTGTTTTCCAGCACAGGAAACCCTTATCCGGACTTGAACGACAACAACAACCTAGCGACGTTTCACATCGTCCTCAACGACAGCATTGACTTGAAAGTCACCGATGTGTATCCAAGCCATGGTCAACAATCGCAAGTATTCTACTATGGCACAGACCGAGTCGTTTCAACCGTCGCTAACCTCGGGAACATGACGGTCTACAACATTTCAGCAGCCTTTGAGGTTTATAATCAACAATACGAATTGGAAGTTCAGGACAGTTGCGACATTGATGTGCTGCACCCCGCTTCATCGGCGACTTGCACGTTCAACATGACCACCACCGGTCAATCTCGACTCCTTCGTGTGCAGCTTCCCAACATCTTCCAATCCGGCGAAGACGTCAGGAAGGGCGATAATTTGTACCAGTTGACCTCAGACGTTGAAGTCGGCGCCATCAACCCCTACGTCCAAACAAATTCAGACAACAATTTCTACCTCACCAGCGACGATGTCGAACTTGTAGGCAGGTTCAGCAGCATCGCATCCCAACCGCTCAACTACACATGGCGAGAGGGATTCTACGTTTGGGGATACGGGCAAGTCCTCAACCTGACAGGAGAAGAATTCGGGTTAGGGTACCACAACCTCTCACTGCAAGTGAGGGACCCTTGGGGCAACACCGAATACAACCACGTTGAGTTTGACATCCTCAATGCTGTTGACCTTTCTGTCCCCCCTTACTACACCGGTTCCGCTACAACCGAACTGGAAGCGACTTACACCCACGACATCCTCCTCCCCTACCTCGGCACATCCTACGGGATAGGTGGAGGGAAATCTCCGCTGATGATGATCAATGTTGATGTCGACGGAGAAGATGGAGAAGATGTCGGCCTCCGAGGCATTGAATTGGAGTTGAACCTATCGACCATTCTCCCATCCAACATCGACCCTGCAAGCGTTGAACTTCGATACCTGCCAACAACGGAGAGTCAAATTTGGACATACATCGAAGGCGAAGAATCTTACGCGTTCAGTCAAGATGGAACCAACGTATCGGTTTCGTTGACAAAGGATGGTGTAATTCTCCTCATCGGCGTCTTACCAAACACCAACGTAACAGCCGTTGACCTTGATTGGACACAACTTCAAGGCGGAAGTATTCAACTCGACTGGGCATCCGTTGGCGACATCACCAATCCTTACGTTGGCGGATGGAACATCTACAAAATTGAAGGCATTTCTGGAACAACCGTGTTCCCAGACCCTGCGGGCGTCGTCAGTGAAAACACTTGGGAAGAATTGACACAAACCACGCTTGTGGACACGATAGGCCTTGATAGCACCAGTTGGGTCGATCCTTCTCCTCTAGAAACTGGAATTTGCGCATCGTACGCCATTGCCCCCATCGACCGAGAAGGCAACCCAAACTTTGAGCGCATCAACATCACGCGTGTCAACGGTGCAGCAGGACTCCTTTGCGGAGATGCGATTCCTCCTTCAACGACCATCAGCAGTTTCACCCATTCTTGGGTGTTCACCAACAGCACGGATTGCTTCGACCGGCAAAAAGACTGGTCGATGTGCTACAATGCCACCCTCACGTGGACGTGGCCAGACCATGAACCTCAAGGAAACGTCTCGTGGAATCTGTACCGAACCGAATTTGCTCCATCAAACGTTGACCTCAAGTTCATCGAACCCGTTGTTGAAGGCTTGATGGGGACGCCCGGGGAACGAGGATCCTACCTCGACAGCGGGCTTGACATAAATGGCGTCCGACCTTACCGAACCTACTACTACATCCTCGCACCCATCGATAGCGTTGGTAATGAGTTGATGGAAGCCAACTACCCGTCTCCAAATATAGAACGAGTCTACATTGATGACGACTGGTGGACCTACAACCAGCACCACATTCCTGCCGAACCAGAACCACCAGAACCTCCGCTTGGAATTCCATGGCTGCAAAAACTCAACGACGCCACCCAGGTCTCAGAGTTCCAAGTTTCAGGCATTGTGTTGCTGGCCGTCCTCGTGATGAACTTCATCCTGCTTCCGTTGATTCTCCGAAAGCGCAAGCGACTCAAGCGTGTGCTTGAGGCAAGAAAACGCAACACAACTGACACGACAGAATTTGACGACTTCTTTGAATGAAGTGGCGCGGCAGGGGAGATTCGAACTCCCGAGGTGAGACACCACTGGATTAGCAATCCAGCGCAATGGCCAGGCTATGCGACTGCCGCTCGCAGGCTGGTCCACCTGAGGTCTTCTCATGAACATGACGGTTCTGAAGACTCTTCACATGAGGTGAAGATTCAGCCATCAAAACACCATCTTATGTACTCAATCACCCGCATTCAGCCATGAATCGGCAGAATATCCTCATCACGATGACCCTCGTGTTCCTTCTTGGCTCCACGGTTGGCTATTCTCTGACGACTGCAGGAGACCGCTTTTTTGCCTCAGAAGCCCCGTTTACCATCGGTGTTGATTCCCCAGAGGGCATCAACATTTACATTCTAACCGAAGTGGACGAAGGCGACAACGACGAAGAGACCGTTGTGGAAGAAATCCATCACGAATTTGTGTTCACTGCCTCCTCCGATCAAGGGATGATTGTGTGGGACTTTGGTGATGGAGCGACAGCCACCGGAGCAACCGCAGTTCACGACTACGACCTGCCCGGGATGTATTCTGTTTCAGCCACACAAACGATGGCTGACGAAGTCATTACCAAGGAACTCATCGTGATCGTTCACCTCAACTCGCAAGCAGAAGTGGACAACATGGAGTGCGTGTGTGCTCCAACAGCCAAAGACACCATCATTCTTCTATCCGACCATGAAGGCCAAAGTTTGCTCGAGGGATTCGTGCGCGTGGAGCATGACGGGAGCAGCGAATCCTGTTCTCTTCGCAACCCATTACAAGAATGCCATCTTCGTGTGCTTCTTCAACGCACAGAGGCTGGAGAAATCATTGAGGAAACAGAACTGTTCGATGACACCTTCCGTTCAAATGAACAAGTTGTTGACTTCTCATTCCCCGATACTGTGCTTGAGCCAGGTCAGCGACTTCAGCTCCGCCTAGAGACCGACCAAGTCCGTGATTGGCACAAACCAACCGCAGAATGGTCAATGAGTGCGCCGTTGCTTTGAGAGTACCCGCTTGGATACTGCATATTTCATAGGAGAAGCGACGTTCGCAACACCATGGTACCTTCTCAGGAGCAAGCCGGGGCGTGGACTGAAGCTTTTGTTTCAGGTCAATTTGTCCGGAAATCAAGTGAATTCCGAGATGTCATCCAACACGGTGGAACATTTGATCTGGAATCGGACCGATACCACCTGTATGTGTCGCACGCGTGCCCTTGGGCCCACCGCACAATCATGACAAGAACCCTCCTCGGTCTTGAAGAACACATAACAGTGGATGTGGTGGACTGGAGAATGAATCGAGATGGGTCATGGTCGTTTAATCCAGAAGAGGAAGGGGCGACCGTTGACTCCATTCACGGGGAAACAAGCCTAGAGGGTCTTTACAACCGTGCTTTTAGTGGTTGGAATGAAAGCCGAAGGATTGGAACGGTTCCTGTCTTATGGGATCGTCACCATTCAACCATTGTGAACAACGAAAGCAGAGAAATCATCCGAATGTTCGATACCTTAGCCCAATCAGGCCTAGGGAATGGACGTACCCTTTGTCCGGAGGATTTGAAGAAAGACATCGATGCCATGATTGATGCGAACTATGAATCCGTGAACAACGGCGTTTACAAATCTGGCTTCGCCCGAACTCAGTCGGCGTATGATGAGGCGGTGACTTCGTTGTTCGAGCGACTTGATGAGTTGGAACACCATCTCGACGGGCGAGAATGGCTGGTCGGAGATGGAAAAGGAGTTCTTACGGAGGCAGACATCTGTTTGTTTACGACATTGGCTCGGTTTGATTTGGTCTATGTCGTCCATTTCAAATGCAACCTTCGTCGAATCATCGATTACCCCCACTTGCAAGCATTTGTTGAGCGTATGCTCGATCAACCCGGAGTTCGCGACACATGCCATTGGCATCACATCAAGGCTCATTACTTCTGGTCGCACCAGAACATCAACACTTTCCGAATCATTCCCCTCGGGCCGCTCGAAGGCGCCCACACAAAATAACCGACGAACAGAACCTTGGTGTTGGCAGAGGGTAGCGAGTGATTTAACCCACTGCGAGCCTTCTGATGAGGTCAAAACGAATCAGTGGGTTTGTGCATTCACCCAATGATGGGATGAAAAATTATCAAAAAAAACCGATTGGCCAAAATACGATTTCAACACCACAAGACTGGCCTTCAGCCATGCTACAAAAGAACCAAAATGCGGGTGTCAAGACGATGTAGATGGCCAACAAGATTCCAATGATGGCCCCCAAGCCAGAGGCGATGGTGGTTGCGATGATACCGGGGGTGGCAAGATCCTCAATTTCAGATTCTTGTGAGGGTTCCACATCCCTCTTTTCATGGCCCACTTGATGAAACTGGAGGTGAACCTTTTGTGATTCCTCTCTGCCTTTTCCTAATCGAAATTCTCGGTAAAGAACCGCTGCCAAATACCCGACAAACACAACAAAGCCGATTACCCCGCCGATTTCGATGGCTAATCCAATAACAACGAGAATCCCAAAAGCAAGAATCTCTGATAGGAACCAGCCCTCCGATTGTCCTTCTTGGGCCACAGCCACACCTCTCCTCTTCCTTGAATAAAGCATTCCCCTGAAAATGACGCAAGAAGAAAATCTCCTCTGTTTTCAATTGAATCAGAGGGGGCTTTGCTTACCCGTTCAAGCAGACGCTACCCCGTGCCAAGGCTTAATGAAGGGGCAAGTGGGCGGGAAAATTATGCATGAAATCATTTATTTTGCCTCACCTGGATTTGCTGAATCGTCTCGTTTTTGCCTTGAGATCTCTGGAATTGAATGGAAAAACACTGTGGTTGATTGGAATGGGTATTCAGAATTAAAGGAGTCAGGAATTTTGCCGTACGGCTACCTGCCCATCATTAAGAGTCCAAATGGTGTCATTGCAGAGTCCAATGCATTGCTCCGCTACACCGGTGCACTTGCTGGACTTGAACCAAAAGACCTCCACATGAGAGCTAAAGTGGATGAATTGGTTGAGGTAATCAACGGTTGGAGGGAGAATTTTGTCCCCACGTTTGGCATAGAGGATTTGGATGAAAAAATAGCAGCGCGCCAAGCAATGTTTGTAGAGGGAGGAAGTATGGATTCTGCCCTCAAAATCATTTCATCGGTCTACGCAGAGTCAAAAACAGGCTGGCTGGCGAATACCGAGAACATGTCGATTGCAGACGTAAAAGCATTTATTGACACTTTTATGCTGTTTTCGGGTCAATTTGACGGCATCACGAAAGATTTGCTTGAAAACTACCCTCTTCTCTTGCAGTTTCACGATTGGATGGCAAACGATGAACGAGTAAAGAACTACTACGCCAATTCAGACGAAATGCGCTGGGTCTTCAAGCCCGATGCATTCAACATGCTGTGATCGCTTCTTTCTCACAGCGTTGAGAGCCATGCAATCCCGCTGAGTATTGCAAGGAGAAGAGACGGCAAATAAGCCGATGGAGCGCTTTCTGAATTAGATAACGCCAAAATTTCAGAGCCTCGGTGTACCATTACTTTGTGGCCTGGCTCTTCCCCTTCTTTGGTAAGCATGATGAGGGAGGGGGAAATGGTTTTGTCAACGGGTTGTTGTTCGAGTTCTGCGCTTGTTTTTGGACGAGCATAGCAGTG
>Ga0181379_1000838_pt1 | contig 14718 bp, 34 predicted proteins | sample 2SPOviralmetaG_FD_130115 | JGI IMG/M metagenome (GOLD analysis project Ga0181379, IMG submission 130115) | Marine viral communities from the oligotrophic San Pedro Time Series (SPOT) site, San Pedro Channel, CA, USA - 2 SPOT_SRF_2009-07-10 | ecosystem: Environmental > Aquatic > Marine > Strait... | reverse complement strand
TCTTTCAAGGTATAAGAACAGTATTGGTCTTATAATCTGGTCTAATAAATTAGGCCTAGAAGGTAAATCATATCATTCAGAATTAAATAAAGCTGCCGATATAGGCACAAATGTACATGAACTAGCACAATCTTTTATAGAAGGAAAAGAATATGCAATACCAAAAGACAATGATGTTGTTCAGAAATGTTTTAGTAAATTTTTGTTATGGTGGGAAAGTTTCCAACCTATAGATTTAGATGTCATTTTTTGTGAACAATCATTTACATCAAAGTTATATGAGTATGGTGGAACAGCAGATTTATTAGTAAAGAAAGATGACGAATATATCTTAGTCGATTTTAAAACAAGTAAGAGTATTTATCCTGATTATTTAATTCAAGGCTCTGCTTATAGGCAGATGATTGAAGAAAAATACGATTATAAAATATCTAAGTTTATTGTTGCACGATTTGGAAAAGACTCTGATGAGTTTGAAGCAAAAGAGTTTAACACAGACCAATTAGATTTAGCTTTTGAATATTTTAAAACATTAAGAACTGCATTCGATCAAGATAAAGCACTTAACAAAATTATGAAGGAGAAGAAAAAATGGAAATAGAAGCCATGCCAAAAAACATTGCTAGTGCAATAAACAATGTGATGACAACTTTAAACAAGCCATTAAACAAAGATGCTAAAAATGAATATCAAAAATATTCTTATACAAGTATCGATGGTTTTTTAAGAGAAGTTCAACCAGCTTGTGCAAAAGCTGGGTTGATTATCATACCCCACGAAAAAAGTTGTGTGGTATCAGAGTCAGGAAAGAGTCTAACTGTAGTTTATGAATATATTTTAATTCATAAAGAGGGTGACACTTGGAACTTTCCAACAACAAAACACATTATAGTTCCTTTCGGTTCTGGAACTGCAATGGGTACTGCTCAAAGTTACGCATTAAAACAATTTATGCGTTCTTTGTTTCAATTAAGTACAGGTGAGAGAGACGATCTTGATGCCTTAGATCAAGACAAAATTAAAAAAAATAATAAACCAAAGGAGTTTAGCGATGACTAATGAACAAGAAAAAAGTAACGAATTTATTGATGGGTTTTTTGCAAAAGAACCTAAGAGAGATTTTATTAAGTGCTCGATATCAATTAAGAAAGATGACTTTACTAATTGGTACAAGAAGCAGCTTCAAAATAAAGAAGATGATTGGATTAACATTGATGTCAAAGAAGGTAAGTCTGGAAAATGGTACGCCCAGGTTAATACTTGGAAGCCAAAAATGACTGAGATAAATCAAAGTGACAATGATTTAAAATCTTTAGGTGACACAATCCCAGAGGATATTCCTTTTTAATGACGAACTTACTACTCCTCCTAACAATACTTATCCTATTGCTCATTAATCTTTTTATGGTTTGGGCAATAGGTTCAATCGTTAATGATATTAAGGAGAAAATATGAAAGAGATAAATATATCACACATAGAAAAACATTTATTCGATAAGAATAAACATGGGTGGGATAGAAAAGACTATCCTTTAGTAAAAGTAAAAGATGTCAAAGTCTTAAAGGTATTAAATGAAAAATCACACAAAAGTATATCTAACATTTTATCATTTAAGAGATACATCGGAGGTTAGTTGCGTAATGTGTGGCAACCAAGCACAAGATATTCATCACCTATCCCCAAGAGGGATGGGTGGTTCTAAATGTGCTGACCATATTGAAAATCTTGCTGCCCTTTGTAGGCAACATCATCAAAATGCAGAATTTAATCCTAAATATAATGCAGAAGTTAAATGCACAGTTTTAGACATGGTTAAGGAGGTAATACAAGCTCGTGGAAAGTTTTGATCCTAATAAAATTGCTGACAAAAAAATGACTGCCATCAAAGAATATAGGGCAGCTAAGAGAGAAAGAGATAGAACAGAAAGATTGTTAGACTATCAACTCGATCAAACATTTATCAATTTAAAGTTTAATGAACTCAAAATGTCTGTTGAAGATCGTAAGGCTAGAGCAAGAACTGATGAGTCTGTAGTTACTTTGAGAACAGAATTGGAAAAGGCTCAAGAAACTATGGATAATAAATATGCAGAACTTGAAAGAGTTATAACCAAAATAGAGTTCATGTTAGATGCAAATGCAACTAATAGACAAGAAATGAAATTAGGGAGTTTAGTAACATGAAATATCCCACAAGAAGAATTGGTCGATTATGGCAAGGCAAAGCATCTATAAAAGATTATGAAATAGAAAAAGCTATTGCAAAAGGTGGCATGATTTTAAAAAGGTTGGATAACAATGAACAGATGTTCCTAGATGTCGATCAACTTAAATCAGCACTATTAACCAAAACCTCAAGGAGTTTTCCACCAAGATTTGAAGGTGAGACTGAGTTTAGACTCTGCAATATCTTTTGGAAATCACCAGAAAATACAAACCAGGAGAAATTATTATGATAGAAGAATTGTACACAATGAAGGAAATATACCCTAAATTTAAGGCTAAATCAGAAAGGTCTTTTAAAAGGACTATAGATAGTTTATCTTCAAGACACCCAAAAGAACAATGTTTTAATCGATACTTTGGAAGTAAACAAGTGTTTACCAAAGAAGATATAGAGAGGATTAAGGCATTATGCTTAAAATAACTAAAAGAAAAGATAATAGATCAAAGTATTGGTATATTAGAGGAACTTACAAGACACCTGATAAGGTTTACACAATTAATAGTGTATCTACTGGTAAAATAAATAAAAAAGAGGCTGAAGATTTTTTATGGAAATTTCAGGATAAGCTAAACTCAGGAGTAGCTATAAAAAAAATCACAATTAAAGAGGCTACTGAAAAATTATTAAATAGTTTAGATCAATGTCCTAGTGAGACAAGAAGGCCTTTCTTTGAGAAGAATGCAAATTGTATTGGTAATTTATTATTAGAGGACATAACTAATCAAAAGAAAGAAGAATTAATACACCTAAGATATCCAGTAGGAACTGAAACCGGTGATCTTATTAAGAAATATAAAGGAAAAACATTTACATCAATACCACTAGAAGAAAGAAAAGTATTATCTTCTAAGTATAACACTATTAATACAACTGTTATTAGGCCTTTAAGTAGATTAATAAGTTTTGCAGCAGAAAATAATTGGTGTAAGCCTTATAAAGTAAAACAACTCCCACAAATTTCTATGAGAGATAAGGATAAATATGTGTGGACAAGAGAAGAGATAGTAAGATGTATGGACTTCTCTGACTTCGAAATAAAGTTCTTGTTAATATTTCTTTACAGAACTGGTGCTCGAATACAAGAAGCTCTTGATATGAATTTTGCTAGATTAGATCCAAATGGTCGTTCTATGATTGACCTGGATAATAATGAATTAAATATATTTGAAAATAAAACTCAATCTTGGAGGAACATACCTATACAAAGAAATGATAATGAACCAGAATTATCTTTATGGCATTGGTTACAAAAGATTAATGATAGGGAAGGATATTTATTTTCTTGGAGGTTTGTAGGACAAAAAAAGAATACTAATAATGGATTAATACCAAGATGGAAAGAAATGTTAAGTTTTGCTAATGTCGATCAAAATAAAAAAAGACATTCATTAAGACATACTTTTGCTTCAGAGCTCTCAAACAAAGGTGCATCTACTAATGATATTATGGCAGTAGGTGGATGGAAGTCTGAGACTATGGTTTATAACTACGCAAAGGTAGATAAGAAAAGAAAACAGAATCTTATTAATAGTTTGTGAAATAGGTGTAAAATGCGACCACATTTAAAAAATAATAAAAAAACCTTTAATTATCAACCCAAATTAGGTGTTGACCTTTCATTGGTAATAGATTACTTCTTAACCATAATGAACAAAAATCGACAAAAACTTGTTCTTTTGGGTAATGCTAAACAAAGGTTTACAGTAAATAACATAAAAAAGCGTGTAATTTCTGTACACCTTGTTTGGCCTTTTTTAAGGAGAGACTATGACTAAAATATATTTTCATATCAAACTTGTGGATGGTTCTACAAAAATACTAGACCAAGAGACTTATAATAATATTAAGAAAGATGGTGTCTTGGTATTTACCCATATTAAACAATGGGTAGTAAGGGAGGCTGCGTAATGTTTACTTGTGTTATTGAAGATAGTCCTGAGTTTAACAAAAAACTAATAAGAACTTACAAACCTAGAAAAAGACTGAACATCTGGATTTTTAGACGATTTAGTCCATTATTTTTTCCATTTATATAGCTTTACAGGGGGTGTTTAACGACACCCCTTTATGATTTATCCACTAAAATAGTTTTCTTTACCCATGTTTTTGGGATTACTTGGACTCTTCCACAATCAGAGTCACCCTCTCTACCGAGATCAGCACAGATAGTTATATAATCTTTTTCTTCTTTAAGGACAAATCCAAGACTATAGACAGTTGGTGGTTTTGTTTTTAGTGCTTCTTCTAACTCAATCCAACCACTAGCACATTCATAAGCATCGATCCATTCTATAAGAACTATATCTCTATCTTTTTGCGAAGGTTTTGACATTAGTTGGTTTACCACCTACACCTTGTGTTTTTGATCGTTTTCTTTTAACAGCAGATTTTATTTGTGATTTAGTCATGCTCATTGCTTTAGACTTAGGAACACACTTAGGGTATTTTCTCTTGCTGCCCTTTGCAGATTTTCTACCACACTTGGCATATCCACCACCTTTTTTTGGTGAACCTATATCTACCCAATCCTCTTTAAACCAACGAGATAATCCACCACTAGCTCTACTCATGCCTTTTTGGTTCTATAACCCCCACCTTTTTTTTTATATTCTCTAACTAACCAGGCATTTGCATAAGCAGATGGATAAACATCAAACTTGCGTTTTGCTGCTGCCTTTACTCTTGAGTATAGAGCCTTATTAGTGGGTACATTTTTTGTTGCCATTATTTTTTCTTCTTTTTCTTTTTCAGTTTTTTGAAATCAGCACTAGTAATCTTTGTTCTAGGCGCTGCTACACTTGCTAATTTCTTTTGTTTTGATGAATATTTAGAAAATGGCATTAATAACTCTTCTTCTTAGTCATCTTCTTACCTGTTTTTTTTGCATACATTTTTGCTTTCTTCTTACCAGCTTTTGTGTAAGAAAATTTCTTTTTACCGACCATTGGCATAGTTATTGTCCTTTCTTTACCATTTAACTTTGTTTGCCCAATATGCTGCTGACATCTTTCCTTTAGCGATGTTCTTTGCATGACGAGCCTTGAATGACTTTGCTCTTGCAGTCATCTTTCTATCACCGGTCTTACCTTGCTGACCAAAGCGAATTGTTTTTACTCTGTCGCCATCTTTAGCGACTACTACATGAGATTTTGTTTTATGACCTGGAGTTCTTTTTGGTTTATTAAAACCAGCTACACCAGCTCTTTTAAGCCTCGGATCTTTGCTCATTTGCTATTCCTTGTGAGTCTAATTTTACTTGTTCTTGTTTTTCTAGTTGATCTACGAAGGATTGATCTTGTGATGAGGCATGATCTACTTTTGCTTTTTGAAAAGCTAAAACATCATCAACAGTAATGTTGCGTTTTTCTTCTCTTAATATTGCATTTTTCTCTGCCCAATTATCAAGTCGTTCATTAAGAAATTTGATGTGTAAATCTTTCTCTTCGTTATCTTTTTTAAGTTCTCTGTTTTCTTTTTTAGCTTTGCGTAACAAGGCCTCTACTTCTTTAATGGTGCTCATTTTTTACCTAACACTTTTCCCATTCCTCTTAAACCAAATGAACTTGCTATTGCTCCATACATGGCAAATTGAAACCACTGTGGAGTTCGTGAGAGAGCATCAAAGCCTCTTTCTGTATAGGGTTGTAATGGTGGAATGAAACACATACCTATGATAATAATAAACAAGATAGTCCACGCTTCGTCTTTCCAAGAGTCTTTAGAACCTTTGATAGCTTCTAAGTCGTACTCTATCTCACCTTTAATCTGTTTATTTAGTAACTCTGTCTTTGCTTTAATTTCAGTGACTTTTTGTTCTGCCTTTGCTTTCTTAGTATCTACGACACCTTTAACAACTTCACCAGCTACACCCATTAAGGGTTTTAATAACATAGTCCACATACTAGGCCTCCTCTATTAGTTTAACCATTGGTTCATATCTTGAGGTGAGAGTTCTATAAAGACGACTATCTTTAAGTTGATTTGCCATTTCAACAAAGTCACCATCTTGCATAGCTTGGCGCATATTGACAAATTGGAACAATTTAGGCTCACCAATATTGTAAGCTACCTCTATAACACAATCTTTAATTACTTCTGGTACTTCACATTTACCAATGTATCTCTCTGCTGCATGAAGATAGACAAGAAAGTCTTTTTCAAACTGTTGTTCTAATACTTCTTTTGGATATTCAACTCCAGGTTCGTAAGGATCACCATCTACACACTTATGGCCATATCCGATAGTCATAAAATCTTCTTTGATGGTTTCACCATTAGCTCCTCGATATTCTAGGAAATACCCAGTTGCAGAGAACCCTTCCGAAGTTTTGATTTTATCTTTTACTTCTTCGTACATTCTAACTCCTTTAATCGTTCATAAGTTATTTCTGTAATGTCTTTTAATAAAATAGGAATGTTACCAATATCTATTTCTGTTGGTTTGCCAGGTTCTATGTCTTTATATTCATCTTTTGTAAGGCTGATATAAAGTTTACCAGATTGATAGATTATTCTCATATTTGTTTATTCCACCTATTTCCTCTTTTAAGTATCATTGGTATAAGCTGTGGAACGCCATTAATAATTATTCCACATCCTAAAACTGGTCGTCTAATGTTTACTTTAGAATAAGCAAAAGCTAATGAGTCCTTGTCTATTAAACATCCTACATTCATACCCCACCTTAAATGTTCAGGACTTGACCAATAACCTATACGAAACTCTGTATGATAATGGCCCTGGACAAAATTCATGCCTATTGACATAGAAGATTTGACTGGATCTTTACTCATGTTATGGCAAAAATAATATTCACCATAATTATCTTTAATAATTAGTTTATCGTGCCAACGCCATTTATGTTTATCGACACCTAATATATCTGGATAGTCCTTCACTACTAAGGAAGGAAAGCCATGATGCTTTCTTTTCCTATAAACCATAGAACCATGATTGCTATGAAGTAAATCCATTTTAGGAAATAACTTCTCAATCATTTTAATCTTGTATAAACCGAGCTCTAATTCTTTAGAGGCACTTGGTAAATCAGGATCAGAATCATGAAAGGATAAAGCATGGTAATCTAGTTCATCACCAATATTGACAATTCTATCTGGTTTAAATTTCTTTTTGACAGCTTCTAAAAAAGCAAAACTATCTGTATGACTGTATGGTTCGTGAAGGTCTGAGATTATTAAAATCTTAGACATCTTCCTCCTTTATGTATTGGTCGTAAATTTTGAAGTGCAAAAGGTAGTTATATAGGTTTGGGGTATTTCCATAAATTGTTGTGCTAAAACAACTGATGCTTGTCTGCACTCCTCTTTTGTATCGTAGGTTGTGTCATAAATGATATTTTGGACACAAGTATTCTCTAATGAAACTAAAGGATCTTGGACACATAGCCAAAAAATAATAAACATTTTCATTTTCCGTTAAGGTATTTTTCTATCCATATAATTTTTTCTTTGATGACAGCTATGTCTTGCTGCATTTCAGATATGGTATCTGCTTTCTTTTCTACAGCTTCTAATCTTTCTGACCACATTCCCCAGGTCATTGCTAAAGAAACAATAATAACTAAATATGGTAATATGGTTTTTAAATCTAAATTCATTTTGTTTTTGCTGACATTCCTGATAATGGATTATTAAGAGCTTTGTTTATTTTAAGATCAATATCATCTTCTATAAGTTTCAACTCTTCTAATAGTTCTCTACTATCTTCTTTTTGTCTATCCTCGATATCATTAACTATTTCAGTAATATGTCTGATGTCATTATTCATATTGCGAATATCTGTTTTAATATTTGTGCCTAAAGACTGTGTAACATCATTAACCAGGGTTATTTCACCTAGTATCATATCTACTTCAGACTTTAGGACTGCAAGTTGTTCGTCATAATGAGAGAGGTCTGGCTCGGTATAAGATATGATTTTTTTTTTCATATCTAAATAGTCTTGGTAAAAAGTGAAACTAGTCCAAGCAGCACCACCTAATGCAGATAATAAAGTGAGGATAGCAAATACTTTACCACCACTTACCTTTAAACCTGAATACTCAATACTGGCCATTAATCATATTCTCCATCATGTTATTTTGTGCTGACTGAAATAATCCTCCGTAAAGATCATCTATCTGCATCATGTTATAATTAGATATATCCATGTCTGTTAAAGTGGTTTGTTGATATTCGTTAAATCCTTTTGTATCTGCTAGTTGTGCCATGACAGCTAATTTAACTGTATCAAGAGCAACTTGATCGCCACTGTCTGCAACTTTAGCTAAAATCTTTTTTGCAATTTGTTCTTTAGTTTCTTTCTGTTGAACAACCTTAACTTCTCTTTCTTCAGGTTCTTGCGTTTCTTCTACTTCTTCTGTTTCTTCTACTTCAGGTTCGTTTTCTACTTCAGGCTCAACCTCGATATCCATTTCAGCTACTTCTTCCATAGCTTCAGCAATTTCAATCTCAACTTCAGGTTCTACCTCTACCTCAAAGTCAGGTAATTCTAATTCTGCCATTTCAATCTCAGGCAGTTCAATAGATATTTCTTCGATATTTATCTCTATAGGATCTAAGTTATCGCCAAAGTCTATTTCAATAATCTCAAAGTCTGTAGAGTCATTAATAATATCGTCAATAACATCATTAACTATATCGTTAATAATATCTTCTACTTGCTCGACCACAGTATAAGTAGCAGTTAAAACAGGATCACTAAAGATTGCTCCGTAATAACCTGTTGTATATCCAGCGTCTGTACCCCATAAAGACATCTGTGTAGTAATGTCAGTATAGTTATTAGGCTGAATAATATCTGTGTAGAGATAATCTTGTGTGCCACTAAAATCTAATTCTACTTCTTTTTCTAGTGTTTGAAAGACAGTGTTATCTTGGTTTCTAAGAGTAACTGTAATTTTAAAAATATCTTTACAATCACCATTAGTCGCTGAACAAGTAGGTACAGTAATATTACTTTGATGTGACTCGACAGTTACGCCATAGTTTATATCAAAACCTTGTTGTATTTCTTCAATGGTTAGACCACCATCAGTAATGAGACTATAAACATCACTGGTTATTGTGCCTCCACCATTAGCAACACCACGAGTATTCGCTGATCCTGTGCAGACTTCACCATCTTCAAGTGTGCCTGAATAAGAACATTGTGTGGTACTAACTTTCCCACTTTGAGTCCATTCGTCTGCTGGAGTTACTAAGTTAGAAGTTTCTTCAGAATAAGAATATGCCTGTGGTAATAGCCAAAACAACGCTACCAAGAATATAGTTTTTAGCATTTGACTCCTTTACATAATCAGGTCGATCTGTAGGGTGACTATCCCAACCAGCTTGTGCTACTTCACCTATTGTTCCAAAGAACGGACAGGGAGTACCAGCCATTTCCATAGCAGAAAAGACACGAGGATCTTGACAAAGAACTGACACACCAGCAACTTTCATTCCCATACCATATAAAGCACGAGATAATTTTAATCGCTCACAGGTGATATCTGTAATAGTAGAGCCTTTTGCAAAACCAAATATTTGAGTCTGTAAAGCAACTGAACCACCTGAAGTACAAACATCTTGATTAGATATCATGACATTCGGTGCGTTAGCTGTACTAGGTGCTTTATCTACAGTGGTTGTTCCTGTTACTGTAGAACTAACAGTTGTATTAGTATTCGCTTTTACATCTGTAATAGTCGCAACTGTTCCAAATAATAAAAGTATTGCTACTAAAAGTTTCATTTACAAATACAATCGTAATCTTCGCAACACTCACACATAATTTAGCTCTTTGGATATTTGTCTTTTGTAGCTTTGATAGTGGTTTTCCAACCATCAACGCCATTGTGATATATGTCATCTAGCTGATCTGCTATAGATGGATATTCATCTGCTCTTTTTCTCTGATACTCGTTATTGTCGTAATCAGTTTGTAACTCAGCTTTCTTTGCTGATACTTGACTCCATGTAAAATCCTGTGTGTCTTTAAAAATAGCACTGCCATTCTCATCAGCACCAGAAATATATTTTACATTGGCTTCGTACTCAGTTTGATTGCTGGGTTCACCATTGACTACTACTTGAGCATCTGCATCAAGAGCTTTGATTGCTTTTATTATATCTGTCATTGTTTTTCTCCTTTAATTTTCATTATGCTAGTATTTCCATTAATAATAATTCACTTTGAAAAAATCCACCTCTTTGAAAAGTAACATCACTATTATTAAAAGTTGAAACCTGTACTTTAAAAGTGATTTCGGAAGTGCTTGAAGGAATATCTAAGAAAGTCCATGAATCTTTTTGTTGTCCTGTTGCATTTGCTGTTTCAGAAGTTATTTCATACAACTGTCCACCAGTATAAACTTGAGTTGCATCTCTTAACATCTTCATTGTGTATGCACCATTTTGACCAGAGTCTTGATATTGAGAATGTATATTAGCAAATATTAATATTTTAGAACTAGTTGAAGAAGGAGTGATAGCCTGTTGTAAACCTAAATCAGTGTATGCAGAAGAAGTTAAAGCTACTTGAGTGCTAGTTGTTGTATGTAAAACTTGACCAACCTTACCTACATCAACAGCAGAGATTGATTGATTGTTTAATTTAATTAAGCTCATTATTTATCTCCTAGCATATCGTTCCAGACTGCTTTAATTTCATCTGTAGTAGTAGCTGTATCAACTTGACTAGGTAAATCTCTTAGCGTTTGTTTATCTGTAACAATAAAAGATGTATCGCTTGAAGTTTCTTGTGCCTTAACAAAATCTACATCTAGTTTTTCCAGTGCTGATTTTCTAGCTTCTCTAATTTTATCTTTCCAAATATCTTTGGCTTTTGTTATGTCTATTGTAATACCCATTAATCACCTACTCCGTCTGTTAGTTCACTATCATCAATAGTCCAAGCATTCCTAAATGTTCTATCGCTTGATATTTCTGATACATCGACAATCTTGTAAGACAAACCTGTTGGTACATCTTTTTTAGCTATTTCATCTACAGTGAAATTATCATCACAAGGAATAATTATTCCTATCGTTCCGTCTGTGTTTTTATATATTATTCTTTTATCCATTTTTATTGGTCTCCTGAAAATATAATTGTTACATAATCAGAATCACTAGCACTATTATTAGTCATACCTCTGACTGCCATTTGTGCTGTAGTTGTTGATAGAGGATTTGATACACCTCTATAACATACATTAGCGTTTGTATTACTAGAACTAAAACGAGTAACTCCACCAGCACAATAATCATCATTTGCAAATGCAGTTGTAAAATTTACATTTACATCTCCTGTACCTTCATCAGATATACTAGAAACATTGAATGAATCTCTGACACTAAAAGTACCTACCATTTCAAAGTTTACCCAAGCCTTAGTTTGACCAGCACCAACAGCAGAACCATTGACCTGTAAAGTACCTGTAATATCAACACCACTTGAATCTATTGACATTTTTTCACTATTATCAGTATAAAATTTAGTTTCAGTGTTTGTTCCACCTACATATAAAACATCTGAACTTAAACCAAACCAAGCTTTTTTAGTATTAGCATCAGTTTCACTTAAAATTATAAGAGGTCTTGTGCCACTAACATCTACAACTGGTGATGATGAAGCTGAAAAAGAACTACCATCTGGACTACTTGTTCCAATACCTAAATCTGTTCCGTCATAAAATAAATTTGATTCACCCTCTAAGGTGTTAGCAGTTCCACTGCCTGTAATAACTCTGTTATCAGCATTGTTATTAATAGTAGTAGAAGTAACAGTAGCAAAGGTGTTATCACCTCTTAGGAATGTGGTTGCGTCTTTTGTGCCTGTTGCTGAAAGCTGATTTAATCCTACTGAACCACTACCCACTGTCGTTAAGGTGATTGCTCTTTCTGCAAGAATAAAATCAATAGAGTCTGAAGAAGTTAATGCTGAATCAAATACAATCGTACTACCTGATACTGTGTAGCTTGACTGAGGTTTCTGAATAACACCATTTAAACTTACTGTTAAACTCTCTGCACTACTAGGTACATACGCAACACTATTTAATAATAGGTTATATGTAGCTGTAGCACTTGCTGTAATATTATCTAAGACTGCTCTGTCTGATAAGTTTGATATATCTCTACCTATGTATGCCATTACTCACCACCCCCATTATCTGTAATTGTGTTTCCTTCTGCTACCCATTCTAGGATTTCTTGATAGTGTCTGTTTTCTTCGTTGTGAGGAACTGATGATATTGTTCCGTCATCATATGTAATTTGATAGTGAAATTTAGTATTATCAAAAACACTATATATTTTTTCTACACTCTGTATCATTTATAACTCCGCATCTGCTGTTACTTCCGCACTAGCATTATTTGTTTTCATTTGACCTGAATGTCCAGCAGTTCCAGAAACTAAAGCATCAGCAAATATTTGACAACTTCTACTATCCACATCTGTTCCTTTTACCTCATTAAAAGTATCTGCTGTACTATTAACATTAACAGCATAATAATCCGTTCCTGTAACAGATGAAATTGTTGGTGCTGACCTCATTTCAGGCATAAACCTATAAGTTCCAAATATATAAGTTCCATTGTAATTTGATACACTAGCAAAAAACTCACTAGGAGAAGTTCCGTCACCTATAATTTGAAAATATCTCTTACATCTTTCTAAATTCACATCAAAAGGTAAGAACTCAAAATCACTAGCAGATGTACCGACTTCTAGTTGTACTCCTGTAACATACCATTCGTTGGATGTGCTATCAGCTAAGTTTACTTGACCAACCGCACTGTCTGCGTTTGTGTTGGATTGCCAAGTAGTTGCTAAAGTTCCTGATGTATAATCTGTTCCCGCACCTAGCCAAAATCTTAATTGAAAACTATCTGCATTATCATTATCCAAAGCACCTGTAGTATCTGCGTCAAAAGTTATTGTTTTCTTTTCCCAAGTAGATGCAGATGAAACAGTGTATGATTTTGAAGTGAATCTATTATTATCATTATCCCAAAGTTGTACAATATATGTTCCTGTTTTTACTGATTTCACCCAAAAAGAAACTGTTAAACTTTCTGCATTTGATGTACCTTTTTTTAGGTGTTGAAGCATTTGACCTTCAAACATTTGTCTAACAAATAAATAATCTCCAGCAGATGGAGAAGCATCAGCAGTTGTGCAATCCATTTTAAAAGACTTTGCAAAACCTTGTCCTGTGGGAACATCAGTAGATTGTGATTGTGTCCAAGTTCCTAAACTACTTATTACTGTTTGGTATCTATCTAAACTGTAATAGTTAGAAGATGTTATACCTGAACTTGAAGTACCCCTCTGAGCCACGGACATATCACCATTGATGATGAGGTTACGGAAGTTAATCCCTTGCTCACTTAATGCTCTAGTTGGTATTGTTGATATAGCCATTAGATCCCAAATGCCTCCTTAATTTCATCTACTGTTAATCCTAAGTCTTGGAGTTTTTGTTTAGCAGATGTTTTGTTATTTTCTTTAGATGTGATTAGATTTGCTTCATACTCATTAGCTTGTGTTTCTAATGCGTTTAATTGTGTGTCAGTAGGTTTAGAAAAACTATATGTCCATGTTTTAATATAATCACCATTATCATCACTATCATTTTGTAATGATACTTTTGTATTATCCCAAGTATCAGAGTTTTCTTCTATGTATAATTTTAGTTTTGTATATAAATTTGCCATTATAATAATTTAAATCCTTGAAAAACTTTTGTTGTAAGAGATTGAGTTGAACCAGAGTTATGGTCACCATAAATTTCTATATAGTCACCAGCTACTAAAGGTACAAGTGCAGTTAAGTAAACTGCACCATAAGGAACAGTTCCACTTGAAAGAGCATTACCCCTAAATCCAGTATTTAACTCACTACCATTTTTATAAATATATATGTTTAGAGTTTGAGAAAAATTACTTGCTCTAAATTTTGCATTAAATAAATAATTACCATCTTTACCACTCGGAACAGTAAATTTTGAATCAGCAAAAGCATTATCAGTATCTAGTAGTTCACTTGTAAATGTTAATTTTGTTGTGGTATTAGGTGACATAGTTTGATTTGAATCTAAAATTGCAGTAAAAGCTGGTGTATTAGTTCCACCTACAGTAGCACTACCCCCTAAAGAAACAGCAGAGCCATTTAAAGTAATAGATGAGTTAGCAAGTTTAGCGTTAGCAATACTTCCAGCTAACATATCATTTGTTACAGAAGATAATGCTGGAGCAATCGTTTCTACTGCTCTACCTAAAAAAACTGCATACATAGTATCTGAACTAGTAATTGCAGAGGATAGGGTTAGCGTTGTGCCTGATACTGTATAAGCATCATTAGGATTTTGCCTTACATTATTAATGAACAAAGCTAGATCTTGGGGATTTGTTACTGCATAACTTAGCGTATAGGTGTCAGTAGCAGATGTAGTAAAACTCTGTTTTTGTAGAGTTTGATATT
>Ga0181379_1000834_pt1 | contig 14747 bp, 28 predicted proteins | sample 2SPOviralmetaG_FD_130115 | JGI IMG/M metagenome (GOLD analysis project Ga0181379, IMG submission 130115) | Marine viral communities from the oligotrophic San Pedro Time Series (SPOT) site, San Pedro Channel, CA, USA - 2 SPOT_SRF_2009-07-10 | ecosystem: Environmental > Aquatic > Marine > Strait... | reverse complement strand
TCATAAAGGTCAAACGGCGCGGCACTTTTAAGGGGACATTTTAATGGCATTACCTCCACAGCCTATGGGCAGTTTAACAGATTCAGGAATCGAGGCACCTCAAGGCATGGAGGTGGACATCCCACAGGCGGAAGACTTCGCCGGTGGCGCGGAGGTTATGCAGCAGGCTGATGGCAGTGCACTGATTCAGGCGCTTATGGGCGGACAGCCAGACGGCATTGAAGTAGAGACTGAGCAGTATGATCACATGGCTAATCTAGCCGAGGTGATTGACGAGGCTGTTCTAGGAGAAATCTCTAGTGAACTGCGTGGCATGTACGAGGAAGATAGTGAATCTCGCGAGGAGTGGGAAGAGGGCTATACAAAGGGTTTGGATTTACTTGGTGTCAAGTACCAAGAGCGGAGTCAGCCTTTTGAAGGTGCATCTGGTGTAACGCATCCGTTAATTGCGGAGTCAGTAGTTCAGTTTCAAGCCCAGTCATACAAGGAGCTTTTGCCTGCCGGTGGACCTGTAAAGACACAGGTTCTAGGCGCAAAGACCATGGAGAAAGAATCACAGGCTAGCCGTGTAAAGAACTTCATGAACTATCAGGTTACTGAGGTCATGGAAGAGTTTGATCCAGATACGGATCAGATGCTGTTTTATCTACCGCTTTCTGGTTCTACGTTTAAGAAGGTCTATTTTGATCCTACCAAGGGGCGTGCAGTTTCTGCATTTGTGCCGGCAGAAGATCTGGTTGTTTCGTATTCTGCAACGGACTTGGCGACAGCCCCGCGTGTAACACATGTTCTGCGCATGGATGGCAATCAACTTCGTAAGATGCAGATTGCTGGCATGTATCGTGACGTAGAAATTTCTTCGGATGACGAGGTGGAAAATCAAGTTCGCGATAAAGTGGACGAGATAGAAGGTCTAAGCAAAGGTTACATTGACGATGTACATACCGTTTTGGAAATGCATGTCGATCTAGATCTTGAGGGTTTTGAGGACACTGGTCCAGACGGAGAACCCACAGGTATCAAACTACCATATATTGTGACGATTGATCATGGGTCAGGGGAGATCTTGGCGGTTACTCGTAATTACGATGCTCAAGATCAGTTGAAGACCAAGCGTCAGTATTTCGTTCATTACAAGTTTCTACCCGGTCTGGGTTTCTATGGCTTCGGTCTGATCCATATGATTGGCGGTTTGGGTCGTGCAGCGACAAGCATTCTGCGTCAGTTGATTGATGCGGGTACGCTGGCGAACTTGCCGTCTGGTTTCAAGGCACGAGGCATCCGGATACGAAATGAAGACGAGCCTCTCATGCCCGGTGAGTTCAGAGACATTGATGCGCCGGGTGGTGATATTCGTAACGCTATTGTCCCTCTACCATTTAAAGAACCATCAGGCACACTTGCGCAGTTGCTGGCTTCTTTGATCGAAGGCGGACGCCGTTTTGTATCCATTGCTGATCAACAGATTGGTGAAGGTCAAAGTGGTGACATGCCTGTAGGAACAACTGTGGCACTGCTTGAGCGCGGTATGAAGGTCATGTCGGCTATTCATAAGCGCCTGCACTATTCACAGAAAACAGAGTTCCGGCTCCTCGCTAGAATCTTCGCAGAAAATCTCCCTCCTGTGTACCCTTACGAGGTAGCCGGGGCACCTTCCGAGATCAAGTCGCAAGACTTTGATGGTCGTGTGGATGTGCTTCCTGTATCGGATCCAAACATCTTTTCGATGGCACAGCGCGTGACGCTGGCACAAACACAGCTTCAGTTGGCACAATCAAACCCCGGCATTCACAATCTGCACGAAGCATACAAGCGTATGTATCAGGCGCTTGAGGTGCAGAACATTGATGAGATCTTGCCGGCCAAGAAAGAACCGCAGCCTACCAGTCCGAGCATCGAGAATGCTAAAGGTATGCAGGGCGAACTACTGAGCGCGTTCCAACAGCAAGATCATGATGCTCATATTATGACGCATATTGCCTTTATGAAGTTACCGTTAGTTTCGACATCTCCTAATATTTATGCCACATTTATGGGGCATCTTCAGGATCATATATCTATGAAGGCACGTTTGACTGTAATGGCTCAAGTTCAAGAACAGCAAGCGCAGGCGCAACAAATGGCGTTAGCCGCACAGATGGGTGCAGTTGACCCGATAATGGCGCAGCAACAGATGCAAGCCGCATCTGCCGTATCCGAAGACATGATTGAAGCCGAGGTTGCAGGACTTGAGGCTCAGTTTACGCAAGAAATAATTGCGATGCTTTCTCCGCCGGAAGGGCAACAGGATCCTCTTGTTGCAATAAGGCAACAAGAACTTGCCATTAAGGCATCTGAAGCCGAGCGTAGAGCGCAACAGGATTCAGCAGAATTAGCACTAGAACGCCAGAAGCTCCAACAACGGGCTATGACTGACGCAGCGCGAATCGAACTCCAAGAAGATATCGCGGAAGACAGGGCAGATGTGAATAGGGAACGCATCCAGACCCAGCGTGAGTTGGCGATGCGTAATAGGTAATTGGATCCAGTTAGTGCGATGGCCACCGCTACGGCGGCATTTGGGGCTATTAAAAAAGGTTTAGCGATAGGACGAGACATCGAGTCAATGGTGTCCGATTTGTCGCGTTGGATGGGCGCCCTCTCTGATTTAGATCAGATGGAGAAGGAAGCCAAGAACCCTCCTATGTTCAAAAAGCTGTTCAATGGTAAATCTGTTGAACAGGAGGCTATAGAAGCCTTTGCGGCTAAACGTAAAGCAGAAGCACAGCGTTATGAATTAAAGCAGTGGATTGGCCTGACGATGGGTCAGTCGGCTTGGGATGAACTTGTGCGCATGGAAGGTCAGATTAGAAAGCGGCGTCAAGACGCTGTCTACGCTCAGAGGGAAAAACGCCGCAAGTTTATTGAGTTTGTTGCGTGGCTTCTTATGCTTGGCTTGGCGACAGCGGCACTTACGATATTTGTAGTGTTGCTCAAGGCTCATTCCGCACGAGCAGATGAAGTTACTTGGGTTGAGTGCCGATTAGCCAAGTATGAAAAGATTGGCAAGGAGTGGCACTGCTACTATCTGGGAGCTAACAGAACTACTGAGTCTATGATTATTGATGAGTTTTGTCCTCGCGTATATATGTGCGAGTACAACCCTGGTTCTGATAGTAAAATTACGAAGTGGGAGTAGGACATGGCTCAGAAAAAACTACAGAAACAGTCTAAGTTTGCGGAGTATGACGAAGACGGTGACGGCATCGTAAGTGATGAGGAACTGTCGCATGTTAAAGAAATCAAACAGACAGAAAATGAACTTAGGAAGAACTTGGCTCAGTTGCGCATGGCGCGCTACACCTTGATCGCTATGGGTCTCTTTACGTTTGCAATGTTCTTTATTCCTTTGGATAGGGTTAAGGCGTTAAGCGACATAAGCAACCTGTTTTACATATCTGGGGCGGGGATTGTTGGTGCGTTCATGGGCGCCACTGCATGGATGAATAGAAAGTGATACACGCTTTTTTGCTTATTTTGGTATTAGGTGGTAAGGTACAGAGTCAGGACATGTATTTTCGTTCTGTAACAGATTGTAACTTTTTTGCGGCACAGATAACAAAGAGATATGGAAACTACCAACATTATGGCTCTGTTCCATCAGAGCACAAAGCTACGGCCTACTGTAAACCGGTCAAGGTAAGCGCGGATATTGAGTTGTACTAATGGCATCTAAACTAAACGAAGGCAGCGAGTTTACAATTCCTCTCAAGAACCTTTTAGGTCTTGTCGCCTTTACAGCCATTTCTGTATGGGCGTACTTTGGGATCATAGAGCGTCTAGCGTTCCTTGAACATGAACAAGAAATGATGATTGTAGAGATTGAAGAGAATGATGATTGGATAGATGACTTTGAGCCTCCGAAATCTGTGCAAGAAAATATAGCAAGAGTCCGTAATTTAGAACTTAGATTGCAAAGGCTGGAAACTATGATGGAGATGTCGAAGTGATACAGGCGTTGATAGGGCCTATTGCTAATCTTGCTGGCACATGGCTTGAGGGCAAGGTCGAGACTAAGAAGGCGGAGACCGGAGCAAAGGTTGCCAAGGCCAAGGCTGAAGCGGTCATTATGGAGAAGAAAGCCACTGGGGAGATTGACTGGGATCTCAAAATGGCAGATGCTTCTGCATCCTCGTGGAAAGACGAGTGGTTAACCATTTTGTTTTCCGTCCCTTTGGTCTTAGCTTTTTGCGGAGAATGGGGTCGGCAGGTAGTAACGGACGGCTTTACGGCGTTGGAAGCAATGCCTGAGTATTATCGTTACACATTAGGAATTATCGTAAGTGCCAGCTTTGGCACAAGGGCAGCAACTAAGTTCTTTAAAAAGTAGGAGTCTCTCATGCCAAAAAACAAATATACTGAAAAGCAGATGAAGATTGCCCGTGTGGCAGAACCTCGTGATGCAATCACTGGTGCCGATTTTGAAGCTATGAATAATAGCAAGATGGGCGGCGGTATGATTAAATACGCTGAAGGTGGAGATGTTCGCAAGAAAATGCTGATGCAGATGCTTGAGGATGCTCGTGAGAACAACGATGATGACAAGATCATCGAGATTGAGGCTGAACTCTTCCAAATGGGTGACGGTCAAGGCATGATGGGTGGCGGCATGGTAAAACGTCCTGGTTATAAGCACGGTGGCAAGGTTAAAGGCTATCGTGACGGTATGTCTGTAAATGCAAGCAAGGGCAAGGGTTGTGGTATTGCTACATCTGGCCGTGGTTATAGTGGAACATACTAATGCCGATTATCACGATTAGCATATTACCGGATGGTGCCATACCGGTCGATAAGATGTCTGAAGAGGGGGAAAGCTGTCCAGCTCCCACTAAAGATGACGAGCTTAACCAAGCTAACAAACTTATGGCTATTGAAGAAGCCTCATATGGTGATCCGGTTGACTCAGAAAAGATTTGTGGCACTTGTGCAGCATACAATCAAACAGATGAAATGCTGGAATGCATCGGTGATGATACTGGGGCTTTAGGTTATTGTCAGATCTGGAAGTTTAGTTGCATGTCTGATAAGTGGTGCGAGAGTTGGGCAGAAGGCGGTCCAATGACAAGTGATAAACAAGCAGCCTACAAAGATATTATATAATGGATGTTGCAGACTTCGCAAAATTTGTTTATAACTTGTTGGCGAAGCGAGAAGAACAGATCGCTGACATGTTGACATCTGGTGGTGTTCAGAACTTTGAACAGTACCAGCGGTTGGTTGGAGAAGTACAGGGACTTGTCTATGCCAAGGAAGAAATTAAAGCCCTGCTGGAGAGAAGCGTAGACGATGGCGAAGACATTATACGTTCCTGATCACATAGCGAGATCAAAAGCAAAAGACCCAGTTTCCTCAGAATCTGCATATGTAGAGACCGAGAAACGAGTTTTAGACCCTAGTCTTCTAGATAAATCCTTAACAGAACGCCTGCCGCAACCAACTGGTTGGCGGCTTCTTGTTATGCCCTATCAAGGCAAACAAAAGACAGAGGGCGGCATTATTATCCCTACTGAGGCTCGTGAGCGAGAGGCATTGGCTACTGTTGTAGCGTATGTTCTCAAGTTAGGACCATTGGCATATCAAGATCCGAACAAGTTTGGTGACAATCCTGAAGCATGGTGTCAGGAGGGTCAGTGGGTATGTATTGGTCGATATGCGGGATCTAGGTTCAAGATTGACGGAGGCGAAGTCCGCATCATCAACGATGATGAGGTAATCGCTACTATCCTTGAACCTGATGATGTTAAGCATGTCTAAGGAGATGAACATGGCAGAAGCTCAAGCGGTTGAAGAAGAAAACATCGAGGTAACGCTTGATGACGACCAGAAAAAAGTTGAAGTACAAGAAGAAGCTCCTCAAGTAGAGACTGAAAGAGCTGATGGGGAGGAACTGGACAACTACAGTAAGGGTGTTCAGAAACGAATTAAAAAACTGACGGAAAAATATCGTTACGCAGAGCGGGATAAAGAAGAAGCCGCTCGCGTTGCTGAAGTTTTGAAAAACGAGAATGAGCAGCTAAAGACTAAACTGAGTAATCTAGATCAGGGTTATCTTTCTGAATATGGAACTCGGTTGGATTCACAGCTAGGCACCGCAAAGCAGTCCTACAGGGATGCACATGATCGCGGTGATGTTGATGCGATGTTTGACGCGCAGCAAGCTCTTTCAAAGATTTCTATTGAGCAAGAGCGTTTTCGGTTAGCTAAACAGCGCCAAGAACAACAGGCGGCTCAACCCGTCCAACAACCGGTGGAAGTACAACAGGCGCAGCCGGCGGCTCAACCAGCCGTTAAGCCTGACCCCAAAGCGGAGCGGTGGGCGGAAAAGAACACTTGGTTTGGTGATGACGAGATCATGACGCAAGCCGCTTTTGTTATAGATAACAATCTTCGTGCGGAAGGATTTGACGGCACGGAAGATGAATACTATACTCAATTAGATACTCGTCTTAGGGAACGCTTCCCGAATGACATGAGTGTCAAGCAAAACGAGGGAAGTTCTAGGGTCGCCTCGGCTTCAACTTCCGCATCTCGTAGTAATAAACAGGGGCGCAGGACCGTCAAGTTGTCACCTTCACAGGTGGCTATGGCAAAGAAACTTGGGGTTCCTTTAGAAGAATACGCCAAGTATGTAAAGGACTAAGCCATGAGTGATACAAGACAGCCACGGTCAACAGAAACCCGCGAAAAAGCAACGCGCAGAAAACCATGGGCACCGCCCAGCCGATTAGATGCACCTGCTCCACCTGATGGATATACTCATCGTTGGATCCGGACTTCTCTTAGAGGCGATGACGACAAAATGAACGTCCACTCCAAACTTCGTGAGGGATGGGAACCAGTCAGAGCCGATGAGTACCCTGGATTTGATTATGCAGTTATTGATAGTGGTTCACATGCTGGTGTTATTGGCAACGGTGGATTAATGCTCGCCCGAATACCTGAAGAGACAGCGCAGGAAAGATCCGCGTATTACGGGAACCGGACCCGCGAACAAATGACGGCTGTAGATCAGGACCTTATGAAGGAACAACATCCTTCCATGCCTATCAGTAATGAGAGGCAGAGTCGTGTAACTTTCGGAGGTCGCAAACGCGATTCCGAGTAAACTTTAGAGGAGTATTGCTATCATGGCAAATACTAACGGTGCCTTCGGACTTCGTCCGATTGGTGTAGTCGGTCAGGCTGCAAACACCACTGGTGCGACTGAATATCGTATCGCCTCTGGAAACACAAACGCGATATTCCAAGGATCCCCTGTTATTCCGCTGTCAACTGGCTTTATTGACATTGTTGGCGCGGCGGCTGGTGGATCTGTGGGTCTTGTTGGTGTTTTCTGGGGTTGCGAATACGTTTCGTCTACCACTGGTGAGAAAATTTTCTCAAACTACTGGCCAGGTTCAGGCGCGGATTCAAATCATCCCGTCAAAGCCTTTGTGTATGACAATCCAATGCAAACATTTGTTATCGCATCAGACGCTTCATTGACTAATGAAGCAACTGCACGGGCGCATGTGTTCGCTAACGCAAACTTTGCGGCTGGTGCTTCTGGTTCAACAACCACAGGCATTTCATCCGGTAAGTTGGGTGTCAGCACTATCGCTACTACTGCTGCCTTGCATCTTCGTATCATCGGCATTCAAGATGATGTTGAGAATCAAGATTTCGCAGCGGCTGGTATTGGTCTAATCGTTCGATTGAATAACAGCTTTAATTCCGCCAATGGTGGTATTTCTGCTGGTACTCCATCGACTACCGGCGTTTAAGGAGGCTCACTAAATGGCTATTTCTCGCGCACAACTGGCGAAAGAGCTGGAGCCGGGTCTCAATGCCTTGTTTGGCATGGAGTACAACCGGTACGAAAACCAGCACGCCGAAATTTTCACCACTGAGTCTTCAGATCGAGCATTTGAAGAAGAGGTCATGCTTTCCGGGTTTGGCGCCGCTCCGACTAAGTCGGAAGGTTCCGCCGTCAATTTTGACGATGCCAACGAAGCATATACCGCTCGGTATAACCATGAAACCATTGCACTAGCATTTTCGATCACGGAAGAAGCTGTGGAAGATAATCTTTATGATCGTCTCTCTACTCGCTACACTCGTGCTCTTGCTCGTTCAATGGCACACACAAAGCAGGTTAAAGCAGCTAGCATTCTAAACAATGCGTTTACGGCTGGTGCATCTGCTGGCGGTGACGGTGTTGCACTCTGTGATGCATCACACCCGCTTACAACTGGTAGCACGTTTGCTAACGAACCAGGTACAGCCGCTGACTTGAACGAAACCTCACTCGAGGACGCTCTAATCAGCATCGCTGGCTTCGTTGATGAGCGTGGCCTGAAAGTCGCACTTCGCGGTCTAAAGCTGGTGATTCCTCGTCAGTTGCAGTTCGTTGCAGAGCGTCTGATGGTGTCAAACCTTCGTGTCGGTACTGCTGACAACGACATCAACGCACTTCGGTCAATGGGAATGCTTCCTGACGGTTATGCCGTTAACGACTTCCTGACAGACCCAGATGCGTTCTTTGTCTTGACAGATGCTCCTCGTGGCTTCGTCCATTTTGAGCGTGTTCCACTGTCTACACAGATGGAAGCAGACTTCGACACCGGCAACATGCGGTTCAAGGCCCGTGAGCGTTACAGCTTCGGTTTCTCAGACCCACGTTGTGTGTTTGGTTCACCAGGCGCATAAGAATCCTAGTCCTCCATACTGGGTTAAAGGGCGGCTTCACAGTCGCCCTTTTTTCTGTTAACCTGTAGAAACCTTACGAGATGTAAGTTTCCTCCCTAAACTCGGAGCCGACTTAATTGCGGCTTCGCTTTTTTTCGTGTATGCTAGTTTTACCCTGACAGATCCAACGTGGATCTGACACTAGCCACGACAGGAGTAAACTCATGGCGACAACTACTTTCTCTGGTCCTATTAAGGCCGGAACAATCAAAAACACAACAGGCTCAACTCTTGGTTCAAACATTGCTAATGTTGGTCAAGTTGTTATGGCTCAAACATTTTCAGCAGACTTATCAGGCGGTGCTCTAGCTGCTCAAGTTACTGATGTTGTAATCCCTGCAAACTCTCAGATTATTGACTGTGTGATTGACATCATTACAGCCGCTAATGCTACAACTAACCTTAGTATCGGTGATACGGTAGGTGGTGCAGCTACAATTCTGAACACTTTTGCATCTGGAACAGACGCTGGGCGTAAGTACCCAACAACGCAAGCTGGCGCTGCATTGGCTTGGCAAGACACTGGAACAGCGGACATTCGTTTGACTGTAACTGCTTCTGCTGCGACAAACGCAGGTCTTGTTCGTTTTACGATTCTGTATCAGCAAAACAACAACCTTGCTTAATAGGAGGGCATTATGGCTGCTTCTATTTTTGCCAAGACAGCAACGGCAACCGGTACTTTAAACGGTGGCAGAACTCGGCTGAAGGCTTTTTATGTAAAGACCGCGTCTAGTGGTTCTCCACAGGTCGTATTTAAGAACGCCAGTGGTGGAGCGACTTTGCTAGACATGGTGTTTAATACTTCAGATGATACGCAAGTCAGCATTCCTGATCATGGGATGATTTTTGATGATGAATGTCATGTAACCCTGACAAACATTACATCAATAACAGGGTTCTTCGGCTGATGGCTAGAAAGCCATCAAAGATGCCTGCGCGAAACAAAAAGAATTTCCGCTCCACTAAATCTGGAGCGGGAATGACTAAGGCTGGTGTGGCTGCGTATCGTAGAGCTAACCCCGGTTCTAAATTAAAAACGGCAGTTACTGGAAAAGTAAAAAAAGGTTCTGCCGCTGCAAAACGGCGTAAGTCATACTGTTCTAGGTCTGCTGGGCAGATGAAGGCGAATAATATTAGTTGTAAGAAGACACCTAAGAAGCGTATTTGCGCGGCTCGGCGGAGATGGAAATGTTAATGAAGTTTTTAGCCGGTACTATTGGGTTCTTTTCAGTCATGTCTGTCGGCTTCATAGGATGGGTAGGACTTAGTATAGTTGATTTAAAAATACAAGTTGCTGAGACGCACGGCAAAGTTGCCGCTAATCATGCAATGATAAAACCTATGTGGGAATCATTTTTATCGGAGAAGAGCGTTGGCGATCTCGCGAAGTTCTATACCACAACAGATAACTAAAGGTGGGACAATGGCAAAAGATGCATGTTACCGAAAAGTTAAAGCAAGATATAAGGTCTTTCCGTCAGCGTATGCTTCAGGAGCGATTGCTAAGTGCCGAAAAGTTGGAGCCAAGAACTGGGGAACTGGAGGAAAGAGTAAAACAACTAAAAGAAAGAGTAGCTCTTCTAAACGCAAAGGTAAGACCTACTAATGGCTGATACGAAACCAAAAAGAAAGTTTAGAGGTAAGCCCGTTAAGGGAACCGCCGTGGCTCGAGGTTGTGGTTGTGTTTTACCTAGACGCCGGAAGAGAACTAAAGGTTCGGTGGAGCAATCTTAATGGCAGTTCGTAAGACAAAAAAGGGTGCGTCACTCAAACGATGGTTCAAAGAAGAGTGGAAAGATGTACGCACTGGCAAGCCTTGTGGCAGAAAGAAGGGTGAGAAACGTGGTGTCCCTTATTGTCGCCCGTCTAAGCGGGTTTCATCCAAAACGCCAAAGACAGCCAGTGAATTGTCTGCAAGCGAAAAAAAGAGTAGGATATCTCAGAAGAAGCGTTTGGGTCAGCCTGCTGGTAAGCCTAAAAGAGTTAAATCCGTTAAAAGGAGAAAAAAGTCATGAAGGGCATGAAAAAGGACAAAAAAGGCTACAAGGATGGTGGCATGGTCAGTCCACGCAAAGCCATGGCTATGGGCTACCAGATGGGTGGCAATGTAGATGTGAAAAGAGCGCAGCTATTTGCGCAAAATCTTGGAAACATGATGCAGGGTTCTGTTCCTACACGAAAGCCTAGAGGAACAATGTAATGGCAACGTCTGGGTCAAGAGATTTCAACCTTGATGTCTCTGACATTATTGAAGAGGCGTATGAGCGGTGCGGGTTAGAAGTTCGCACCGGCTATGATGCTCGTACTGCGCGCCGGTCTATGAACTTGATGTTCGCAGATTGGGCGAACAGGGGCATAAACCTCTGGACGGTACGTCAGGCTACGATAACACTGACCCAAGGACAAGCTACTGAGACATTAACCTCTGATGTGGTGGATTTACTTGAAGTTGTTCTGCGCCGTAGTGGTACGGACTATGATATAAACAAGATTAGCCGTGGCGACTATTTGTCCGTGCCGACTAAGACAACTACAGGACGCCCGTCTCAGTTTTATTTTAATCGTCAGGTTCTGCCTCAGATTACAATGTGGCCTACACCTGAGAATAGCACTGATCAGATTGTTTATTACTACATTCGGCGTCTTGAAGACGCTGATGCGTTAGTTAACGATGTAGAACTTCCGTTTCGTTTTCTGCCTTGTGCTGTTGCAGGAATGGCGTACTACATTGCCTTGAAAAAGGCTCCAGAACGGATTCAGTTGTTAAAAACGGTGTATGAGGAAGAGTTCCAGCGTGCCGCAGACGAAGACGAAGACAGGGTTTCATTGAAGCTGCAACCTAGTATTCAGTATTTGAGGGTCTAATGGCGAATTATGCGTCTGGAAAAGATGCTTACGGAGTATCGGATCGTTCTGGCTTTCGTTATCGCTTGAGAGATATGAAAGTTGAGTGGAACGGTCTAAAGGTAGGCTATGACGAGTATGAGTCAAAGCATCCACAGCTTGACCCTAGACGCAAGGTTATAGATCCGCAGGCTCTTCGTGATCCACGCCCAGACCCGACTTTAACGGTTAGCAGAACTATTCAATGGGGTTGGAACCCTGTAGGCTTGTATGATAACGGCGGTCTAAACACAAACGATCTAGTTGGGACGGGTGCCGTTGGCAGCGTTACGGTGATAACATGAGTTTTACATTTAATGAGCTAAAACAAGCCATACAGGATTACTGCGAGAATCAAGAAACGACTTTTGTTAACAATCTTGACATTTTCATCACCGAGGCAGAGGAACGAGTCTTAAAGAGTGTGGGGCTTACGTTTTTTCGCCGTAATCAGACTGCCACGTTGACGCAGAATAATCAGTTTTTGAATTGCCCAGCAGATTTTTTGGCACCGTTTTCATTATCTGTTACAAACGCCTCTACGAGTGATAAGACCTTTCTGTTGTACAAGGACATAAATTTTTTACAGGAGTATACTCCAGACGCTACAACGACTGGGTTCCCGAAGTATTATGGATTCTTTGACATCACTAACTTTCTGATTGCGCCTACGCCAAACGCGAATTTAGCAGTCGAATTACACTACTTCTACCGTCCTGCCAGCCTTACAGCGCAAGCGGGTGGTGGAACTACATGGTTGAGTACAAATGCTCCAATGACACTCCTTTATGGGGCCTTGGTGGAGGCTTACACATTTATGAAGGGTGAACCCGATATCCTTCAAAACTATAATCAACAGTTTCAACAGGCTCTTTTGCGTCTCAAGAACTTCGGTGAAGGTCTTGAAACATCTGACGCATATCGTGAAGGTCTTGTTGTTAGGGAGAAAACCTAATGTTCAAGATGAATTTTGATCTGCCGGACACTCCCGTAGTAAACGTGAAGACTACAGAACACCGAGGTTTTACCCCGGAAGAGGTTGCTTCACGCTGTGCAGAAAAAATTATTTCTGTATCGGATACAGCTCATCCTGGTATCCGAGACCAAGCAAACGCTTTTAAGGGTCATATTGAAAGAACAATAGCCTTTTACATGCGTGAGGCTATTCGTAGTGATCGTACTACGATATACAATGCATTAGCGGATGCTGGGCATCCAGAACTAGCCGAAGCTATAAGGAGACTGTAATGGCTATAACACAAGCAATGTGTACCTCTTTTAAGGTGGAACTGCTTCAAGGCAAGCACAACTTCACCGCATCGTCAGGTCACACTTTCAAACTAGCACTTTTCACAAGTTCTGCTTCTCTTGACGCAGCAACCACGGATTATTCCACATCTAACGAAGTTAGTGGTACAAACTATACCGCTGGCGGAGCCGCTCTGACTAGCGTCACTCCAGTATCATCTGGCACGACAGCCTTTGGTGATTTTGCCGACCTGACGTTTTCTAACGCCAGTGTTACGGCGCGGGGTGCAATAATCTATAATACCACGACTGCTGGTGGATCAGGAACAACTGATGCGGTTGTTGTTCTGAACTTTGGTGCAGACAAGACATCAACTGCCGGTGATTTCACGATCCAGTTCCCAACTGCTGACGCGAGTAACGCGATCATCCGCATCGCCTAACGGAGTCCGTTATGGCTGACATTACGGGTTGGGGTCGAGGTACATGGGGACAAGGGGCGTGGAACAGTGCTGTTCCGGTCTCTGTCACTGGTATCGCGGCCACGGGCGGTGTTGGCTCTGTAACGGTCACGGGCGTTGCAAATGTTGCTGTAACAGGCGTAGCTGGAACTTCGGCGCTAGGTAGCGTTGCAGTCTCCGCAGCCGCGAATGTGCCGACTACTGGCCTCGCCGCTACAGCAGGTGTTGGCTCTGTCACTGTTAGTGCCGCCGCAAACGTAGTTCCAACCGGAGCTACGGCCACAGGAGCAGTGGGAACTGCTACAGTATCTGCGGATGCTAACGTAAGTGTCACTGGTGTTGCTGGAACTTCGGCGGTTGGTTCTGTCACGGTATCTGGCGCGGCGGATGTACCTGTTACGGGTCTTGCTGCCACAGGTGGCGTTGGCTCTGTTTCTGTCGTGGCAGAGGCAAATGTAACGCCGACAGGGGTCGCGGCTACAGGTGCGGTTGGGTCTCCAACCATCATTGGTAAGGCGAATGTTCCGACTACGGGTCTTGCCGCTACAGGCGGTGTTGGCAGTGTTACGGTTCAGGCAAACGCTGACGTAGGTGTTACTGGTCTTGAAGCAGAATCTAACGTAGGCAACGTAGAAGTTGGCGTTAGAGTCATCGTTCCTACTACAGGATTGCAAGTTACCGGAAATGTTGGTACTGTAAGCGTAAGCGCAGATTCAAATGTCAGTTTGACAGGCGTATCTGCCACAGGACAAGTAGGTACTATATTTGTGTGGGGTCAGATAACCCCGAATCAAACGCCGAATTGGACTGCTGTTTCACCGTCACAATCACCTGGCTGGGGCGCTGTTTCACCGTCACAGTCACCTAATTGGACGGATATTGCGGCATAGGAGACCATAATGGCGAGTTCATTTACTACCAACTTTGCGATTGAGAAGCCAAACACAGGCGAACAATCCGGTACTTGGGGCGACACCACCAACTTCAACTTTGATTCGTTTGATCGGTTGGCGGGTTACAAGTCCATAACACTGTCAAATACGTCTTCTACTCTTACTGTACGTCCGTCATCACCTTCTCAAGGCTCGAGTAACGTAGAAGATGGGATGTATCGTGCCATTAAGTTTGTAGATGGTGGCGACATTGGCGGTACAGTAACGCTTACAGTAGGCCCAAACACTTCAGCTACTTTCTTTATGTTTCAGAACGCGCTATCTGGTAGCCGCGATATTGTTGTTACACAGGGGTCAGGCGCGAATGTAACTGTTGCTAACGGGCAATCTGCCATTGTGTATTGTGATGGTGCGGGTTCTGGCGCGGCGGTTGTTGATATTGGCGGTAGTTTATCTATGTCCAACGCCAAAATTACGGGCGGCACAATTACAG
>Ga0181379_1000830_pt1 | contig 14792 bp, 12 predicted proteins | sample 2SPOviralmetaG_FD_130115 | JGI IMG/M metagenome (GOLD analysis project Ga0181379, IMG submission 130115) | Marine viral communities from the oligotrophic San Pedro Time Series (SPOT) site, San Pedro Channel, CA, USA - 2 SPOT_SRF_2009-07-10 | ecosystem: Environmental > Aquatic > Marine > Strait... | reverse complement strand
GGACCCATCAATCGACGAGCAGATCCTTTACACTCATCTGCTGAGCCAAGGAATCTATAGAAAAAAGGGAGCGACACTTATGCTCGATCAGCGAAGCTTTGCCGGGCTTGGAAATTACCTTAGATCAGAAATTCTTCATGCTGCGGGTGTCCACCCTGATGACCGACCTTGTGATCTTGACGATCAGACGGTCAAACGATGGGCATCTTGCATCAAATCCGTAACAGTACAGGCATACGAACACAGCGGAATCACCGTGGACTTGGCTGTCGCTAACGATAGCAAGTCGAGAGGAGAACCTCGACGAATGTGGCGGCATGCTGTGTTCTGTCGAAACGATCGGCCATGCCTTACGTGCGGTCATCTTGTTGTGAGAAAGAGGTACGCAGGCAGACGCCTGGACTTCTGCCCCAACTGCCAGCCGTCCCGTAGAGCCCAATCATGACCAGTCTTGGAGGCTGCTTACGCCTTCCGGCCTCAGCGTTTTGCCAGAGGTCAACATTGTCCTCACGTGCTCAAAAGTCGCTTGATCACGTTCTTTTTCTTCCTGAGAGCGTTTTGCTATGTTCTTCATGGCCATGGCCATTCTGTGGTTGCCATCAAAAGAAGGTGAATGACGGTCGAGGAAAGCCCAATACAAACGGGTCATTGGACAGGTTTTCTTGTGATGAAACTGGCATGAACCGCAATGGTCGCTCATCCTATTGATGTAGGCAGAACCGGCCACATAAGGCTTGGTCATCATGGCTGTTCCAAGCGCGAAGGTCCCCATGCCGAGCACGTTGGGTTCAACCACCCAATCGTATGCATCAATGAATGCGGCGTGAAACCAATCGGTAAGTTCCCTTGGATCCACGTCCAGAAGATTGGCGATGTTGCTCAGCACCATCAACCGAGGAATATGGTGCGTCCATCCATCGTCCATAACGGCCTCAACCGAGGCATCCAAACAGCGCATGCCACTGGAAGAATCCCAGTAGGCTTGAGGCAGAGCCATGGTTTGGTTGAGGTGGTTGGGGTGGAGCTCTTCATCGGAATATTGGAATTCAGGCCATTGCGCTCCCCTTGTGGAGGAAAGGCGTTGAACCTCAAGGGTTCGAAATCCGTCGGTTACTTCGTGAATGTGATGCACATATTCCCTCCATATTAATTGGCGAATGAAGCCCTCTTTGCTGTTGAGAGGAACATCACGGCCCAGCACTTCCTCAGCAAGGTGGATCGGCATGATTCTGTGAAGGTTGAGGAGGGTTGCTAAGCGAGAGTGGAAGAGGCCACGGCTCCGTTCACTCATCGCGTCCTCATAGCGCCCAAAGTTGGGTAATGCCTCCATTGCAGTGCTAAGAGCATGCTTCACATCAGCCAAACTGGTGGGCACAAATCGCAAGTCAACTTGGCCTGGATGACCTGCATAATGGGTTGCGATCAAAGATTCGACCTCATCATCAATGCCGTCCTTGGCAAAGATTGGAGGTTCTGGAGCGGAGGGGTCCCCTTTCCAAGGAAAGCGGTTTTCAGCATCAAAACTGTACTTCCCACCGATGGGCTTTCCCTCAACCATCATCCAACCAGTCTCTTTGCGAACCTTTCTATAGAATTTATCCATTCTGAACGGCGGTTCAACACCAACACTGGTTTCGAACCAATCTCGAGGGGTGATCCATCCAGGATGTGGGTGGAGCAGCAGACTCCCGTTCTGAGTGAGAGGAGCGAGTTCAACACGAAGTTCACGCTCTGCATGATCGAAGGCATGGATGGGCCCGAGGATTGAGACGGCCTCTTCAATCGCCATCGCGTAATTTGTTTTGGAGAACAAATAGAGCACCGGAATACCCAATGCTTGCAATTCAATAGCAGCATGACGTTGGTTGGAAAGCAGGACACCCAGTTTTTGCTGATGGTAGGGACGGCTCCCCGCTTTTCGGGGAGATTCAACAAACACAACACCCCATGACTCGGACGGGTTCAAACTCTTGATGAAGGCAAGATTGAGTTGATCGTAAGCAAGCCACACCCAAGAATCAGCAGCATCAGCATCCACTGGGCGCAATTGGCTGGCAAAAACTCCTTCGCGACCGTTCGCCACCGTGCTATTACACCACGCCTGAGGTTCGCTGACCATGTTGTGAAATCGGCCATCCATGGATAAATGGATGCTTTTTGGCTCAGTAGTGAACCGTGAGTTTTCTGGGCTCCAAACGTTCCTCAATTCGAGCACGCATAGCCGCAGCCTCCATTGTGGCACCTCGCATGGTGGTGACAAACGGAATGTTCAGTTCAACGGCCAACCGACGCATCATGTTTCCATCCCTGACGGCGCCACCGGAGATGGTGGGCACGTTGACGATGAACGAAACCTTCCCTTGACGCATCAGGTCAAGGGCATCTGGATGCTTCCCTTCTGCAATCCGATAAACCGTACTCACGGGCACTTCATGCCTTCGAAGTGCATCTGCTGTGCCGCCAGTTGCGTACAGTGTGAAGCCCAAGTCCACCAATTCACGGGCGACTGGAACCAAGTTCTCTTTGTCCTCATCTCTGACCGTCAGATAGGCTCCACCTTCGGTCGCCACAGGAACTTCCGTAGCCAGCCGTGCTTTGAGGTAAGCCAAATCTGCCCGTTCATCGGAACCATACACCTCCCCGGTGGATTTCATTTCAGGGCCGGGGGCAGGATCCAGGCCTCGAAGTTTGATGAATGGGAAAACCGGGGCCTTCACACAAACCTGTCCGGAGGTTCGGCGTGGAATGCTTTGCTCCTTGAGCGGAATACCAATCGTGACCCTCGCAGCGATTCGAGCCAATGGCAAACCAGAGGCTTTGGCGACAAACGGAACCGTTCTTGAGGACCTGGGATTCACTTCAAGGACGTACAAATCATCGCCTTGAATAGCAAATTGAATGTTGAAACATCCCTTGATGTTCAATCCCAAACCTATGATTTTGGTCTGTTCAGCCACGCGTTCAAGCATCTCCTCTGAGATGTTTTGAGCGGGAATGAAACATGTTGAATCACCAGAATGAATACCAGCTTCTTCGAGATGTTCCATGATGGCCCCCACCAAAACATCCTCACCATCAGCCGCTGCATCCACATCCAATTCAGTGGCATGGCCAAGGTATTCATCCACCAGCAGTGGCTTATCAGGGGCCAAGTAAGCGTCCCTGAGATACCCTTCAACCTGCTGTTGATTCGAGAGGATTTCCATCCCACGACCACCCAGTACGTAGGAGGGGCGCACCAAGACAGGGTAGCCGATTTCTTCAACAGCAGCGCGCAAATCATCAGCGGTAGTGCCGGTGGAACCGCGTGGCATTCGCAATCCCTGCCGCTTTGCAAACGCCTCAAACCGCTCTCGGTCGCTGGCCTCATCGATGGCATCACAAGATGTTCCTCGGATGGAGAGATCGAGGCCTTTGAGTTTCAAATCTGGCAGACGCGCCTCGAGTGGCAAAGCGAGATTAATCGCTGTTTGACCTCCGAACTGAAGCAAGATTCCATGGGCCTGCTCCCGCAGTAAGATTTCACTGACATACTCGAGTGTTAATGGGTCAAAGTACAGCCTGTCGGAGGTGTCAAAATCCGTGGAAACCGTTTCCGGGTTGTTGTTGATCAGGATGGCATCCTTTCCAGCCTCACGAATCGCTTTGACTGCATGGACGCAGCCATAATCGAACTCGATGCCTTGCCCTATTCGAATTGGCCCACTCCCGATGGTCACCAAGCGTTCTTTTGTGCGCTCCTCTATGTTTGGAAGAAGGTCAATTCCGGAAGCGCCATGTGGTTCGTAGGTCGAATAATAGTAGGGCGTTTTTGCTGCAAATTCTGCAGCACAGGAATCCACCATCCTGTAGACTGGGTGCAAGCCAAGCTCATGACGACGTCGCATGACAGAGCGTTCATCCTGACCCGAAGCCAAGGATTTGAGCCCTTCTGCGGGAAAACCGGCGAGTGCATCAGCAATGTGAGCATCACTGAACCCGTGGCTTTTCCAACGACGGATTTCGTCCAAATCAAGTTCAGTGGGCGATACCCCTCGCTCAACAATCTCCCGCTCCATAGCGGCCAAGCGTTCAAATCCGTACAGGAACCATCGAGTGATTCGAGTGATTTCATGGACCCTCTCAACGGTCCACTGCCGGCGGAACGCTTCTAGCAAAGCACCCATACGTCGATCGGTTGCGACCGCCAGCCAGTCAACAAGGGTGGAATCTGGAAGAGGCTCATGGGCGCGTTGGGACATGCCCTCGCCTTCGGACTCATCGGCTCTGGTCAAAGGACGTGGATGGGCACAGCCTTGTTCGAGTGATGCCCAAGCCTTGAGGAAGGCCTCCTCAAAATTGCGACCGATGGCCATGACTTCGCCTGTGGACTTCATCGAGGTACCAAGAGTCCGGTCCGCTGTTCGGAATTTGTCAAACGGCCATCGTGGAATTTTGACGACACAATAATCCAAGGTCGGTTCAAACGCTGCAGTCGTTCCTTCGCCAGTGATTGGATTCGGCAATTCATCGAGGGTGTAGCCAACTGCAATCTTTGCTGCCATACGGGCGATGGGGTATCCAGTTGCCTTGGAGGCAAGTGCTGAAGAACGAGATACACGAGGGTTCACCTCAATCACTCGAATCTCTCCGGTGAATTGATTGAAGGCGAATTGCACGTTACATCCGCCCTTGATGTTGAGGGCACGAATCAAGGCCAGAGCTTGGTTTCGCAGGCGTTGGTGGTCTGCATCGCTAAAGGATTGAAGCGGAGCCACAACTGTGGATTCCCCTGTGTGAACCCCCATTGGATCGATGTTCTCCATCGTGCAGACGATGGTGGCGTTGTCGGCCTCATCGCGCATGACTTCGTATTCGAGTTCTTGCCAGCCAAGAATGGATTCCTCGATCAGCACTTGGGAGATGCGGGAGTTTCGCAGGCCCAATTGTGAAATCTCAACCAGTTCACCCATGTCTCGAGCAGTGCCGCCACCGAGGCCACCCAAGGTGAAAGCAGGGCGAATCAAAATCGGCCAACTGCCAATCGATTCCGCAGCCGCAATGACTTCGTCAATGGTGTTGCAGGCTACGGCCTTGCTGATGGGGAGGTTGATGGATTCGCACACCTTGTTGAACAATTCTCGGTCTTCTGCTTTGTCAATAGCATCAAGATCTGACCCGATGAGCTCGACGTTCAAACGCTCGAGCGTGCCATCATGGGACAAGTCGCTGGCAATGTTGAGGGCGGTTTGTCCACCCATGCCAGCCAACAATGCGCATGGACGCTCTTTCTCTAAAATCCGAGCGATGGTCTCGGGAAGCAACGGTTCAATGTAGACCGTATCTGCCATCTCGGGGTCGTTTTGAATCGTGGCAGGGTTGGAGTTGACCAAGATGACCTTGTAGCCGTCTTCCCGCAAGGCCTGGACCGCTTGTGACCCAGAGAAATCAAATTCGGCTGCCTGTCCAATCTTGATTGGACCGCTTCCGAGGACCATGATGGTTTCGAGGTCATCGCGACGTGGCATCAAGATTCACCTCCAAGATGTGCATCAACGATGGCTCTGAAACGCAAGAACAGGGGGGCAGCATCATGTGGGCCCGGGCAAGCCTCCGGATGGAATTGTACAGTAAAGCAAGGCTTCCCAACAACATCCAAACCTTCAACGGTTCCGTCGTTGGCATTGATGTAGCGAACTTCGACTTCTGACCCGTGCAAGTTCGAAACAGATGGGGAAGTAGCCCCTGACGGATGGGCAGCCAGCATTCCATCGCTTGGATGAGCGACTGCAAAACCGTGGTTTTGGCTGGTGATAGAGACCGTCTTGTCTTTGAGATCAACCACAGGCTGGTTGGCACCACGATGCCCATAGCGCATTTTGTAGGTCTGTAAGCCCGATGCGAGCCCCATCAACTGGTGTCCGAGGCAAATGCCCATGACAGGCAATCCGTCAGCCACGGCCCGTGCAAGCGTGTTGCGAGCACTCGTTGCTTTGCCAGGATGCGCAGGGTCTCCAGGACCGTTGCTGCAAAACAGTGCCTCAATGGCATACTCAGAGCGCAGGCGTTGGTAATCCATGTCTGGTGGACACCAGACAACATCAAACAACATGCATAGATGACGAAGGATGTTGTGCTTGACCCCACAATCAAGAACGCCAAGACGCGGTTTGCGCGCCCCTAATTCGTCGGTTGAACCAGGGTTGAGTTCCAATGGTTCATCGATCGAAACCAAATCCACCAAGTCCTCCAGTTCGGGAGAGGTGAGATGTTCCAATTGCTTCTTCATCGCTGCTTCCTCTGCCAGAGGCCCAAAAACACACAGGACGGTTCCGAGTTCGCGTACTCGACGTGTGATGGCTCGAGTGTCAATCATGTGGATTCCTGGTACGCCATGCAAGCGAAGAAATTCATCAACCGTCCCAACCGAATGACGATGGTCGGGCTGATGCATCGCATGACGAACAACGACACCTTTTGGCCAAACTTGAGACGATTCTGAGGCCCCTTTGTGAACGCCATAGTTGCCAATGAGTGGATAGGTGAACGTCAGCACCTGTCCTGCAAAGGATGGGTCTGTTAGCGATTCCTGGTAGCCCATCATGCCGGTGGTGAACACCAACTCGCCCGAGCCGATGCCACGAGCGCCGAAGAGGACGCCCTCATAGCGGCCGCCAGCGGCAGTGAGGAGCACGCCAGAACCGCTCTCGCCATCGGGAATTGCTGCTGCTGAAGCAAGTCCGTCAGCTGCGTCTGGAATGGCCAATTGGGAGGGATTGTATAGCCGATGCGTGGCCGGAAGAGAACGCGTGTTCCCAATACTGCCCCCCAACATCAGGTTTGTTCCGAAAAGGCCCCCCATAATGCTTGGGTGTGGTTTGGATAGGATAAGGCCCGAGAAAAATACAACGGAAAACAGAAGAAATCGTTCGCTTAATCGTTAGTAAGCAGATGTCAACTCTCCGATTCTCGCTCCTTATCTTCAACGGACTTTCCGCGAGCGGAAGGGTGGATAATCAGACGTGCATCAGGGAAGTGACGTTGGGTGCCCCCCTCTCCAAACCATCCTTCCATGAACAGAGCAAGTGCGGCGACCTCAGAGTGAGGTTGATTGCCGACAGCGACATTGTAATGAGCGTATTCAAAGACATCACTGGGAACTTTAGCACCACCGACGACCACCGTCACCGGTCGATCTCTGCGGATTTGAGGAAGAACATCTCGATAGGGTTCCCCATACATCGTGAGGTGGACCACAACTCCGGGCGCTCCATCTCCTGCATCTTGACGAGAGAAACGCTTGAGCCATCCCATTGAACCGGAAATGTACCGGCAGGCCATTTCGCCCCCAAACCGTTCGTTGACCGACTCCACATTGGCAAAGAGGTCTTCATCTTCATCACCCGCTAGCAGAAAATCCGTTGCGCCGAGCGCACGAGATACGAGAGCAAGGTGGGTTGTAATGCGTGGATCTCGTCCCTTTCGATAACCCAAGCGAAGAACGTTGAATGGCTGAGAGGTCATGATGGTCCCACCCTGCTTCTCTTCAAGAGGATAGCGACCTATTCACCGAGTGGCGAAAGACGAGGTTGCATGTCTTGGCTGTTTTCTCCTCGGCCCGAAAAATCGTAATCGTTTGAATCTAAAAATCGAATCAACCAGTTGAGAAGCATAGCGTTGACGAGAAGGTTCGATCCATAGGTCATGCCGCCCCAGAGCGCCCCGAGGCGTAATGAACGCCAAACACCATCGGCGAGTTCCATTCCGGGATTGGTCAGAAAGAGGGCAGTAATCAATGGCTCAACGACATACAATCCGGAAAGAATGAGCATGCCTCCTGCCAGAGTTGATGGCAAGATTTTGCCCATGTCCCTGCTAAATTCGGTCAAAATAGCGGAAAAGAGGGAAAGACCCATGACGGCCAAAGCGGCTTGTTCAAAATTCAATTCGAAAAAGACTGAGACGCCAACGGTGAGGTCGTCCTGATCCATACCGATGAAAAGCCACCACACAACGACCATCAGAGTGATCAGCATACCACCCATCTTTGACTGACGAGCGGCCATGTCGTAGACATCCTGCTGATTTCTGGGTTTTAGGCGACGGAGAATACGCTCAGCAAATTCCCAATCTCGAGGCAACTCACCGACCTCATTGGTTGGCAAGACGTCTTCAAGAGCCTCGCTCATTGGTGTCGCCGCGTCCTCGGACATGCCTGCCCTTCCATCTAACATCTTATGAAATCTGCCGAACTAGGGCGGGCCATGGCCTCGGACTTGAGCCCCCTGAGCGTTCGCCGAGAGAGACTAGGACGAGCCATGCGCAACAACGGTTCCCCCCACATCATGGGGATCATCAACGCCACAGAGGATTCATTCTTCGCAGGTAGTCGTGCTGAAGCATCAAGCGCCGTGGAAAAAGGATTGATGATGTGGAAGAATGGGGCCACATGGGTGGATGTCGGAGGAGAATCCACGCGCCCAGGGGCAGAGCCAGTATCAATCCAAGACGAATTGAAACGTGTGATTCCTGTGATTCGGGCCCTGAGAGAGGCCAACTCCACCGGGCTAATCTCTGTCGACACGCGTCGGGCCGAGGTTGCAAAAGAAGCACTCGACGCAGGCGCAGACATGGTGAACGATGTCTCGGGATTACGGGACCCTGCAATGCATCAATTGATTTTGGAGCGTGGATGTGCGGTGTGCATCATGCACATGCAAGGAGAACCCGGCACCATGCAAGAACGTCCCGAGTACGAAGATTGCGTGCAAGAAATCTCCGCTGAACTGGAAAAGAAGTTGGAAGCACTTCAACGACAGGGCCACCCAAGTGAACTTATGTCAATCGATCCGGGCATCGGCTTTGGAAAAACACATGAGCACAACATGGCTCTGCTGATGGCAGGAAAGGATTTGACGATGGAGCGTTCCACCTCAATTCTTTGGGGTGTATCAAGGAAGAGCATTGTCGGTCACCTTACCGGGCATCAACACCCGGAAGACAGGCTTGCAGGAACGCTCGCCATCGCTGCAGTGGCGCATCGGATGGGGATTGACATTGTTCGAGTTCACGATGTACTGGAACACCGCGACCTGTTTGAGACCCTCAATGCTTTCTCAAGAAAGGCCTAAGCCACCAAGGAGAATGAGCGGCGCAGCCCATGCGCCTAGCATTGAACCGAGGTTCGTTAAAGCGGTCACAAGCAAGACTTTCCCTGCTGGGTTCGACCAAAACGATGAGAAATCCTCCAGTTTGAGAAATTGTTGGAGGTCCTCAGCCGTAGGTTCTGCCAATTTCAACTGGACATAGCCTGCAAACCATCCAGCAGCAAGCGCTGGATTCAGCGAGGTGATTGGAGAGGCACATGCTGCAGTCAGGACGGCGAGTGGATGGCCTCGGGCGATGAGACAGGCCAGTGCAGCAAACACTGCATTCGCAGCAGTCCACACGGTAAAGAACGTCAGCCAGTCCACATCGCTGCTGGTTGAGACGACAGCTGCCAAGACGCCAATCATCACAAGCGGAAATGCCCAAGGGAGCATTTTACGAATCAATGATGTGCTTGGCAGTTGCTCGAGATGCTCTGTTTCTGTCGAAGGGCGTGATTCGGAAAAACGTTGGGCGACGCCCTCGAGGTGCCCTGCCCCCATGACGGCGAGGACTCGCTTATTCTCGTCAATACCAGCGATTTTTGCAGCGATGAATGCATCCCGTTCATCGATGAGGACTTCTCCTGCACCTGGAGAGAACCCCTTGAGTTCCTCCATCATTGAGGATAGCAAATCTGTGTCCTCAAGCAGTGCGTTGACATCCAGATCATCCTCGTCCTCATCGTCGTCGAGCAAAGACGAGAGCAAACGCCATTTTTCCCTGAGGCGCATTCGCTTCCAAGCCCGTCTCAAAGTGACTTGAATATCCCTGTCCACCAAAGCCACTTCACATCCTGCCTCTTGAGCGGCTTGGACAGCAGCAAGCAGTTCAGCACCAGGCTGTTGCCCCTCGTCCATGCCTAGTTTTCGTTGTTCAGCGGACAGCATTGATTGAAGCAAGACCATGGGGGCTTTCCCCTCTTTGATGACTTTGAGAAGGCCTTCTTTGTCGAGGCGACGGTCGCTGACAAGCGTATCATGGCGACTTTGACAGAGTTCAACCGCCACCACATCGGGTTGGTAAGTTTCGATCTGATGGCGAACGGCTTCCACAGAGGCGGTTGCGATATGCGCCGTACCCAACAGCCGCAAATGAGGTCCAATGTCAATGATTGGCGCTTCGCTCACAGTCTCACCTCAAGGCCCGGGCCCAATTCGGGGGGTCTCAGAAGGTGATCTCAACGTTTTCACGGACGTGGGCTTGAACAGTCCACAACTCACGACGGACGCATCCTTTGAAGCCAGCCACGATGTTGGAAGGAACCATCTTGATCGCCTTGTTGAAATTGGTGGAAGCGGCGTTGTAGAACTCTCGTCGGTCGGCAATTTGGTTCTCCAGGGAAACGAGTTGGTTTTGGAGGTTCATGAAGTTCTGGTTTGCTTTCAAATCAGGGTACTGTTCAGCGACCATGTTGATGCGAGGAATGAGTCCTGAGAGCATGCCTTCAGCAGCAGCAACACCAGCAACGTCCTTGTTCGCAAGGCAGCCAGCAGCAGTGTTTCGGGCTTGAGCGAATTGATCAAAAATCCCTTTCTCGTGCTCAGCATAGCCTTTGACGATGTTCACAAGGTTAGGAATCATATCGTAGCGTTGATTGAGCAGAACATCGATGTTACTCCAAGCGTTCTCTGCATTTTCTTCGAGATTGACAAGTCGGTTCCAAGTGGAAAAGAACCAGACCACGAGGATGAGCGCAAGCACTCCAGCACCAACAAGAAGGGCGATTTGCATAGGTTCCATGCTCTGTCCAATGAACCTTCCCTAATGAAACCTTCCGCCTCGAAAATCCAGCCCAAGAAGGGGCAACATCTTGAACACCCTCTCCCACGACACCACACGCACGAAGTCGCGGGGGTGAGAAGGGATGCTTGAATCTGCACTGATGCTTTGTGGAGTGTTCGCCATTGCCTTCATCTTCGCGCCAGTCGGCATGGGTGGAGGGATGCTTTTTGCACCTCTCCTCCATTACGGAGCCGATTGGCCCATCGACGGAACCCTGCTTGCTGTATCTCTATGCCTGACATGGTCGGTCAGTGTAGGCAGTGGACTTAGGCATCGCAGGGAAGGGCATTACAACGATGAGGCAACAAAATCGGCGATCTACGGTGCGATTCTTGGGGCATTGATCGGAGTTGGAATCGTCAACGCACTCGGTGATGGGCTTGACACCGTTTTCAAACTGCTTTCAATCGTCATGTTGTCATGGGCCCTTGTCAAAACCAAACGAAAACTTGAGCGAATCGATGAGGAGGGAGCGTCAGAGGAGCCCGAAACCGAAGCCATCAATCACTTCCCTCTAAGAGCAGGAGCTGGCATCGGAGGGGCTCTTTCTTCAGTGCTGGGCATTGGCGCCGGTGTGATCTATGTCCCCGTGCTTCAACAAAATACTGGATTGGATGCACGATCATCCATCGGGTCTAGCCTGACGATCATGATGACGGTTGTACCGGTTGCGATCCTGACCCTCTTGTTCACTTCATCAACTGGCTTCGTTGGAACCTTCCAAGGACAACCTTGGTGGTTCTACATCCTTCCTCTCATCGCCTTTGCAGGAGCCACGAGTGGTGCTCAATTTGGTATTGAACATATCAGTACAAAAAACATCATGAACGTCTTCATGGCACTGATTGCTGTGATTCTATTCCGCTATTTGCTTGATGTGTTTCGGCTCATTGCGTGATGGCTTCGATGACCATTGCAATGCCTTGACCGCCTCCGATGCAAGCCGTTGCAACGCCGTATCGACCGCCACTTCGATGCAACTCATGTGCGAGGGTAAGAACCAGGCGGGTACCTGTTGCCGCCAGCGGGTGGCCAAGTCCGACCGCTCCACCATTGACATTGACCTTCTCGACATCCAACCCCAAATCATTGATGCAGGCCACGGCTTGTCCAGCAAAGGCTTCGTTGATTTCCCATCGATCGATGTCTTCAACCGCCAATCCCGCTCTTTCGAGCGCCTTGCGCGAGGATGGAACAGGTCCGTACGCCATGATGGCTGGCTCAAGACCGACAATGCCCCATGATACGATGCGTGCGAGAGGGGCATCACCGTCAGCATCTGCTTGAGTGGCTGATTTGATGACGACGGCGGCAGCACCATCCACCACACCCGATGCATTTCCAGCAGTCACAAAGGACTCCGGGCCGAACGCAGTGGGCAATGCAGCGAGCGAGGCTTCAGTTGTCCCCCGGACGACGTGATCTTCGTCTTTGTGAGTGAGAACCGTGTCGCCTCGACGAGACGAAATGGTCACAGGGACGATTTCTTGCTCAAACACATCGTTGTCGATGGAGGCCGTGGTTCGGGCATGAGAAAGGGTTGCGAAGGCATCGATTTCCTCTCGAGACACGCCCTTACGCTTGCATAGTTCGTCTGATGTTTGCGCCATGAACAAACCGCAGGTCATGTCCTGGAGGTTTGTCATCATGTAATCTTCCACTTTTGGAGAACGTCCTAATCTCCACCCGTCTCGGGCGCCGCGCAGGCTGTGAGAGACTTGAGAGAGGTTCTCCATACCGCCTGAGACGACCGTGTCAGCCTCTCCGCGCATGATCATTTGTGCACCTGAAACGATGGACTGAATGCCAGAACCACAAATTCGCGAGAGGGTGAGCATGGGCACCTCTTGAGGAATGCCTGCTTTGAGGCCGGCGTGTCGGGCTCCGTAGATGGATTGCGAGCACGTTTGGAGAGCATATCCCATGACCACGTGGTCAACCTTTGATGCATCGGTTCCGGTCTTCTCAAGCGCTCCTTTGATGGCGATGGCTCCCAGTTCTTGAGCGGAGACCGTCTTGAGCGCTCCTCCTGATTTGCCGTCGCCTCGCTTTCCGCCAACCCATTCGCAAAACGGTGTTCGGGCACCGCCAATAATGACCACATCTTCGTTCATAGCCTTGCGAAAACCAAGAGATGTATGAACATCACTCATCCATGGCCTCAAGACGTGGACTCGAAAGCCCAATCATTGAGGCTACTCCATGCCGTTGTTGGAGACCATCAAAGGAATCGCCACAATCAAGGAACAAATTCCACCACAGACCAAAACCAGCACGCCTCCAATCCCTTGGACAAGCCCATTATTGGACATCAACAAGTCGTATTCTTCTTGAGTGATTTCATCCTCTTCCAGCATATCGTCGTAGACCTCATCGAGCATCGTGATCTGTGCACCAGCAAGGAGGCTTGAGAGGACGATGGTCCCAATGAGAAGGTAGACTCCTCTTTTCTGATAATTTGTCAGCATCACGCCACCGACGATGGTGGCCGCTGAAATCATCGTCCCTGAGGCTACAAAGACGAGCAAGGTCAAATTCCCACCGAAGCTGGTTGCAGTATCGTAAATCCCGGTGAGCAAGCCGAACAGTCCGTAAATGATGACCAGTATTCCGATGACTTTTGCTGCGGATGAGGGGGGTTGGAGGTAGATGAGTTGCCCAGGAGGCAATTCAGTGGCACCGGTCAACAGAGTACCCGAATTCATGGGTGCAAACCCAAACCCCTCTGAAATGGATACGGCTTGTGGCGCAGCACCAGTTCCTCCATCAACAACGGCACCCTTGGCTTCCTCTTCATCCGGGATGTCGCCCCAAGGATTCGTTCCTTCCATGGTTGAATGAACACGTAGCCCCTTTATGGATGTTTACAGTTTTACGAGAGGGGGTTGGCTTCTTGAAGAAGCACCTCTTCGTTCAGGATGAAGGGGGTTGTTTGATGAACATCTTGGTGGTCTACAAAAAGAATTTCGAAGAAGTTCACGACACCGGCCTCAACGCATTGAAGGCCATCCTCCAAAAGGTGGGTGAAGATGCGCATACGGTTGATTACAAGCCACGTGAACATGTCCGCAGGGCCGACTTTATCGCCCGAGACCTCGTTGTCGTGTTTGGTGGAGATGGCACCCTCACTTCCCTCTCACACAATATTGACGCCGCAACGCCCGTGATGGGGGTCAACTCACATCCACGCATCGATGATCCCGACGGAAGTTATGGATTTTACATGGATTCATCCATTGCAACGCTGGAAGATGACCTCCAGAGAGCCATCCGAGGAGAGGCCATCATCAACGAATTGCCTCGCCTCCAGGCGATCATCGACAGCACATCGGGAAACCGTTTCACCACCGATCCTGCCATGAATGATTTGTTGATTGCCAACACTCATCAGTACGCACCGAGCAAATACCACCTCCGGAGAGGCGACCGGCAGTGCCATCAACAAAGCAGCGGTTTGTTGTTTTCAACATGGTTTGGACAGGGAGCGTGGCTGAGAAACGTCATGAGTCATGAAGAGTTTCAGACCCTCAAACAGCAGGCAACCGAGACCCACTCTGATGGGCATTATTTCGTACTTGCAAGGGACCTCTCACCCGAACAACGAGCATCCCAGCCTTGGGCCTGGACGGATTGGACCGCTGAGGAAACCACGCTTACATCCGACATGCACAGAGGCTACGTGGTTCCAGATGGCTGGGATGAAGTCCACTTCAATCGGGGCGCAACGATCACGGTCAATGCGGAAGCCCCAAAATTGATTCTCCTCACGTTCAGAACCTCAATGGAAGAAAAGCTCGAATCGGCTTTTTGAGTTTGTTTCAGCACCAATACTGGTGTAAAAAGTAAAGTTGGTGATCGATAAAAAAAGGGTTGGAGACTGG
>Ga0181379_1000829_pt1 | contig 14795 bp, 13 predicted proteins | sample 2SPOviralmetaG_FD_130115 | JGI IMG/M metagenome (GOLD analysis project Ga0181379, IMG submission 130115) | Marine viral communities from the oligotrophic San Pedro Time Series (SPOT) site, San Pedro Channel, CA, USA - 2 SPOT_SRF_2009-07-10 | ecosystem: Environmental > Aquatic > Marine > Strait... | reverse complement strand
TTGTTCATGGCCGGCTTTGGAGCCATGGGCCTAACCTGTGCTTTTGCCCTTGAGGGGAAAGCTCAAGCAAAGTTTGCTCTCGCCAATGGCGCCGTTATTTCACTCTTTTTCGTAGCCATGTTCGTCCTACTCCCATCGACCGGCTATGAAATGCCTGGTGCAGGCTTTTTGGCCCCTCCATTCGTGTTCATGGGTGGTTTGATGGTTTCTGGCTATCTTCACATGAACGATGAAGAGCAAGCAGCCGAGTAAGGTTAGAAGAACTCGGGATAAAACGAGTTTGCAATCCTTTTGAGCAAACAATGGAATATTTGCTTCCGGATTGAATCAAAGGGTCTATCCGAATACCCATTGATTAGGTATTGACAAATCAATGGGCTTGCAGTGGATCTTGTCAGACGTTACCCTTGCAACCATTGCGGCAGTGATGCCCATCTCCTGATTCTCGAATCGTACATTGGTCCAATGTTGACTCGCAAAACCATTGTGTTCTGGGGGCGGCCAATTCGCAAGGAAAGGTTTTAGGGTGCCCTAAACTTCCCAAGGATATGCACCTGCAAGAAAGCTGTACAGTTTGCGGCGTTACGATAGAAGTCGGCTGGGTTGCATGCCCTTTTTGTGGGTTGCAACAAACTAACTTCCTCGATCCAAATCTGTCAATAATAGAACATGCTCAAAGCGTCTGTTCTACGAACTGCCAATCTGGCTGTGGATCAAAAACAAAAAAACTCAAATCAAAATGTTGCAAACGCTATAAGAAAAAAACCAAGAAAGGCCCGTGCAAACGATGCCCGAAAAAAGAGGCCGTAAGAGAACGCCTCTTCTCATTGTGAGCATCGGTAATGTACGCTTGGAGCGTCCCTTTTGCTCTTACCTTTCTCGAAAACCGTGCTCTAATTGACGTTCACAGGCACAGAGGAATGGTGCAAATGAATGCGCAGTTTCCCTTCCGTGTCCTGAATGTAGCAAAACGAGAACTCCACCTTGGCTTCTGTGCCGTCAGGCCTGGTGAAGAAGTAGTTCCCCATTGTCATGGCCGTTGGGCCATTGATGACCATCTCTTGATTTTCGAACCGTACATTGGTCCAATGTTGAATCGCAAAACCATTGTCTTCTGGGCAGGCTCCATTTTGGCCCACGAAGTAGGACATTGCGCCTTCGAAGGTGGGGCGGAATTGTTGCTTAGCGGCGAAGGTTGGTTTGAACAACACAGGTCCTATTCCATAGGCATAGAGCGTTTCAACGTGGGTTCGTGCACGTTCGACGTAGTCCATTCCTGCATCATGAGCTGCGGCAATTTCTACGATTCCCTCTCCCCAGGCTTGTTGGGCTTTCTCTACATCTGCTGCGGTAACCATCTCGACGCCATCCCTAAGATGCGCTTTCATCGGAACTTTATGAACAAAGTGCATCCGTTGTTCTGCCCTGCAACAGCCACGGCACCGCAGAACGATTTTTAATGGCTAGAGGAAGACAAGTGCCGTGGACACTTCTCAGTACCGAGTTTCAAACCCGGAAACCTTTGCTTTGTCTGATGCATCAGCAGCCCCTCCGACAGGGTTTGACAAAGAGCAATCAAAGCGCGTTTTGAAGAAGAACACAAAGCAATTGCAATCGCTCCAAAAATTGATGTGGGCTGAACGAAAACAGCGGCTTCTTGTCGTGCTCCAAGCCATTGACGCTGGTGGCAAGGATGGTACCATCCGGTCGGTGTTTGGCTTATTGAATCCTCAAGGCGTCAAAGTGAAATCTTTCAAACGCCCAACCAAGATCGAACTCGCTCATGATTACCTGTGGCGCGTCCACCCCCACGTGCCCGGGAACGGAGAAATTGTCGTCTTCAACCGCAGTCATTACGAGGACGTGTTGGTGGTCAAAGTGCACGGCTATGCTCCAGATGAGGCAATTGAAAAGCGCTACAGCCACATCAGATCTTTCGAACAAATGCTGGTCGATGAGGGCACTACGGTTGTCAAAATTTATCTTCACATTTCCAAAGACGAGCAAAAGAAGCGCTTTGAGAGCCGATTGAATACCCCCGAGAAACAATGGAAGTTCAACAAAGACGACCTCAAGGAAAGGGCCTACTGGGACCAGTACCAGGACGCCTTCGAAACCATGTTGAAAGAAACCAGCACCGAAGATGCACCATGGTATGTGGTGCCGGCGAACAACAAAAAATACCGCAATGAGGTCATATCGACCCTCATTCGGGAGACATTGGAATCCCTTGACATGGCTTGGCCTGAAGCGGCTGAGGGCATTGAAGATGTCCGCATCGAGTGAGGCTTTCCACCTCTGAACTTCAACCTCTTTAATCACCTCTTCGCTTGGCCTGTGTTTTCGCTTTATTATTTTCCATATACGGTCCGGAAATCCATCACATATCACCCGATATCTTAAATCAAACGCCGTTTTAAGGCCATACATGACCCTTGCACCGACGGATTACGACTATGGAGTAGAATCGAATTACACCTTCGCCACAGAAATTACATGCGCTAACGATGAAGCACGTGCTATGTTTGTGGAAGGCTACGGCCACATGCTGAACTACAACCACGAACAAGCTATTGCCTGCTTTAGCAAGGTTGCTGAACTCGATGACACCTGCGCTATGGCATGGTGGGGCATCGCATACTGTGTCTCTTCAAATTACAACTGGGCACCTGGACTTGGCTCTGGCCACGATTCAATCCAAACTGCAGTCTCCCTCAAGGATGGCTGCACAGAATTGGAACAAGATTTGATTGACGCTCTTGCGACACGTCACTCTGCAGAAGCACGTGACGCAGCAGATCCAAGCGTTCTCAACATGGGGAACTCTCCAGAACTCAACGTTGCCTTCGCTGAAGCAATGGCGCCGTTGTATGAGAAGTACAGCGGAAACTTGGACGTCACTTCGATTTACGTAGAGGCTCTGATGAACCTCAAGGCATGGCAACTGTGGGACAAGAACACAGCCACAGGCGAGATCACTCCAGCGGATGACAACACCTTGTTGCTTGTCAAGATCATGGAAGATGCCTTCGAAGGCAGCGAGGAAGCAAAGGTTCACCCTGCGCTGTGCCACTTGTACTGCCACGCTTTGGAATTGTCACCTTTCCCAGAAAAGGCACTCCCAGCAGCAGATGTTCTTCGCAACCTCATGCCAGGTCTTGGTCACCTTGTCCACATGCCTTCTCACATTGATGCATGGGTCGGGCAATGGAAGGAAGCCGTGGAATGCAACATTGCGGCGGTTGAAGCTGATGACCGATACGTCGAACTCACCGGCAATGAATCTCAGTTCTACAAGTTCTACCGAATGCACAACCACCACTTCATCGTCTGGTGTGCTATGTTCGAAGGGCAATACGAGACCGCTCTCAAGTACGCTCGCAAAGCCGTAGATACCCTGCCTGCAGGCGACGAAAACTCTGGTGTGCAATTCATGCTTGCTGGCATCATCCCAATGGGTGCAATCTTCCTCGAATCCTACGTCACCATGCCGTGGCACGTCATGATTCGATTCGGTAAGTGGGACGAGATTCTGGCTGAACCAATGTACGACGACAAAGATGTCTTCCCTGCCACAATCGCCACTCAGCACTACGCCCGTGGTGTGGCTTACGCTTCCAAGGGCATGGTCCCAGAGGCTGAAGCAGAGCAAGTCTTGTTCAACGAGGCACTCAAGAATCCAGCCCTTGCTGGCCGTGTGCTCCACAACAACCTGATGTACCAAGATCCAAGCGAAGGCCCGTGCATTTTGCTCGTCAACGCAGCAGTGCTTGACGGTGAAATCGAATACCGCCGGCAATACCTCGCTAAGGAACGTGGCGAAGCCTCCGACTTCACCGCTGCTTTTGATCACATCCGCCGTGGTGTTGACCTGTCGCTCAACCTTGCTTACAACGAACCTTGGGGCCAGATGCAACCCGTTCGTCACATCCTCGGTGCTCTTCTCTTTGAGCAGGGTCACATCGAAGAAGCAGAAGCCGTTTACCGCGAAGACATCAAACTCTGGAAGGACAACATGTGGGGCCTCTTGGGTCTCAAACTCTGCCTTGAAGCCCGAGGCGACGCACCTGAGGAACTCGCTCAAGTGACCGCTTTGTTCGAAGAGCGATCCTCTCGAGCGGACATGGTGCCAAGCGTGACCTGCTTCTGTGCTCAAGTTGATGACGAGCCAAGTTGCTGCGATTGAGCCTTGGGTGAACCAACGACCAGCGAAGATACTACACTCTTCATAGGAGGAGTGTAAGTCGCTTCTCCATGGAACCAAGCGACGAGCAGGCCGGAGCATGGACAGAAGCTTTTGATTCTGGCAAGTTCATTCGTAAGTCGAGTGAATTTAGGGACCTCATTCAACCCGGTGGAACCTTCGATGTGGAACCTCATCGTTACCATCTGTATGTCTCGCATGCTTGCCCGTGGGCTCATCGGACGATGATCACGAGAACCTTGCTTGGCCTCGAAGACAAGGTGAGTGTTGACGTGGTCGATTGGAGAATGAACCAAGATGGGTCATGGTCCTTCAACCCGGAAGAAGAAGGCGCAACCGCCGACACCGTGAACGGTGAGACAAGCCTCGAGGGGATCTACAACCGTGCGTTTTCTGGTTGGAACGAGGGTCCAAGAATTGGAACTGTGCCGGTGCTTTGGGATCGAACACACGCAACCATCGTCAACAATGAGAGCCGTGAAATCGTACGAATGTTCGATGAGTTTTCCAAAGCTGGATTTGGAAACGGCCGAAGCCTCTGCCCGGAGGAACTGAAAGCGGACATCGATGCCATGATTGACGCCAACTATGAATCGGTTAACAACGGCGTATACAAAACAGGTTTCGCCCGAACTCAAGTGGCTTACGATGAAGCCGTGACGGCGTTATTTGAGCGACTTGACGAACTGGAACTCCACCTTGAAGGACGCGATTGGTTGATTGGTGAGGAAAAAGGCGTTCTTACCGAGGCTGACATCTGTTTGTTCCCCACGCTTGCGCGGTTTGATTTGGTGTACGTCGTCCACTTCAAGTGCAACCTTCGTAGGATCATCGATTATCCGAACCTTCAGGCATTTGTTGAGCGAATGATTGACCAGGAAGGCATCCGAGAAACTTGCCATTGGCATCACATGAAGGCGCATTACTTCTGGTCGCACCAGAACATCAACACGTTCCGAATCATTCCACTTGGTCCACTTGAAGGCGCTCACACGCGCTGAAGAAGAGGTGCGGGGAGCAGGAATCTCACCTTTGTTCACTTGCGTGAACGGGGTTCTCATCTGCAAGACTGAAAGAGGTGCGGGGAGCAGGATTCGAACCTGCGAACCAATAAGGAATGGGACCTAAACCCACCGCCGTTGACCAAGCTGGGCGACCCCCGCGCAAACTGATGGCGGTGCATCTTAGATTTGAAACAAACGCTTCAAGCCGTTGCATCAAAGCCAACGGATTTGACCGCTTTAATCAGGCTTGAAACGCTGACTTCGGGGGATGCGAGAACGTTTCCCGTGTTGTCCTCATGGGACACAAGCACGTTGACAACGCCCGGCGTGGCCCTCAAAGCACGTGTAACGCGCCCGGAGCAGCAACCGCAGGTCATGCCCGTGATGGAAAGTGTGTGAATCGTTTGGCTCATGGTTTTGGCATGGAACCGATGATATTCAATCTATCGAAAGGAATGGGCACACACAAATCACTTCCGCATGCTCTTCTTGTAACGGAGTGCGCTCTTGAATTTCATTCGCGAATGGGCTTCCATCCTCGCAATAGGAGGGAATTACCGATGACGCTCACGGATGAAAGCGACATTGCTGCCGCAGCAAATGCTGGTGGGAGCAACCATCCAGTCGATGTGAGCAAGAAGCCCATGGCAAGCGGGATTCCAATCAGGTTGTAGGTAAAGGCCCATCCAAGGTTTGTGTGAATCCTTCGCATGGTGGCCTTTCCAAGTTGAATTGAAGAGACGGCGTCAATAAGATCGTCTCGAAGGAGGATGAAATCTGCTGCGTCAAGAGCAATGTCCGAACCGGCCCCCATCGCTATTCCCACATCGGCCATGGACAGAGCGGCCGCATCGTTGATGCCGTCACCGACCATTGCAACTGTTCGCCCTTCTGCTTGGAGCCGTTGAATGTGGCTTGCCTTTTCATCGGGTTTGACTCCGGCCATCACGGTCGTAATCCCAATTTCATTGGCTGTGACCAGCGCCGCATCTTCTCGATCCCCGGTGAGCATGATGACATCGAGGTTCATCTGCTTGGCCAGCTTTACAGCCCGAGCGGATGAGGTACGAATGCGATCGCTTGCTTCAATCCATCCAAGCAATCGAAGTCCATGGCTCACAAGCACAAGCGTCACCCCTTTACGAGCAGCAGCCTCCATGCGAGTTTGCTGTTCAGCAGAGACATTGACTCCGATTTCTGCCATGAGATCTAGATTGCCAACACCGGCTAAAGTCCCATCAATGTCTCCAACCAAACCCATTCCTGCAAGCGTTTGTACATCGCTGACGCTCGGCCGAACAGAAGTGACGTTGGACCACGAAGTGTGGATGGCATCAGCAAGTGGGTGTGTTGATTCCAATTCAAGCGCAGAGGCAATTGCGAGGATTTCCTTCACTTCGGTATCGATCAGTTCGATGTGACTCACTCTTGGTTTTCCTGCCGTGACGGTTCCCGTTTTGTCGACGACGAGCGTGTCGGTTTTGTGGGCTTGCTCCAACGCTTCGATGCCCTTGATCAGCAGACCGTGTTTGGCACCAACCCCAGTTCCAACAATCAGGGCGGTTGGCGTGGCTAGGCCTAAGGCGCACGGGCATGCAATCACCAGCGTTGATACCATGACAAGGATGGCTAACTCTCCAGATGTGTCGAACGGATTGTGACCAGTTGATGCATCAGAAAGCCACCAGAAGGCCCCTGCTATGATGGCGAGAAGGATCACAACTGGTACGAAGACAGCCGCAATGTTGTCGACCTGCCGTTGGATTGGAGCTTTGCCCATTTGGGCCTCTTCAACCAGAGCGATGATGTCGTCAAGCAGCGTATCTCCGGCCGAGTTGGTCACTCGAATGAGCACGCTCCCGTCAAGGACAATTGTTCCAGCCATGACCTCAGAACCGACTTTTTTCCGCACAGGATAGGGCTCCCCTGTCATCATCGACTCATCGATGCTGACGCTGTTTTCCACAACCGTTCCGTCAAGAGGGATCGTTTCTCCAACCAAGACCTTCAACAGCGAGCCTGGTGAAACAGCATGAATGCCAATCTTCTGTGTGTGCCCGAGCTCTTCGTCCGTTATGATCCGAGCAGTCTTCGGCTGCAACGCCATCAATCCATGAACAGCTTGCGTTGCTTTCACTTTGGCAACAGCCTCCATCCAATTGCCCAGTAATACGAAGGCGATGATGAACACGACTCCATCGAAGAAGACGTGATTGGCTTGCATGAGGAGGTTTGGTGGGTTGGCTAAGGTCGGGGCAATCACAACGCACACCGACCATAAAAACGCGACAGTTGTTCCCAAATGAATGAGGACATCCATGTTGGCTCGGCCGGATCGAAGAGAAATCCATGCTCCTTTGTGAATCGTCCAACCGGCCCATAGATACACCGGGATGCACGCAAGCATTGCAAGGTAAAAGCGAACTTCGATCCCGTATTCTTGGCCGAGGTTATTGGCAAACATCGACAACCAAAGGGTTGGCAGTGCGAGGAGCAATGAAAGCAATGTTTTGTTTCTGAGATTACGAATTTCACCATTAATGATGGCGCTGTCTTGCTGTTCTTCGCGAACAGATGCTACAAACCCTGCACCTTCGATTGCTTTGATGACGTTCTCGATGGTGTCGGAGGATGCCTTCTGGTTCAGGCTTAACCGTCCACGATGCAATGGAAGGTTCACAGCGAGTTCCGCCACGCCTTCCACGGCCTGTGCTACTCGTTCAACAGAGGCAACACATGCTGCGCAACTCATGCCCGCAATGTTCAGAGGAATTGGCTTGGACACGACTTCACGACCTCAGTTGCAACAGGACACGGGATCGCAGTCAACGATGTTCCAATCACCCGAATCCATGGTGAGGCATCCGCACCCACAGGTGCACATCCAGCCGATTTGATTCCAGCCCTTGCCGCCCTCCGCTCTGGTGTAGATTCGCTTCATCTTGCAGGAGCACTCGCAAGTTTGAGCTTTCACTCGGGCCATGGGTTTTGGTTTATTGTAGTCAATATAAACCCATTGTGTTGGCTTGATTACTTGAGCGGAGCCAAATCAAGCAATCCTGCCCAGATGTCCAAACCGCGCAATCGGCACGGAAACACTTGGCCTAACTGGACCACTGGTGGATGTTCTCCGTTGTGGTCCGGCTCTGCTGGCACCACGCTCAATCCGTGATCATCGACCAAGAGTCTACGCTTTCCACCCAGTTGGCGAACATGCATTCTACCGTGAATTGACCCATCATCGGCAAGGTCCAAAAACACCCAAACGCCACGCAATCCTGTGACTCTTGCTTTGTAGGTCATGTCCCCTTCTATGTGTGATGCTTCGCTTGATTGCTCACCTATGACACCTCCTCGAAGCAAATGGATGTGATAGGCGTTGGCGACAAGTTCCCACTCCAATCGCTTTGCAGCATGGCCCCGCTCAGAACAGTGTTCCGCTAATGCTGCAGTTTCTTCTTCGTCGTGCACCCAATCGAGGCCGCGGAGGTGTGCTTTCAATTGACGGTGAGCCATCAGATCAGGATACCTGCGGATGGGGGAAGTAAAGTGCACATAGGCATCCAAATTCAAGCCGAAGTGACCCAAGTTTTCCGAACTGTATTTTGCTCGCTGCATCAATTGGAACAGACCCTGGTCGACCACCCTGCGCACAGGTCCTTTGAGTTGTGATGCCTTTTCTTGTGCGTTCTCGAGCGCATCAAGAATCGATTGGCGCGCCTCAGGATCGAGGACGTTTGCCAGGTAAGTGTCAACATCTTCAGGCGTTTCTTCAACCGGTTCTTGTAACCCAGAGAGATCGATATCGCCTCCTGCCCATGCACCTAGAAGGTTGCTCAGTTCGCTGGTTTCAGACTGCCCATGGGTCCTTGTTGAAGGTCGAGGGAGCACAATGTCGACACCAAGTGATTCCAACTTAGCGTTGAGTTCCTCGACCTCTGGTGCATCAGGTGGGGTGTGGCATCGCCAAGGGAGAGGGGCGCCCAGTTCACCGAGGAAGTGGCCGATTGCTGAATTGGTTGCGACCATGAATGACTCAATCATTCGGGTGGCCTCATTCGGCCATTTGACTTCGACACGAATGGCTTCATCACCATGGAGGCGTGGCCGAAGTTCAGCGTTTTGGATGTTAAGGCGCACGTCCTTTTTCTGCCAAGCAGCCGCAAGTTGGAACATCGCTTCGAACTCTTCTTTTCCAATTGCATCTTCGTAGGCGAGGTTGTGCTTGACGTTGATGACGGCTTCAAACGCCTCGGTTGATGTCACCTCATGCTCTGAGTTGAGGTGCATGGCTACGACCATGGAAAACCGGTCCACATTTGCTCGTAGTGAACACAGTTCGTCTGCTAGCTTTGGTGGTAACATAGGCAAAACTGCATGCGGGAGGTAGACCGAAGTTGCCCGGTTCCTTGCCGCAGCATCAAGCGTTGTGTCTGGGCGGACATAGTGTGCAACATCGGCGATGGCGACCCAGAGGGTTCGCTTCCCTTTTGCTTCTACTAAGCAGACTGCGTCGTCGAAATCCTTCGCATCATGAGGGTCTATGGTGACAAAGGGAAGGTGCCGTAAATCGGTCCTGCCTTCCGCCACTGCTGCATCGCCATTCACTTCCGATAAGGCTTCAGCAGCATCGATCAAACGCTCATTGTAAGTGGCTGGAAAAGGATTGAATCCAGCTTTGCGTTTGCTTTCGAGACGATGATGCATGAGGCTTCTTGCGGTGTGGTGATTGGCTTGAAGCAGGAGTAAAGCCATGCTTGGCTCTGCTTCATGAAACCGAAGACCGGACCGACGCTTGGCGATGAATCGTGCTTCCTTCACCAAATCAAAGGAGCCCCACGCATGAAGCACTTCTCCCTCACTGAGCGAAAACGCCTCAGGGTAGTCTTCACCAGCAAGGTGGGCCATCCATACGCTCTCGAGGAGGGCGTAGCGGCCGGCATCAGATTCTGAAACATACCGCCCATCCTCGGCGCTGATTGTGTCGCCCTGTTTGAGGGCTGGAAGGCCGGTGAGTGGCGGTGATCCCTCGGCGCAGTGGAGCGATGTGAACGCCTGCCAATCGCGGACGTTGGTTTCGATGGCCGCCACGCTTTTTGGGGTTCTTAGGGTCACTTCTTTGTCCGAGACGGTGACAAACCTCTCTCCTTTGCTGCGCCCGGTTGCTATGCCCTGGTCGAGGTCGCTTCTGAACGAACGCTCGGCCTTTGCATCAAGTTTGAACCGTTGGACCAGTTGTTCTTTTTCGGTGAGGTAGGCTGCAATTGAAGCACCATCCCAATGACGTTGCCAAAGGGATTCATCTTCACCAAAATGACCTGCTAATCTCCTCCACAAGCGTTCATCAGGTGGGCTTTTTGGGCCTTTATTCCGCTTTTGATTGTGGCGGTTTTTGCCACGCTTTTGCGGTCTAGACATGCCTCACAACCCCTTGTCTCGTAAGGCCTCAAGGGCTTTGATTTGGGCTTTGGTCAAGCCTTCGAGTTCTGGTAAGACAAATTCGAGTTCGAGGTCACCGCCATCATAGCCGGCACCCGGTACTTTTCGTCGATCTCCGATGTGAGTTTCAGGGGCTACTGAGAGGCGGATGGATTTACCAGATGGCAATTTCACCTTGACTTTCCCTCCGAGCATCAATGTGCTGTAGGGCACTTGTACTTCTTGCACCAAGGTAGATTGGTCCCAACGGCGGCCCTCTCCAAATTGAATTCGTACACTGAGCAATACATCGCCGGGCTGGCCTTCGGGATGATCGTGGCCTTGGCCGCGTAACCGGGTTACTGTGCCGTGCTTAACACCTGGTTTGATGGTGGTTTGAAGGGTGACTGAAGTGGCTTCCATTGCACCGGATTGATTCGGTTTCAACCGTTTGAAAGTGAAGGGGAATTTCCCGCCTTGCTCTGCTTGTTCTGCAGTGATGTTGAGGCCGACGTTAATGTCGGAACCTTTCTGCCGGGACTGAGGGCGCTGGCGCTGTTGTCGGCCGCCCATACCCCCCATGCCACCAAACGACTGTGCGCCGCCGCCTCCGAACATTTGTCTGAGCATGTCGTCCATTCCAGCACCACCGCGTGGACCTCCTCCACCTCCGAACATGCTCGACATTCGCTGCTGCTGTTCGTACTCATTGCGTTCTTTGGCTGTGCCAATGGTGTCGTAGGCTTCTTGAATTTCCTTGAATTTGGCTTCTGCAGCCGCATCATCCGGGTTTCGATCAGGATGGTACTGTCGAGCCTTTTTGCGGAAGGCACGCTTGATTTCAGCGTCGCCAGCATCCCTGCTCACGCCTAACAGACTGTAGGGGTCTTTCTGTGCCATCCGGTTTGGTTTCAACGCCCCTCCCACATCAACCCTCGCCTCGGTGATTCAGGTTGAAAAGCAGCCAATGGAAGCGCGCCGTGTCGCGTCGGAGTGGTTATATTGACCATGTTGGTGGCATGGAAAGCCGAGGTCGTACCATGTCTGGTGAAAACGCTGAAAAACGCTCCTTTGAAGACAAAGTTCAGGACCGCCAAGATTGGATTGAATCCCAATTTAGGCGTATTTCCCGTGGCTCTTGGGCTCGAATTATTCGAATGGCCCGAAAGCCGACTCCTCAAGAATTCAAGCAAACTTGCATCATCTGTGGGATTGGCATGTTCGTGCTCGGCGGCATTGGTTTTGCAATGCTTGTCCTCATGGACAACTTCCTGCCGTGGCTGCTCCAAGATGTCATTGGCATCGGGAACTAATAGGAGAGATTTGAGATGGTTAACGCATTTGTCGCATTTGTACGTTTCGAAGAGAAGTTGCTTTTGCTTCGCCGCAATAAGCAAGACCCAGATTTTGCTGCCCTGTGGGATGGTGTCTGGGGCGTTGGAGATACTCCAGAGGAAGTTCTCACTCGTGTTTCAGAATCCACAGGTATTCCAGTTGAATCCTTGCACTATCAAGGGGCCGGCATCGACCGTGGAATCGACATGGGCCGCAACCTCGTTGACGTCATGCCAGTGCTGGTTGTCGCAAGCACAGATGAAGTGACCCCAATGGGCCGATACACCGAAGCGGAATGGATTGATCCCGGAACCCTTCAAGATTACAACTGCATCTTCTCGAACCTTGATATGGAAAACAACACCACCCTCTTCGGCGAGATGTATGGATCGGTCGGGTCCTTCCTCTACATCGTCAAGACAGCGATTGGTTCCGAACAACGGGTTGCCAACGAAATGTACGCCCGATTGCACGGCAGTGGTTCCCTTACCTCCCTTCAAGGCGAGATTATGTCCGTTCTTCACCCAACTGGGATGCGTGGTTACCTCTTTGTTGAGTCGAGCGCACTTCACCACGTTGAGAAGTTGATCGGTCGCTCTGGTGGCCGAGATCCTGCAGCCCGCCGTGGCCTCAACCAAACGCCGCTCAAGAACGCCAAGACCGTGTTGCCTGGAGCCGCACCACTCGGCGATATTCTCCCCTACCTCGAACCAAAGGCTGTCACCTCAGGAATCGAAGTTGGATGCATCGTCGAAATCGTCACTGGCGCTTTCAAGGGCGAGAAGGCTCGTGTTCTGAGCGTTGCAGAATCAAAGGAAGAGGTCAGTATGGAGTTGTACGAACAACCCATTCCAATGACCTTGAACATGCGTGGCGACCACGTTCGTGTCGTGGAGCGTGTGGAGTGATTTTCACCGGGCCAGACGGCCAGCACCCATCGCACAGCGCGATTAAATAGGGGTGTTTTGTCGGCTGAATGCCCACAGCAGTGAGTAATGGAGATGAAGACTATGCCAAAACCATGGACATCCGAACTCATCAAGAAAGCCCTAGGCGTCAAGAAGTGCAACGGTAGCTTGGAAGCTGCTGTTGAGGATCTCTCTCTTGAGAAGGCAATGGACGTCGCCCGTGACAAGAACGGGCAAGGACACCTAACCGGTGCTGATTTGAAAGCACAAACAAAAGAAATCATTGGAACATGCGTTTCAATGCGAGTCAAAATCGACGGTCACTGGGCAAATGACGCCCTCGCCATCATTAACAAAGGAGAATGGGACGAGCGGTTTAACTGAGACTCACGGACCGTGGTAGAGGCGCCGTAGAGCGCTTCGCTGACCACAGGGGTGAACAAAAATGGAAGAAAAAATAACACAAGCAATATCGGACGCACTTGAACATGCGCCCAAGCGTAAGTTTGTCGAGTCCGTGGATATTGCATTCACGATCAAGGACGTCGACTTGAAAAACCCAAACAACCGTATCAAGGAAGAAATCCGTCTTCCTTCTGGACGCGGTCGTGAACTCAAAATCGCAATGTTCGCCGCAGGCGAAGCAGCCACTAAAGCAAAGGCAGCAGGCATTCACGTCATCACCCCTCAAGAAATTGAGGACCTTGGTGGCAACAAAGGAAAGGCAAAGAAAATCGCAAACGCTTACGATTTCTTCCTCTCCGAAGTCCCTCACATGGGTCTCATCGGCCGATACCTCGGTGTCGTGCTTGGTCCACGTGGCAAGATGCCTCGTCCAGTGCCTCCAACACTCGATCCTGCTATCATCGCTGCTGGCCTCCAATCCACAGTTGTGGTCAAGTCTGGTGACAGAATGACATTCCAAATTTCCTTTGGAACTGCAAAGCAATCCCAAGAAGAACTCAACGCTAACGCTATGGAAGTCTACAACCGTGTGATTTCCAAGCTTGAGCGCGGTGTTGGAAACATTCGTTCTCTTTACATCAAGACAACCATGGGTCCATCTCAGATGGTCGAGGTGATCAATTGATTCCTAAGGTTGTCTCTTGGAAGAAAGACACGGTCAAGGACCTTGTGTCGCTCCTCAACAGCGGTGAGACCCTCGCTGTGATCGATATTCACGGCGTTCCTGCCGGTGCCATGCTCGGTATGCGAGCACAACTGCGCAGCGACATGAACATTCAAGTCGCAAAGAAGCAATTGATGCGACTTGCTTGGGAGCAAGCTGGCTACGATGCAGAAAACATCGAGTCATTGTTTGACGGTGCTGTACAACCTGCACTTGTCTCCTCGGCTCAATTGAACTCATTCGAACTCTTCACAGAACTCAAGAAGACCGAAGCCGGCCGAGCAGCAAAAGAAGGGGACATCGCTCCTCATCAAATCGTTGTTGAAAAGATGGACACTGGAATGCCACCAGGACCAATAGTTGGTGACCTCAACTCAGTTGGAATCCCCGCTAAGATCATGGGCGGCTCAGTTCAAATCCAGAAGCGCACTGTCGTGCTTGAAGCCGGCGATGTCTTCGAAGGCGAAATGGGTATGATGCTATCGAAGATTGGAATTAATCCAATCGTCACAGGTCTCCGGCTCTGTGGAACCCTCGAAGGCGGCACATTGTTCTCACCATCGACTCTTGATATCGATTACGAGCAATTCGAGACCGACCTGGTCAGTTACGCTGCAGGCGCATTCAACCTTGCTTGCAACATCACGTGGTTCACCGGCCAAACCATGCCAACCATTCTTGCAAAGGCCAGCCGAGAGGCAATGGCCGTTGCATTGGAAGCTGCAATCGCTACTGCAGACACCATGCCACATCTCGTTGGACGAGCCCACAACAGCGCTATGGCTGTTGCTGGACAA
>Ga0181379_1000826_pt1 | contig 14860 bp, 28 predicted proteins | sample 2SPOviralmetaG_FD_130115 | JGI IMG/M metagenome (GOLD analysis project Ga0181379, IMG submission 130115) | Marine viral communities from the oligotrophic San Pedro Time Series (SPOT) site, San Pedro Channel, CA, USA - 2 SPOT_SRF_2009-07-10 | ecosystem: Environmental > Aquatic > Marine > Strait... | reverse complement strand
TACGTTGTCTCCGGTATTCAGGGTCTTTAAGATAACTCAAAAGAGTAATAGCAATAGCCATATACATCATTTGAGGGGTTTCGTAATATACCTCAGTTTTCCGGTTCTGTACTAAATATTTATCAAGTAATTGACCTACTGCTGCTAGGCTGAAATCTCTATCCCTTTTATGTGAGATAATCTTATTAAAGAAATCCCAATCTTCTTTTGAGTAAATATCTAAAACTTCTGGGTCATATTTACCTAGCATTACATTCCTTTTGTATAACTCCGAGAAAGGGATAGGTTCGTATCGACCGTAGACTCTTTTACGTAAATCATACATCTGTAATCGTGCAGCAGGAGTAGCATAGTTAGGTGTCTCCTCAGACACCAAATCTTTTGCAGACTTTACAAGAATCTCTTGGATTCTTCGAGATGTCATACCATCTACAAATTGAATGTGAGCATTAGAAATAATCTCACTTGCAGATACATCTTCTACATCCTTACAAGACTCTAACACTACTTTATTGATTTTTTCTACATCAAGAGGTTCTTTACTGCCATCGTTTTTAATAATATTAATCAATCTAAATCTCCTCTTTATTATTCTTCTGAACCTTCGTCATCGCCACTCATTACGCGCATGTTCATAATACGTGCTGCACTTCCTTTACGATAATTTTCTTCGTCACCAATTTCTAAGATATTTTGTAGTGCACTTAATCCTGTATCAAAGTCACCTGTAAGGATATCAAACTTTTCGTAAATTTCTTTTGCTTGGAAAGTACTACGAATCCTACCAGAGTATACCTTCTGTTTACGTACTCTCCAAGGATTTTTATTATCACGGATAATAACACCTTTCTCACCATTACCATCAAAACCTGATAGTATTGAGTAATCTAACTTGCCAGTAACAGGATCAGTAGCGAATCCCATAACTGCTAAAGCAAGTTCTACATTAAGAGTCCCGTCATTATGGTATAAAGTTCTTGTAGTAGGTTCTACCAATTTATTACCTTGTGCATCATAATGAATAGGTACTACAAACTTCGTAGCTATCATTTCTAGGAATTCATGAGATACATTACCATACTCTGCGCGTTGTTTTTCTTCATAAGAATAAGAGGAAATAGTGTTATCTTTCTTGATACGATTCTTACATTCGTCTCCTTCGAATTTAGTAAGATTAGGGTGGAAGGGTTTTTTAGATTTACGTTTCTTAGGAGTTACTTTGCCGTATGAAATATTAGGAGCTTTCTTAGTCATATTATATTACCTCGTTTTGTCGGAGAAGTTGATAGGGCTTATATTAATCATAAACCCTTGTAAGGTCAATACTTATTTTAAACTTTTATCTTTGTTTTTGGTAAAGATATAGAACCATACTCAAAAGGTTTATCTTCACCAAATGTAACTACCATTGAAGGAAATGGTGCAGGAGCAGTCTTACCATACTTTTTGTACAATTTATTGGCTTTACCATTCAAGAAAGGTTGTTCCCATAAATCTTTCCAGTACTCATCAGACCCAAATGTAATCCTACCTTTAACAAACTTTATAGAAGTAGCTTTCTCTAATATTAGGTCATGATAAAGTAGTGTATCGGTGCGTGCAGGTATAAGTAAATCTGCGATAACATTATCATATTCACACCAATCTGCAATATGCTCTACAAACTTAGCCTGAGCACGACCATATTCAGGGTTACAGAAAATTTGAATCTGGTCTAGATGCAAGAAATGTTCCAACGGATTTTTGACAGAGAACATATCTTCTTTTGGAGTCAAAAAGTTTTCACATTTAGCTGTCTCTTCGAAACAACAAGGGTCAAGATTATATTTACGTCCTAGTTGTTCTTCAATACTATGAAAGGTTTCCCAACGAGTTGCCCAACATTGATTCTCAGAAGAGAACATTAAATCATTATTCATCTACCCACCTTATTAATCTTGTTGGTTAAAATAGTTTTCAAGAGTTCTATGGAAAACTTCTAAAGGTATAGCTATCTCCCCGTACTTAAAACCATCGGTAATAGTCCATAATTCTACACCATAACTTTTAACTTCAAAACCATGACATATAACATTCAACCCTAAGTATTCTTTAAAAACTTCATTAAGAATTTTTTCTTTACTCATAATACACCCTCTAATCTACTAGTGCTGTCCATGATGCAGGGAACAAAGGTCGGATAACCTCATCTAATTGTCTCGCAAAAATTTTAGCTTCTTCTTGAGCACCACTAGCAATACGTTCACGATATACATGGGCAAATGCTAATATATTACCAGTCCATACCCACTCAGATACCATCGACTGAGGTAAAACCATTCTAGCAAGCTCAGGAGCTACTTTAGCTTCTAACATTTTGTTATACAATTCAACACAATCATCGATAAAACAAGGTACAAATTGTTCTACAGGAGCAGTTACACCATTAATAGTAATAGCTTGTGTAACACCCTCTGCACTACTACCTTGCTTGATACTACCGTCTGGTTTAGCTCTCCATACTTCTGGGTAATAAAATTCAGGTTCAGTGCTTACATAACGACGACTTACTTCTGACCAAGTTAATCCTGCTTGGTGTTTACCTAATTGACGCATTAGGAAGATAGGAGCCTTACATCGGATAGTGATCATATTATGACGGAATACACAAAGATGTTTATGCTTTGCTAGATACCCAATCAGTTTCTCCATTCGCATATCATCGTAACCTTCTGGGTTACTATTCCATTCTCCTTTTGCTGCGAAGCTAACTCGTGCTGCATTTGCTACTGCTTGATCACTTCCAGCGTGATCCATAAGTTCAATACTAATTGTCATTAAATATTTTCTCCTTTACAACTTAAAAATAATCGGGAACCGAAGTTCCCGTTATAATACTTACTTCGAATCTTCTAGGCTTTTCCATCCAGCAGCGTATAAAATTGCTGTTAATGCATCTTTTACTTGCTCACTATCCATCTCCAAAATATCCTCACAATTATCAGGAAGTACATCCAAGTTTTCTAGTAGAATGTCGCGGATTGCGGATACTGGTACATTAGCTGTGTTATTCATAATATTTTCTCCTATTAAATGTAGTAACTTTCTTCACATTCAAAACAGTAAACTTTGCCGTCATGTAAAAGGTCTAAACTATCTTCTGCACCACAATGTACACAAGAATTTTCATTAGTCTGATTAGAATTGTAAGTATTTTTTATAACCAAATTACAATAATCAGGACTTTTTCCTAATGTGGATAAACGGATTTCACACTCTTTTAGTAGTGTCTCTGCGGAAGTTTTAACGTCTTCTGGGATTACTAGACTTATAGACATAAACCTCATCACAGATAATACCGATTCTGCTAAATCTTTGTACTCTTTATACCTACTATGGTTGTTAATATTAGTAGGTAGATTACAGATAAAATCATAACCTTCCATCAACTCATTTTCAAGGTCTTCTCTGCTCCAACCAGAAAATAAAACTTTTAAACCATCAGACATAATAAATCTCCTTTGTTTTCGTTAAGTACATATTACTGGTTGTGCGTACTCTGGTCAAGCTTTTTCTTTAAATTTATTCAATACATACTCTTGTAGTATCTGTTCATACGTCTTCATAGAAACTCCTATCTAAACAATTTAAATAAGTGTATCAAATAATTGTACCCTTATCAACACTTATTTTATTATTTATTAATTGGTGATATTATACATCGCTCAGGTATGTCTTCTTAACAACATTAACAGCCACCGTCTGAACTATACGTAGGTCAACTGAGAGAGCAGTCTCGTAATTAGGCATATTCTCTAGATACGGGTATACATCAATTTCAAGACCCAGATGTCTTGGTTGGAATTCTTCAATAGCTCCCATAACTGCTGGGCGAATTAGAGAACACTCCTCTCCAAAGGATAAAGCCAAACCTCTAGCTTTCTTTTTGTCACGAGCAACCCTTAAACCTTCTAAAGCCGCATCCACTACTTGTTGTGTGATGATTTCATTAACATCATCGATTTCTACTGCTTTTTTACTTAGTTGTTCTGTATAATAATTCATAATATTTTCGCCTTTATTAAATTAAAAATTTTTAAATTTTATAGAACATCTCTGCTCCAGTGGTTATATAGTAAGGTACCTCCTACCTAAAGTCAATACCTTTTTCTATATTTATTTTATCTTACAGACCATATCCTTTTACGATCTGAATACAATGGACTCCTACAACGGTAGATACGTTAGGAAGGTCTGTAGGTTCATGCACCAATACAGTCTGCATAGGATTAGAGTTGAACCCTAGGTTACCAGAGTATTCTACACCTTTCTGTGCGATACCAAAGAATGCACCATTTAATACTGAATCACCACAACCATATATTTCGCTATGATGACGGTCTCCTATTACAATACGGTCAATCCACTTCTTAGTATTATTCATACGCTTTTCTTTAAGCTTCTGTAGTGCTCCTTCTCCTTGCCCACGTAACTCATAGCCGTGTTCATAGACCGTAGTCTTTCCGTATATTTCATAAGTACCAAAGATACCTTCTGGCATAGTAAAGGTTACATGTTTAAAGCCCATGGTTTCTGCTAGTAGTTCCCAAGCACTATAGATTGCAAAATCCCAACCTTGACGACCTTCATAGAAGTTACCCATACCTTTTATTGTAGAAGAAAGGTGGTTACCTTGTACCCCATGAAAATCCACAGGAATACCTAGGCTGAAAATAGGCAGTAATACACTCTTCCACACTTCACGGATACAGTTTGTAAGCTGTTCCGAGTTTCCCGTGTCTGTAGAAATAGCAGATTGAAGCCCGTGTTTATCGAATCCTTCACAATTGTCCCCTAGTGCAGCGAAAACTATACGCTCAGGTTTTACTTGGTTAATCTTATTGAGCACTTCTTGTCCGTAATATTTCAAAGCTTTAATCGCTACTTCAGTATTATAATGTTCTGTGATCTTACCTATCTGTAAGTCAGAGAATAAGATCTCTATAGTGCGTTTTTTCTTCTTCAATGTAACAGGTGGTGTGTTTACTACTTGCACTTTACCTAGTCCTTTAACTACATCTTTCATTACTGATGCAAAATCATACTCAGTATCTCCTTCTGAGTCAAATACCTCTCTTTGGATCTTGCGTAATTGATTATTTGTACGTTGTGCAGTACGTAGACGTTTAGCAAGGTTACCTACGTTGAAATCAGGGCTTTCACAAAGAACGTCTAATTGTCCTTTTTCAATTTCAAAATCTTGCAGTTCATCTGTTTTCTCTACAGACCCTTCTAGAAACTTGTTATATACATTATTTACAGTAGACTTACGTGAATGATTCCAGTTAAGCATATCACAAATCTTACGACTAGAGACCCCTTTACCTTTATGTTCAATGATAAAATTAATCTCTGATTCTGATGCTTTTAAACGTTTACCCATTAATATATCTCCTTTGTTTACTACTCACTTGAGTGGAATAATTGTACCTAAACTATGTACTACTGTCAAACACTTTTTAAAACTATTTACGACTTTCTTTAAGATTAACTAATCTCTCAACATCCTGCATCATTTGCACAGCAACTTCATATGATGATGTCCTGAAGATTGTTTTGTTATTAAAAGAAATAAACTTAGTTACCTTGGTATCCATGATACGATAGAAATTAAAAGCTTTAGTCTTTGGCACTATTTTAAAACGTTTTCCCATTTATCCTCCTTAATATAAATGATCGTCATGTTTCTCCGGATTATATTCTTCTATATAATAGTCTAGTTCGGTTACGTCTAGGTATTCTTCTGTTTCTTCATCCCAACTACCATCTCTATACAATTGATCTAAATCTCCGAAGTAATCTAAATCTGTATAATATCCATAACTAGAAGCCCACTCAATACAATCTTCTCTAGCCCATTGGTCTGCTTGGTCATATGTCTTATTTTCTATAAGTTCATACTTCGTCATACCATGACCACAGGATATCTTAGAGAACCAATTTTTCTTTTCCATTTACCCTCCTACAGAGTATAAAGATTTTAGGACAGCCTCTGTTGTACCTTTATTTTGATACAGTAGTCCCATCTTATACTGATATTCCCTGATAATATTATATGCTTCACATCTAACTAAGTCATCTATACCTTCACTTTCTAGACACTCAGGACTACTTATCAAGCATTTTAGTGAAATAGCGATAGCCTCATCTAATATCATTTACCCTCCTTATCCTAAGATACATCCGAAAGGTTACCACCTTTCATATCTTCTTCACCTAAACCATGAGATTACGTAAAAAGAGCTTTCTCGTAATCATCTCTACTCTCACCGGATATCCTAAAGTATTCGTTTATCCATTCTTCAGTGTTATCACTAGTGCTAAGATATAAGTTATCAAATGCGCACTCTATTGCGAACTCTGGGCTACTATGAAAGTTAGGATAGCTTAGTGAGTCGTAATGCTCATCAAGCTCTTTACGGGTAATGCTCTCTGGATTCTTAAGCCACTTAAGTATTAGCAGTACGTACTTGTTCATATTAATCAAACTCCACTCGGTAACCTTGATACTTCAAATACTCTGCAATAGTAGCATCATCCATATATTCTAAAAGTTCATTTTGATTAAATTCTGAAATTACATCAGATACTTCTAAATCACTTGCAATTAAACCAAAAACTTCTGATTTAGATACTTGGGCTAATACATCACTCATATTACAACCAGAGATCTCTGTATTAACCAATCTACCCAAACCGCCAGCACCTTCTACCTTAACTTCATCTACTTGTAACTCTAGGTCAACTTTCATTTTCATCTCCTATTTGTGTTTATAAAAAACGTGCGTATCTACTTGATATCTACGTATTAACTTTGAATAATCCCAGTTAGTAGTATGACCTACTTTGTGGTAGTGGTCAACTCCTTCAGCGATTTTCATATAAAAAGTTTTATCTGTCAAGAAATCTTCTACAATATTTTTCAGTCGATAATATTGATAGTGGTCTTCCATCAAATCTGATTTACCATCTCCTGTCCAACTAAATGCTTTAGGTCTCAGAATAACCTCTTCATATGTAGAGCCGTAACGTCCTCCTAAATTTTTACGTTTCTCTACTACTGCTAGAATCAAGTAATTTGATAAGTCAGATTCTCCACGAGATTCATGATAGAGATTAGTTGTAAGGAGATCAACCGTACTTAGTTCTACTTTATGTACATCATGGAACACAGGTACTTCACTAGCGTTAGCTTCTTCTCCTGAAAAATACCAAGCTGCAACTAAACCCCATAAACAGATATAACCTAGTACTTCTCTTTTCGATATCTTATCCTTTTTCATTTTAAGTATCCTCTTTTTAGAAAGTAAATATATTATGGACTGCTTATAAGGTTTAGTCAAGTATTTATTTTAAGAATTTTCTTCCTCAGATTGTAGTCCAGCAATCACATCATCTAAGGTAGGGTAACGATCATTCTCTTCGTCATATGGCAGTGCATTGAAATCTAAACTATCATAAACTTCTTGAGCATTTTTACCATTAAGTGCTTTCTCTGCTTGCGTCTTATTAACTTTCATTATAACTCCTATTAAAAGTTTTTCTCTACTTCGTAAACCCAGTGTTGAATATACACTTGAACTAGTTCGCTTGCAAGTGTTTTCTGATCCATAACAATATTAAAGTCAGATTTTAGTCTCGCAAGGAGTTCAGTTTTATTCCAACGTTTAACTTCCTTACGGAAATCATCCATGTATTTAAAATGAAAGAGTTCCATAGTGTTATCCATCTTAAGGTAATTACCCAAGGAAATCAAGAAATCTTCAAAACTAATTCCATATTTATCTTCGATCTTAGATCTTTGGAATAGTTTTAAGAATCTCCCTTCTAGCATGTTAATCTCGGAAGCTAATACACCTCTCAGTCTTCCATCTTCCCCAATACCATTCTTGTGTGTATGGTCTAACACCCCTGTGGTTATCTTGGCTCCAGATACTGCACATTTACCGCCTTGCTTCTTGAGCTTTACCTTGCGTACATGTTTAATATCTTCACTATTACGGAGCCATATATCTTTGTGGAGAGTTATAGTCTTACTTCGAGTCTTACGCTTCCTTCTCATTCTCTCTCCATGTTTTGTGAGATAGAAATGTGGCATCTGCTAAATCATCTAATCCTGTAGAGTAATTATATTCTGACAGATATCCTTCTCCGTAGATATTTCTTACAGAAGAGACCATAAGCTTTTTATCCATCTTAATTTTTTTAGGTTTACCGGATTTGGTGACCCCATCCCATTTATCTTTTTCATCTAAGAAAGTATGTGCATATGATTTTAAAGAGGTAGGGGCTACTTCTGTAACTGTGCCTTCATAACCTATAGATATTAAAGTTTCTCTCATAGCTCCATAAAGACAAGCTAGGTTCCTTGTGGCATCTCCTACAGAACCAAACGATAAAGCTTCAAAGGTTATACTATCAGGTTTTGTTATATGTACTACATCTTTAAGATCTACACAGATATGATGTATCTGTTCTTGTAAGGTTTCATAGTATGTTGTATCTTTTCTACGAGTCTTAACTTTACTCGCACCTGTTTTACTAAGCTTAGTATAATCGACATTACCATCTTTTAATAAAACAAAAGCACATTTACTTAAAGACTGATCTATACCTAACACTTTCATTAATCTTCTCCTATAATCAAATGGCAATATTTAGGTTTAACACTATAAGGAATACCTCTGTATTCTACTTCAATAAAAGTTCCATACAAATTTTGATAACACTTCTTTACTTCCAATATTGTACCTTCTGGGATACTGAGTTTACGATGAATAGACATATCATCCCAAAGCTCTTTATTAGCTTTAATATGGAAAGGTACTCCATCCCCTTGGTTCCATAAGAATTTACCATTAGAACAATACAACTTCACTGGAAACTTTTTACTCATTACTTCTCCTTTAAATTTAGGTACCGACTCAACAGCCAGTACCTTTATGATTATTTCTTTTCTTGACGCATTGTGTATAGTTTTCTTTAAACGTTTGTAGGATATTACAATAACACTCTGCGTTGTTGGGTTATTTTTCTAGTAAGGTAAAGTTACCTTTAAGCTCTGTGATAAGTTTACCTGTCTCGTCTAATTTCTCTACGAGAAGGGGTTTACTCAGAGATTTGTAAGATTTGACAGTGTTTTCCAAAGAAGAAATTGTAGTTTTGCATACCTCTAGGTTTTTAACCAGATTCTCCGTATCTACCTCAACTTCTCCATACTTAACCTCTTTAGTCCAATCAACACCTATCTTCGATAAGTACTTACGAACACAAGGCACTACATCTTGATAGTCTTGCATCTTAACCAAGACAAAACATTGTTGTAGGTAATCTACCCAAGTCCAATCTTGTTCTTCTCCGTGTACATCCTTGAACTGGTAACGTTTATCAAATCCATAATATTGTTGCCAACAGAATATAACACGTTCCCACATATCTTGTATAGTTTTTGAATCTTCTAGGATCTTCTCTGCAGTCTGCTTACTTGCACCTGCACGACCACTTAAACCAAAAACCTTCTTAGTTGTATCGGTCAAAGAGGGTAACCCTGTGATATGGTCTGTTGGATCTCCAGAGATCGATTGTGCTGCTAAACCTAGTTCACACTCAAACTTAGTAGGGAATCTCCAACCTTTATCAAAATTATCATAATTAAATGATGGAGCATATACCATATTGACGTCCTTATCTATATAAGTGATACAAATTTTCCATTTATCAAAGTCATCCCCTACCCGAGCCTCTTCTTGGTGAGCTGCATGTTGGAGTAGGTCTTCTGCTTCGTTAAACACTGCAAAAGATACACGCTTACCGTATTGGGCTAGGAATGCTTCTTTTAACTCTTCAAAGTAGATAGGTTTACCGTCACGGTTACCTTTGTAAACCACATCTTTACACTCATAGTCTCTGTAGTTACCTTCTCCAGCACCTAGACAAAAAACGTAATCTTCTGCATCCATGAATTTCTTAATTGCACCAATGTTAAAACCTGCTGTATCTAGAGAAGCTTTTAATGCTTTTTCGTAAGAGTCGTGATTACTTGTTAGACGAGCTTTCATCTCAACTTCAAAATCTTCTAGTTCAAAAGTTTTCTGGTCTTTACTACTTCTATCATAGTTCAACCATGCCAACCATTTGATAGGGTTACCATCTTTATCTACACGAGGATTTCCTAAAAGTTCCTTATTCTTGTCAGCTTCAATCTCTTCAGGTTTTAGTGGGATTATCTGATCACCCCTGATACCAAAAGAAGTTTTATTACGAAATTCCTTTGTATTCCCTGACGCTTTATGTTTTACTTCTACATAATCATCTTGCATAAATTTGGCACAACGGAAAATTATTGTATCTCCGTCTATGTAACAAGTTTTAAATCGTTTATTTTCTTGAAGTTTCGGATTTTCCTTACCATTACTATTACCATTAGTATTAAAACTTTTATTACTGAATTTCATAAAACCTCCTATTTAAAATTTAATCTCGCAAAATCTCCATACAACTTTTTAGCAACCTTATCATAATGCTCTGCTGCTTGCTCTGCACTAGAAAACCCAATCTCTGTGAAATTCTTATCCGCTACTGTCCAGCATACTATCCAATCATTAATCCTTTTTTGAACTCCTTTGAATTTAGCTTTTGAAAATGCTTTAGAATTTCTGGCATTATCTTGGTTAGTAGCTAATCTTAAGTTTTCCCATCTATTATCCCAAGGGATACCATTTATATGATCTATAGGTAAGTTAGGTTCTACTCCTGTCATAATTTTCCAAATTATACGGTGTGCTTTGTGTAGTTTACCATCTTGAGTTCTAACTTCAATATAACCATTTGCATAGTGACAAGACCCTGCTATTTTACCTTCACATCTAGATTTCCAAGTATTATACAAACGCTCATTTTTAAAATGTTTTTTATCTCTAGATTTCCATAACAGGTTTCCTGAAACTTCATCGTAATGCCATCTATCTAAGAGTTCTTCTTGTGGTGGTAAATTTTTAGCTACTTTGATATTAGTAAACTTTTGATCTTCAGGTTTAGCTCTCCAATTACGAGTACGTATATTCTTACACTCTACACATTGACCTGAACCTGTTTCTCTGTAAGATATGTGCCCATACTTACAAGGTTTACCTGTATAATATCTCTTTAGTCCTAAAGAAACCGCACTTTTTCTTTTTATAATATCTTCTTTCATACTTTCTACCTTTATTTAAAATAACACTTAAACCAAGGGAAGAAACCTTCCCCTGAATTAAATACTATCTAGCTTTGTAATCTTCTAATTTCTACCAAATCCTCTAAATCAAACTCATGTTCCATGAACTTTAATGGGTCTGGGGTTTTACTTATAAGATTTAATCTATCTTCAACTACTTCATAAGATACAATTTCAACATCACCATCATATTCAAGAACTAATTCTAAAGCTGTAAGCATTTGTGTAATATTCATAATAATTCCTCCTAGACTAAACGGTTTAATACATCATCAATTAACATCATAACCTCTTTCATTTGCAAGATCAAGGTTCCTTGTAAACTTTCTTCATCTTGAGTAAATTCTTTATCAAAAGAAATACCAGAGAAGTGTAGGTCTTCACTAATAGTTGCTTTCTTGATGAAATCTCTTGATACTTCTACATGGGTAACTAAAGCCGAAGGGGATTCTAAGATAGATACTACCTTCTCATCACCACCAAGATGACCTTTAGCTTTATACTCATTCTCTGAGTCATCGACTAGAGTAGCTTTCTCTCCAAGAGTAATACTATCTGCGATATCTTCTACTACCCAAGACTTAAGCATATCAATGGTATCACCTTCTAGTGCAGTAAGGGGTGCTGCTGGAAGTGATCCAAGAGCTTTTCGAATAAGTGATAAAGCGTTCTCGGCACTATTACCTTTACCATCAACCATGATCATCCCAGATTTACGGATAACTACATATTGGTGTTTAGGTGCTGAAGGTCGAGTTTCTCCTAGTACTACATCTTCTGCAACAGACTTAATAATCTTTTGTTTTTCTTTATCAATAAACTCTCCAACACCTAGTTTATTAGACTCCTCTGCTAGTTTCTCTTGGTAAACCTGTTCAATAGCAAACTTATCTAGTTTTTTAGATTGCGTAGTAACTCTTAGAATGATATCACCATCTAATTGTGTAATTAGTTCTTCATGATTGAATTTAGTGAAAGAGAATCCGATACTACTCTTCTCTTCCTTAGAAGGGGATTTAAATTTAAACTCTGATAAAAACCCTTCCCCTTTATTTTTAAGTTGATTCAAAATATCTACTACACGCTCATCCGCGATTTGATACAAACTAACTTTTTTAAACATTTACATCTCCTTTGTTACTCTTATATATAAACTCTAAAAGGTCTAATAACATTATCCCAATACTATCAGTTTTTCCTTCAGACTTGAACGCTACATATACTACATCATCTAGCAGATCAATATCTTCTATCTGTATATTATCTTTACCTTCTGAAAAATAAAAGTCATATTCTTCCGCATAAGCTAATATAAGGTCTTTACCAATCATAATAAACTCCTTTAAATAAAGGTCAACACTTATTTTTTAATTTTCTAGAATTTCTTTTACTCGAATATCGATCATAGTGTCGAGTTCTTGTATTTCTTTACGCAACTGTAATCTTACAGGGTAATCTTTAATGTGAGACATTAATTTAATCAAAGTCTCCCTATTAGCCATTAACTCCATTAAATTTTCATCTTCTAGTAATTTACTGCTGATCATAAACTCTCCTTAATAAATAAATTGTTCTAGTCCTGTTACTTCTTGGAAGCAACTAGGTTTAATAATCTTGGGAGTTGGAAACACAACTCCTGATTGTAGGTCTTCTTCCGCAGTGAACACAATATAATCTTCATTTCTATAAGAAGAAATACCTTTGTAGCGTCCTTGTTCTTCAATGGTACTATACTGTCTTATTAATTCTTCCGCTACACTGGTGTTTTCGTAGATGGCGCGCGCAAATAAATCAGACCTATGCATATACTTACTCATATTACTTTCATAGATAGTATTGAACACTCCCTCAACATCCATGATTTCAGAGAATTTAAGACACAAAGCATATAAATCTTCACACCAGTATTCAGATTCATCTTCTTCCGATAATAGATTGTACGATAGAGAACCAATCCTACTTTTTATATCACTTAACAGTATACCTTTATCAGTTAAAATAATATCCTCTGACCGCAATAACTTACAAAGAAATCCAAAAGTAAATACTAGGTCACCTAGACCATCAGCTTGCATTACTTTATCCCCTGAGAACCATCCTTGCAAGAATTCATCTTTACCAAAGAACTCTTCACGAGACAATGCAACATAAGTAGGGATAAGGTCTTTATTATCTACAGAGTTACCTCCGATAGCATTCCATTTAACTACCTTATCCAACATACGATTAAAAACTTCTAAGTTAAATTCTTTTTTCATTTTTTAAATAACTCCTTTTTTCTTTTTATTTTGAAAGATTTGCAGATCATGTCAGGAATCTCTTTACCTGCTGATAAGACCCATGTCTCATAGATACCTTTCTTACAAGTAACATTTAGAGGGTATACTGCCAAAGATACTTCTGCTGGTAAAGCTTTTTCTACTTTATTTTTAAAAGTTTTTACAACCTTTTTAGGTACAAAATATGTTATACATCCTGCACCTTCCATCATACAACCCCTAGAAGCATTATATTTTAGAAAAGACACTGCATCTGCTACTGTAATTATTTTAGTATTAACCTCTTCCATTTACAAATTCTCCTCTATATATTTCATAACACCATCAATTTTACAATCTGTAGCGTTCTCTCCTACAGCTCTTAACGTTAGGTAGACTATTATACGTGTTTCTTCCTTATCGTCAATAACTTTTTTATTAGATAGTTTTACCGAGTGTAAGATTTGTTTAATTTGTTCATCACTGTAACTCATAAAGACTTCCTTAATTCTTCGTAAATCTGAGACCAATTATCTACTAGTAAATACTTCCTGTCAAGCTTTTTATCTTGAGTATATGGAGTATTTATTTTTATCAACTGTACATCCTCTGGCATACTAGCAAGGAAGCTATTACGATCATCAATCAATACATCACATCTTACAAGGTCTTTACTCTTCGTAGCAATGAAATGTAAATCAGTTCCTACGATATCTCCGAAATGGTACTTAAGAAATCTAATCTTATTCTTAACTTGTTCAGAGCACCCCATACAGTAGCTAACAAAAGCAATAGTGTTACCTTCTTTATATAGCTTTTCCACAGCCTCTACACACCCTGAGAGAAGACTTACGGTTGGATAGGTACGATTCTCTTTCCAATAATCCATAGGCTCTACAGTGGCACACAGCTCGAAATACTTAGGTAAGTAATAATCTACCTGTCTTAGTTCTAAATCTTTTAGGTATTCTTCTTCATAAAAGAACACACTACTTTGTTTCAACCACTCTAACCAACCCAAATCGGTTTGCGCGATAGTTAGATCAATATCAATTGCAATAATTTTACTCATATTATACCCTCTTCGTACGCCCAGATTAAAGATGTTTCATACTCTTCTATACTCGAATTATTAGATATAGTGAAGAATTTAACCTTACCTTTTAACATAGCAGGTTCTAAATAATCCCTACTATCATTATCAAAAGAACATCCATCTCGGAAGATCCTTACTACTGTTACATTCTCTGCACCAACATAATCAATAACAGGTTGAAGCTCTTGAGGGAAACCTCCATCAGCAATACATACAACACCTTCCTTTGGTAGTGTAGAAACCAGAGCCTTA
>Ga0181379_1000824_pt1 | contig 14890 bp, 22 predicted proteins | sample 2SPOviralmetaG_FD_130115 | JGI IMG/M metagenome (GOLD analysis project Ga0181379, IMG submission 130115) | Marine viral communities from the oligotrophic San Pedro Time Series (SPOT) site, San Pedro Channel, CA, USA - 2 SPOT_SRF_2009-07-10 | ecosystem: Environmental > Aquatic > Marine > Strait... | reverse complement strand
CAGTTAATATGGAAAGCCGCAAATTAAGTAATCTGCTAGAGCATATGCATAGTCAGGGTAAAATTTGCAAAGCAGAAGTGCGACAAAAAGCAGATCAGGACCGAGTATCTATGGCGCTATGGTCTATTGATATAGGCGTGTACCAATGAGCAATTGTAAGTCATGTGATGGAACAGGCCTCGTTGAGCGCACTAGTTTTAATCAATCTAGTGAAAATACGTCTTGGACATCCTGGACGGAACCATGTGAATATTGCTCAGATGAGGATGATTATGATTGGCGCGTGGAGGAAGACCGATGACAAAAACAACATGGATTGCACTGATGGTGTTTTCATCACCATATGAATGCGCAGACTTTATTGAAAAGTACAAAGCAAATCTATATGGCCCAGTGCAGTGCGTAATTGAATATGAAGAAACAAACACCGTGCGCCCTAAGCGCAAGCCAATACAGGAGGATAACAATGGCTAAATGGGATTTATCTAAGATAAAAAACTGCTCAACAGTTGGTTCTGATATTGATGAAGATGATACAACGCCAGATCAGCCTACACCGCTGATGATTGTAAGATCTATAAATCGCAAGGCTGACATAATAAGGATGGATGCCGCGCGTAAACCAGAGCGTAATACCATGAAGCAACGCGCTGAAGAAATCATGTTATTATGTAAGATGTTGGAAAGAAGGATGCACAATGGATGAGCAAATTAGTGCACTTGATCGCATGAAAGAAATGGCCGCAATAGAAAATGCACGCATGCACCGCCGTATGATTGGGCGCGATGATATGCATGCTTACATGCATAAACCTTGGCCGATGGAGCATCTTAGGAAGGCAATACAAGCATGCCTTGAGAAACATGGTGAATTATCTATTGGTGACTTATCAAGCATGATTAAGCAAGATGTTTGTCATATAGATGTTGGCGTGAAGTCGATGAAAGAGCGTAAAACTATTATACGCACTGGCAAGATTGAAGGTCAATCTTTGTATCGCTTAAGGCTTAAAGGCGAATTTATTTAAAATACAAATATTATAAAAATACCGCCTACCAGGTTATTGGTTTTGCGGTATTTAACATTGTGGCCAACAGCAATGACATCGGACGTGCAGGCGAGTTTCTCGTGGCAGCCGAATTGGAACAGCGTGGAATACGCTGCCATAGGGTAGATTTAAAAGGTGACGACCTTTGGGTTAAGTCTGCCCTAGGTAAATTATTGACACTGCAAGTTAAAACCACAATAAAACCTAGTCAAGATCGTGGACGCCCATTGTGCTATGCATTTACACGGGTAAGCGGTAATGCACAGATATTTGCATATGTAGCTCTAGACTTGCGTCTGTTTATTTTACGCAACCCACCAACAGGGAAAACTGTGCGGATAAAGCCTTTTAGATTTACTCAAGATGCGATGGAAAGCAGTATCAATAGGATGATTTGCTAAACCATTAGTTCAAAGTGAGGGCCATCGATAAATGGCCTTCTGCCCTGACTTCTTCGCAAGTCTACGTATTCAGTCATAGCATCCTCCATAGATCGACCTTGGCTCTTCCATGTGCCAATACAATCTATATGCCATGCCGCACCCCAACGAACTTTTATGCCAAGTGAATTAGCTGCCTCTGCCATTGCATCAGCAAGATCATCATAAAGATTTAACTCCCATGATCCTCTGCCTGAGATATAAGCCATTATATCGACTGCAAGGCCATCCAGGTGTTTGCTCTTCATAGTTTGACTAGCACCTTTTGCAACTAATGCTTTTTGCATTTCTACAGTGCGCATACCCTGGACGACACCAAAGTCAGTCTTAGTTAAATTAATCGCCATCTTAACAACAGCAACCATGCGTGTATCAACGCCTTCCAACCGATCAAGGCTTCGCTGTGATAACTTGAATGTCATTTGCTTCCCCTAAAGAACTTTGTTGCAGATCTTACACCAAAGCTTGCTGCAACTATAACACCTAAAGTATATTGATACCAATCAGGCATTGCTTCCAGGGCCGTAAACCCTTCCTGGACAGATTTTCTACCCCATTCACCGCAGAACGAAAGCACCAATGGCACCGAAAATAAACCCACAAGCCATTCATCCTTAAAGCTGTTCTGCGAGCCTTCTGCCATGATGCGCTCCCAATCGGCAACGCTCGTCTTCTCAGACAGCATGATTTTAGCTTTGGCCTCTGCCTCAGTTAGCTTTAGCTTGGCTTCTGCTGCATTTTTATCAGCCTTGCCTTGCAGCCATGATCCAGTAAGGTTTGCTATTGGCGCTATAAACTGCATCATTTCTCAGACCCCAACCATACTGCAAACGCGCCAGTCATAGCGCCAGAAACAACGCTAATTAGCGCACTTTGCTGCGTACTAAGATCAGGCTGCTGAAGCGCCCATTCTATGCAGCGTATATACATCACCGTCATTACCAGCATCATAAGACGCGGCATAAGCTTGTATTTCAGGATCTTCTCAAATGTATTAGCCATGTTAAACCTCTATGTTGATGTTTGTGCCTTGCGGCCTGTCAGCAGTGGTCTTAGTCCCAAACCTATCATAAGCCTTGCCTAAGTCCAACTTCTGCTCTCTAAGCGCCTCCAGATGCGCGTGGTTAGCCCTATGCTCCTTTGTTACCCTCTGCTCTGCCAGATGCGCTTCTATGCGCTCACGCGACTGCGTTTGCTGGTGTATGTCCGACTGCACGTTAAACGGTGCGCTGCCTATGCCTGATACACCGTCAGCCATTTACCACCACCCTGCGCCTAAACCAGTCAACCATGTGCCGCCCCCTATAATAGCTGCCAGCATTACAAGCAGTAATATCAGCAGTAGCGTTTCAAAGAATGCCGCTTTGCGCTCCTGCTGGCGATACAGCGTTTCTTCACGCTCTTTCTTGATCTTGCGCCGTAGCTCCACCATTTCGCGCCAAGTGCCATAGCCAAATCTATTATTCAGCAGTTGCTGTAAGTCTTTTTCCTGCTCTGCCAGCTTCTTTTGGTGAATGATGATTTGAAGCGCCTCTTGCTCCACAGACCCAGATGAAAATAGCTTAGTGAAGATTGGCGGGTTTTTACGCTGCTGCTCTGCGCGGCCAAGATCCGCTGCTGCGCCATACCATTTGCCTAGCTGACCAGCTACGTCCTCTAGCTCACGCCCAGCGTAAACTAGCTTTTTCACCATATTATAGGCTTGTGTGGCCCCAGCAATGGCTGTGATTGGATCTATCATCAGGCACCTTTGCCCACCTTTGCGGCTGGTGGGCATTTAAAGTTATACGGTATTCTTATAACATATGGGTAGTGATAATAAAATCCGGTTGGGCATCTGTATATACAAGCGTTATACAGCACATGACCTTCTACGATAACGCCAACCGCTATACCGGCGAGCGCACAGATCATCTTTCCATCAGCCTATCTATTTTTTCTTCTATGCGATCAAATCGCGCCACAATCTGCGTCATTACAGCAGAGCTATCAGTTTTTGTGACATATTCCCGCGCCATTTCCTCGCGGGTTTTGTTTAGCAATATGCTAATGCGCTGAACTTCAGCGTATGCACTGCGAAGCAGCCATCCCATTAAGCCTAAACCAGCAGTTAGGGCAATGCTCCACAGTGCATCCATTTCCATTAGCTTATGCTCTCCAAATGCGCTTTGAGATCCGCGAAGAAAGCGTCACGCCCTCTTTGTATCTCTATCACGTTTAGTTTAGCAGCATTTAGCTTACCATCCAATCTACTAATGTGATTTATGCAAGCCTTTGCCTCATCAGATAGTTGATCTTCGGTGTATTCCACATCGTCAATCGTAATGACCTTTTTGTCTTCAGTCACGTTGATCTCCTTTCAGGTTATGCTGCCCAAGGTGTACCCGAGGCAGTCGTTGGATTAGCTATCGCATCAATCTTAGCAGCAATAGCAGCTTCAGTGGCATCCTTATCCACCGTTCCGTGTACCCAGCCCAAGACTATTTCTTCAGTCAAGTCAGCGTAAGGTATAAACCCTGCGGCTGATGGGTCTGGTGTGTATGATGTTGTTCCGTAAGAACGTGCAGAAATTCCATCTGCGTCAGTGCCTAAGCAATACCAGTGTGCAGTGATTACAGCACCGTCTGATATTTCATGCTCCATGTTGGAGATAGACCAAGTGTAAGTGATAGCCATAGCTTTTTCCTTTTCTGATTATGCGTTTTCTAGGGCAGTGATCCGTGCCTCTAATTCTTTAATTGTAGCAACCAAGAGTGGCACTAGCTTGCTTTGGTCAATGCCTTGGTATTCTGGATTACCGTCTGCATCGACTGCATCTTTTGTGCCTGTGATTGCTTCTGGCACAACTGACTGAACTTCGTGTGCTAAAAAGCCATCAACCGTTGTGTCTGCATCAGCAATAAAGTTAAAACGCTTAGGCTCTAGTTGTTTCACACGATCTGTTGCGCCTGTCATTTCAACTACGTTCTCTTTTAAGCGGTAGTCGGATGTTGTAATATAGGATGTAGACGATCCATTTATTGCAATAGAGCCTACGTTTCCGTTGGGATTGTAGTAAAGATTTACATACTGAAAGCCCGTAGATGACTTACTTAAAGTAACCTCCCCAAGCTGGAAACGTGTTGCATTTGTGCCAGTTGTAAATCCAGAGCCTTGATAAATTGCGCCGCTACTATCAACATAAACCCTTGGATTACCATTTCCATCCGACAGCACGATGTTGTTGCTTGAGGTGCGGATGTCCAAGCCGCTTTGGTTGCCGCTAAAGCGTCCAAGTATAGTGTTATTAGTACCTGATGAAACAAGACCTCCAGAATAAGCGCCTACAAATGTATTATAGCCACCCGTAACTGCATTTCCTGCATACCAGCCAACAGCCGTATTGTAGTCTGCAGTATTAACGGCTAACGCATTCTTACCAACGCCGACATTGCCTGTGCCGTTTTCTATCTCAATAGTGCCAGACAGGTAGAGGTCTTTCCAACGTACTGTATCTATTCCTAAGTCTAGCGCATCATCGTTTGCTGCACCCGTCTGTGTTGCAGGAATAACGTCATTTGTTCTAACCCTAATTCCACTGCTAGTTCCTGCAAGATAAATGGTTCCGTTGTGACCAATACTCCCCACAGGAGAGCCGTTTTTATAGAAAGCAGCAATATCGCCATCAGATGTCGTTCTATTAAAATATGCTACTGCACCGCCGCTTCTGGTGTGAAACGAAAACCCAGATGGATTAAAGTTATGACCGACATCTGCTAGTGCGGTGGTAGTCTTACCCACGAGCAAGTTACCGCTCGCATCCAGTGTCATATCAGGATTTGTACCGTCAGGCGTCCAGCGGCATGAGCCGTCTGCCAAGATGCGCATGCGTTCTGTGGCATTAGTCAAGAAAACTAAAGGTTGGTTTTCTCTTTGAGAGATATAAGCGGCGCTATCATCTACGGCTATATAAAATCCATCACCAGCCGCTTGACCACTGGTTGTAGTCGTGAGTTTTATTTGCGCTCTCTCCGCCCCCACAGCATCGCCGTGAATGGCTAAAAGTTGTGCATTTGTATCTAAAGGTACGGCAGAGGAAGTGTTAATCCCAACATTACCAGAACTGTCGATGCGCATACGTTCTGTGTTAGACGGAGCGAATACAACACTACTAGATGCTTCTTCTGAACCTACTACTGTGTGTATACCCGCAATCCCTGTGAGCGGAGAGCCTGTGCTACCATCCCAACGTGCCAATGCAGACAAAGAATAATTATCACTAGCACGTTTGAAGTAATAACGATCCACACCACGAACTTGACCATTTACGTCTAACTCTTGTGCTGGCGAACTCGTCCCAATCCCCAAGCTCTCCGCACTCGCATCCCAGAAGAACTTTGGCGTGGTGCCTGTGTCCTCATAAAAGCTGATGTCGCCTGTTTGACCTACTGTAAGCGTATTTGCAGAACCATCTAAATTCTTAAATGTATGTTGGAAAGAGTTATAATAGTTGTAGCTTGGTTGAAGCTGTATTCTGTTACCACTGCTGTGTTCAATTAAAGGATAGTTTGCGCCTGTCGCCTGAACAATCAGCCCATCGCTGGTCAAAGTCCCAGTGATGTCCAGACCAGTAGAGTTTAAAGCCATTCTTGCACCAGCAGCAGCCCTAAAGGTCATTGTGTCGTTTGAGTTTGTGTAGCTTACAGAACCAGCATCAGTATCAGTGTCACCCATGCGTAACTCAGACTCACCAGTGGCAGAAGAGTTTATCAATATTTGACTATAGCTATCGCTTGTTGTTCCAACCGCTAAATAATCAGCCGTGACAGTGCCTGTTACGTCAAGACTAGCTAAGGTTGTCGTGCCTGTGGCTGTTAGGTTAGCTGTCGTAAGCGTTCCTGTGAATGTAGGAGAAGCAGTGCCAGCCTTACCGTCTAGCTGCGTTTGTATACTTGATGTAACGCCATCTACATAATTAAGCTCAGCAGTGGTAGCTGTGATGCCAGCCGCCGTGAGAATACTGCTGGATGTAACGTTATCCATATCAGCCCTAGCAGCCTCAAAGCCACCAGCAGTCACGTTATCATGCACATGAACTGATTTATTGGTTGTGTTGACTGAAAGCTCGCCTTCAGCGCCGGTAAAGGACGTATGTTGTGTTGCTGTGCCTCTGCGGCGCTGTACCTGTTTAGTCATATTTAAACACTCCTTAAGAGTTTATATCACGTTTCTTGTAACGATGCTAACTGCTGTATAGCCCAAGCAAAGTTTTCATCTGTGGGTTTGTACTGAATGACAGATATGCTTGAAATCTCATCACCCTTCATAATTAGCTGATGGAGCGTAATCCCATCTTCGTCTTCAAAACCACTTATAACATCTCCAACTTGCATTACGTCACCTTGTAGATTTTCCAGTTAATATTGAAGTTACCAGAAGGAGGATAACTTCCATCACTAGCGTTACCCATGCCTAATAAATTCTTACCCCAAATCTCAAATCGCAGTCTTAATGTTTGGCTTCCAGACCACTTCGTCAAAGGCAACACCATCGCTCTAACGCCCCAATAAATATCTGGGATCTCAGACGTTGTTCCAAAGGCACTTACATCGCTCAGACCAGCGGTTGCTAAGTAGGTGAAGTTGGCTCCCGACCATGCACTGATGGGAACACTTGTGGCTTCTAAGTTATAAGTTTTATCAATGTCGAAGCTAGAGTTTGGGTTGCATGTAAAAGATGATGCTGTGAAGGTGCCGCTATCAACCATTAGCTGCCTAGAAATAACAACACCGTTAAACTCTGCGCTACCATCTTTATTTATCTTCCAGCCAGCAGATCCAGCAGAATAATTATTTGACTGAATTGAGCTTGCGATCTTAGCGGATGTAATAGCAGCATCATCTATGTGCGCTGTATCAACTTGAATAGTGCCAAGATCAGCAGAGATAGCTGATAGCTCATTCACGCTGATTTTAGCTGCTGTAACGGCTCCTGTGGCGATCTTAGACGTAATGATAGATGACGCAGCAATCTTGTTAGCTGTAACCTGATCTGTGCCAATTTTAGCTGATGTGATGGCATCCGCTGCAATGCTCTCCGCTACAATAGCACCAGCAGCTATTTTATCTGAGGTAATAGCATCAGCAGCCAATTCAGATGTGCTAACTGCACCAGCGGCAATAATACCAGCAGTAACACTGTCTGCTGCTAGCTCAGATGTGCTGACAGAGTTAGCTGCGATAGCATCCGCTGTAACTGCGTTGGCTGCAATGGCATCTGCTGTAACTGCGTTAGCCGCTATCTCATTAGCTGTGATGGCATCTGCTGCTATCTTACCAGTGGTAATAGTGTTAGCGGCTATTTCATTAGCACTAATTGCACCCGCTGCAATCTCAGTAGCCGTGATAGTGTTGGCCTCAATCTCGTTGGCCGTAACTGCCCCAGCGGCAATCTTACCTGTGGTGATAGAACCAGCAGCAATCTCTGATGCTGTTACAGCACCAGCATCAATCTTAGCCGTTGTGATGGCGTTTGATATGATTTTATCAGATGTGACAGCATCAGTTGCTATTTCTGTAGCGGTAATTGCACCAGCTACAATCTTAGGCGTTGTGATGGCATCAGAGGCCACCTCAGTTGAGGTTATAGCAGAAGCGGCAATAAGGTCAGTCGTGATAGCGTCATTAGCAATCTTAGCTGTCGTTACAGCATCAGCGCCGATCTTAGTCGCTGTGATAGCTGCATCTGCAATCTGACTACTTGCCACCTGACCCGTAATATCTGTTGACGGAACAGCAGATGTCCACTCATTGCCTGTATAGCGATACAGCTTGTTATCGGTAGTCAGCAGAACAATGCGGCCTTGCGTTAAGGCTGTGGTTGGTAGTGCATTAACTTTTTCAACTGGTCTTAGATCATCGCTAAACAGGTTTTCACCGATAGTGCCTGTGATGTCAGTCGTTGGGACTGCTGTTGTCCAAGCACTACCATCTAAGCGATATATCTTATTGTCAGTTATCAGTAAGACTATCTTTGGCCCTGTGTAGCCTGATACGGTGGGCAGACTAGAGACAATGCTAATTGGCTCAATACCTGATGCAAATGATGCAAAGGTTACGTCACCAGCACTGACAGAGCTTTCTGTATATACCTCTGTTGACCAAGACGTAGTTGACTGATCCCAGCGATAAATAGTGATGTCTGGCAAAAGCAAAACAAGCTTGCCATCGAATGCACCTGATGCGGGCAGTGATGATACTGGCTCAATCCCATACGCGCCACTCTCGCTAAATAGATCGTTGACAGCATCATTGAAATCATTTGGCGTGACCAGAAGCGTTGTTGCATTAACGCTAGAGGTAAAGCCAGATTTGTTCAGTGATAAGTCTACAGCCCGAACCCAATAGTATCTGGTTATGTTGTTCGCCAAATTTGGGCGCATAAAGTTGCTGCTAGAGCTTTCACCGACAAGCGAAGCTGTGTTTAGATTGTCGCTGTCGTTCTCCCAAACCTCAACATGGCTAAGATCCTGATCAGCAGGGTTTGTCCAAGTGATTGTAATATACTTAGAGCCACCGACAGCAGATAGGTTAGATGGTGTGGTTGGTGGAGTAGTATCACCCTGTGAGGCAAGTTGTGCTGTGGCAAATGGTGATCTAACGCCTAAAGCAGAAATAGCTCTGACTTTAACCTGATAATCATAGCCATTCAGAACAGGCTCAATGGTAAATGAATTAGATGAGCCAAAGACCGACGAAAACGCCGCATCTGGCGTTAGAATTGGCTCATTGGTTAAGCCATAATCTTCTGCTGTCTGTGTTGGAGTAACTGTAATGCTTCCCCAGTTTTCGCTTTCAGTATAAGCATCGGCAATGCTGTCATAATCTTCTTCGCCGCCCAAGCGCTTATATTGTATTTCATAATACTGAACGAAAGCATTTGCTGAAGCATCCCATGACGCCTTAATCGCAGGAATGGTAATCCCGTCATCATTGATAACAGCAGTTGCTGAAAGCGTAAGGTTTGTTGGTGCAGCTACAGATGTGAATGCTGGGAGCGTAGAATTATTGCTAACGATGTCTGTCTCTTCAGCGTTCCAGTCAAATGCGGCTGCTGATGTTTCCCTAAGCGTAAGGTTTACACGCAAGTCACCAGCGTCTTGGTCAGATGCAAACCGCCAACCAATAACCTCAAACTCTTTAGCGCTGAAGCCATATCTACTGTTGGTAAATGCAATAATGTCACCAACTTCAATCTGGAATGCCTCAAGCCCAAAGTCTGCACTCAAGGTCATTTGCTCACGACCCCGATAGAGCGTTAGTTTGGCAAGCCTCTGGGCTGTTGCTGGACTTGTGGTAAATGGTAGTTGAAGGTCTAGTAAAGCCTCTTCGCCATTATCCTCAGTCTTAAATGTTGCACTGGTTATTTCTGGATAGTCAGCAGTAATCCAATCTTGGTCTGCATCGTTAAACGTACCACGAACAGTATTGAAGTTATCCTGCATACTAATGCGGGTCTGTAGGTTTATAGGCCCACGCAAGTCATCTAATGTAAGGGTCTTAACTGGTGATGAATACGCACCAGCCTTTAGCTTCCAATAACCTGACCCCCAGAATAAAGTACCAGCACAAGCTGTAACCATATCCCCTAAGACATCACCAAGCGACCTATCGGCTTTGACTATACCGTTTAACGTATATCTCTTTTCTGTACCACTACCAGCTAGAGTTACGTTTTCATCACATTCGTTAGCAGCAGAAGCAAAGGATATATCGTCAATGGCACTATCAGACAGACCATAGGAGGACGTTAGGAAATCACGAATACACAGAGCAGAGTTGTTGCTGTATGACGTTGTGGCTGTTCTGGGGTCATATACCTTTTTGCCTTCAACCACAGCCGTTATAAGCGGCACACCATTAGCAAACACATCTTGGTCATATTCATACCTGACGTACAGATAGGCTATCCCAAAGCCCTTAAAATTGCTGTCTACGCTGGTTTCAGATACAAGGTCACTGTCTGCTGTAGTCTGTGAACCATCATGCTTCTTAATGCGGATCTTATTCTGCCAAGTATCGCCAGTGACAAGATTGTTCCCATCAATACTGACAACCTCATCATTTATGTAGATGTCGCCAATGCTGTTTACTTCGTGACCCGCAAGCACAATAACTTGATGCAGATATGTATTATCTGTGCCAGTGGCTTCATAGAAGGTAACAACACCACCCTTACGAACTTTACCATATACAAAGTCTTGTGCAGCAGCAGCTTCACGGCTGTTGACCAGGATACTGCCAGAGCTTGCCTGTCCTAAGTCTGGCTTAGGCATCAAGGACATATATGCCCAAGAGGTTACTGCACTTACAGCTACATAAGTTCCAACTGTAATCGCTGCCGCTGTTAAGCCCGTAGCACCAGTTGCACTTATTATATAAGCAGCTATGGCATCTGGCATTCTAGGAACTCTATCCCAGCTATTCCAGTTTTTTATTGTGTAATCACCTAGCCTGTATTTGCTCATATCTCTTTAACCCATGCTTGGTGAATATAATCTAAGGGCAAATATAGCACACCTTCCTTTGATAAGAAAACAGCCTTAGTGCCTGTGCATATTCCCATTGCTACCCCTATAATCCATCTACTAGCTTGCTTAGTTGTAACAAGCGCCCCCAATGGCGGCACATACTCTACTCTTTTCAACTTACTATCTACTGCTTCCGTAAATGTCGAAAAGCCAAACTCTTTTTTAAGCGTGTCTCTCTTAGGGTTCTGTGAATATCTCCCAAGCCAATCATCAGCCCAGCCTTCATTATACATGGCCTTGTAAGCGTTATTGGTAAAGGTGAGGCAGTCATTCTTGCCCCATTCAAAAGAAATATCACTTACTGACTTCAAGTAGCGATTTAAGCTCTCTCTCTGCCCCATACGACATCCTTATCTTGTAGGTCAGCAACAAATGAAAAGAACGTATCGCCAGAATGACGGGAAATATGGTTTTCATGGGTGTATCTGCGATTGCTGGCTTTTTCTAAGCGTATCAGCTTACTTTCAACCGCAACAGTAATAACACTTGTTTCACCACTATCCTCAATGCTCATGGTGTTCATAACACCGCTGAATACTTCTATAGGTGATGATGTATCTGTAGTGCCAAAATAAACCTTAGCTTCACGCCTTTGATATGGCTCAGTCAATGCAATAGAAACCAAGCTAGAAGGCACACCAGATAACGTTAGAGTTATGTTTTTCGCTGATAAATCATTGACCTCTTCAAGACCACCAATGGAAAGCAAGTTTCCAGATCCAGTATATGTATCAACGCCAATGGTCAGATCACCGTAGCCCGTCCATAAACGAACTGGTGACGTATCAAAATCAAGCTCAACCGCATAATATGGCTGAACCTCTGGTTGGCTAAGCGCCGTAAGCAGCGCTGATGGTACTGTGCGGCTCATACTGCTTCTATCGCTCCGAATGTTATCCCATATATGCTGGCTTCATTTATGCTAAATGATTGCTCATTGCCTGCTAGTCTAAAGATCCCCTGAGCGCTCTGCACAGTAACAGCAGCATCGTCTGCTATACTGGTGCGCACATTAGGCCAAACATCTACTGTAGCGCTCCCTGTGCCATCCGTATCAACATCATTCAGCACCTTGAATAACTGACGATTTACGCCTGTGCCAATCTCCATATAATCGCCAGCCTTGAGATAATCAGTCTGACTTGCTGGTGCGCTCTCTATGGCAATCGTATCACCAGATGATACAGCGCCATCAACTAAGATTGTATCGGTATCACGCGCTGATCCTAGTGGCATAGTCGCGGCTGGATCACCAAGATAAAACGTGCCTAGCTGGCCCTTCAGCGAAATGAGCCAAGCTACCCATCTCTCCGCGTCTTCGCGCTTCATGGATGGCAATGTAACATCTGCCTGCCAAGCCTTACCAGCATAAGCGTGAGCCTGACCCGCGAAGGTAAACGGCGATCTGCTATATGCAACTGCATTAGTCGCCCTTAGTTCGATCTGAGATATGCCCGTATGCGTAGGCAGCGCTAAAGGATAACTGATAGCCATTATGCAAATGCCCTTCCATATGATCCACCACGCCGCTTGGCGTCTACTACAGCAGCCTTAGCACTGTCTGCTATCTGTGGCATTAACTGCTTAATCTCAGCACGTACAGTTTGCTGTACGCCTGTGGAGACGTTGATTGTTTGGTTGACTACTACGCCGCCACCGCCAAGCTGATTGTTTGGCACGACTTGAGCGTTGCGGCTTGGAACGATAAGCTCTGGGCCACGCTCGCCAACCATGTAGGGTCTCCCGCCAGACACAGGGCCACCCATTGCTCTCTTGCCGAAAAGACCCATTATTCCGCCAACGATACCCGTGCCTTGACCAGTCGCAGCATCGAAGCTGCCAACCATTCGCTGAACTACGAGCACTCTATACAATTGTCGAATAATGTCAGTTGCCATAGCCCTGAATGCATCTTCAACAGTCTTAGTTCTATCAGCTATACCCATTAAAGCATCTTCCATGCTTGTTTTCATAGTATCTGCTATTGATTGAGTAGCTTTCTGAGCGTCTTTTAATGCTTGTGCAGCTTCTTCTGTTGTGGCTGCAGTTCGTGTAAAGTAGTCATTTATGTCAATGAATTTAATATTATTCATTGCATCTGACATAACTTTCAAGCCAGTATTAGCATTGTCAATTCTTTTACCAGTAAAATGTATCGCGCTGTTTAAGCTTTGTATGAGCACGTCATAATCTTGAACTGCTGTTGTGGGATCATCACCAGGAACAGGAGATAGAAATCCGGGTGCAGCGCTTCCTGATGTTAAGTCTTTCATTTGCTGAAAGGCTTTTTGTATTTGTCTAACGCCTTTCTCGACATTTAAATTAAATAAGTGGAAACGATCTCCCATCACATTAAGTTCTGCCTTAAATGCAGCGCCTAAAGCTCCAATGCCAGCAACTAAATACTGAAACCCATTGATTATCTTATTAGCGCCAAAAATAAGACCATCAACTAATAGTCCAAATGCATACTTAATACCATCGAACAAAGGTTGAAGAGGCTTGAGCGAAACCAAAATATCAGATCCAAACTTCTTGAAATCGAATGATGTCTCTGAAGCACCTTTACCCATTAACGCTATGGCACCACCAACGGCAACTAACGCACCAACAATCATACCTTTAGGACCAAATATAGAGGCAAGTTGAGGACCTTGCATCGTCATAATCCTAAGGGCGTCAGTACCCATAGATGCTTGCACAGCAATATCTTGAAACTGCAAAGAAGCCATACCAAGATTACGAGTTAGATTACCCTGCGCTCTTGCTACATTTCTATTTGCTGCAGTATAACGGCCCATGCTGCCAGTAGCTTGCTTCATGGTCTTATCAACCCTACCAAGCTGCTGCTGCACTTTCTTCATCTCAGGAACAGCATTCCCGACAGCATTCATCTCAAACGTGAGCTTTTCAACTGCCATTTTTTTCGCGCTCCTGCTTTATATTAAAGTATGCGATCCATTCATAATACTCTGAAAGGCTTATTTCTTCAACCTCTGAAATAGTCTTGTGTAAGTGCTCGGCAAGGTTAATCAGACTATATCTAAATGGATCGCTTCTTAGTTTTTTTCATGTTCCTCTGCAGACATAGTCTCGAATATTGATCCAAAGACCTTAGCGATAACGTTAATTGTTTCTCGCATTAATATAGGCTTGTCTTCCAGGGTGAAGGCACTATCACCTTTTTGATCTTGACATTTATCTATTATCATGTCAACCATGCCAGACATTGTAGGAGTATTCAAAAAGTCCTTATGCTTTCGCTGGACTTTTTCAATGTCTTTAGCAGATACCTCGTGGAAATAAAGGCGAAGAGGATTATCCTCATCGCCCCATTCATCCACATCAACAAAGCCTCGCTCTTTTTCTGCACGTTTGGCCGCAATGCGTTTCGCTAATGACATATTTTACACCGTTGATGCTGTTAATGCACCTGAGCCCTGGACAGTAATAGATGCCTCAACGAGTCCGTCAAATGACGATGAGCGTGTAACACCTGTTACTATGGCAGAGCCAGTGTAATATGTGTCACCTGCTGTATCTCCTTCAGGATAAACATTTAGCGTTACAGATGCACCAATAGTTAGAGCTCCCTGACCAGCAGTATCTGTTTCATCCCAGAAAACATCAACTGATCCAGTAAATGTTGTCAAAGAGGATTTATACGTGCGAGCAGTGTCGCCCATCGTAGTGTCTTCAAGAGTATCCGCTGTTTCTTCTAAGCTGAAAGAACGAATTTCTGCAATTGCGTCAGAACCGACCTTCACAGTTCCTTCGCTACCCGCGTGAGTTGCCATAGTAAAGTCTCCTTATCTGGCCGTTTCTACATCATT
>Ga0181379_1000819_pt1 | contig 14950 bp, 14 predicted proteins | sample 2SPOviralmetaG_FD_130115 | JGI IMG/M metagenome (GOLD analysis project Ga0181379, IMG submission 130115) | Marine viral communities from the oligotrophic San Pedro Time Series (SPOT) site, San Pedro Channel, CA, USA - 2 SPOT_SRF_2009-07-10 | ecosystem: Environmental > Aquatic > Marine > Strait... | reverse complement strand
TGGATGCTTGGACTCAGATCAAGACGGATGGGACGACCTCACCGATGCCTATCCGGATGACCAGCGTCTATGGTCGGATGGCGATGGCGATGGCTATGCTGACCAGTCCGATACCGAACGTTCTGATGATTGCCCTGAAGTCTTTGGGACCTCCTACGAGACCTTCCTTGGATGCCTTGATGGCGATGGTGACGGTTGGTCGGACAGCAACGATGCCTATCCAGAAGATGCTGCAAAGTACGAAGCGTCTGCTTTCGCCTCGAACATCGTATTGGGTGGAATCGGATTATTGGTGCTTTTGCTGGCAGGGATGTTCGTCGTTCGCTCCCGCCGGAGTTCTCAAATTGAAGAGTTGCCCATGATGCCGCTGATGAGCATGAACGCTCCTGCGCCAGCGATTCAACCAGCAGGTCCACCACTGCCACCCGAAGGTTTGCCACCCGGGTGGACGATGGAGCAGTGGGCATGGTATGGAGAAGACTACCTCAAGAACCGTTGAGCTGCGTCCAGAGCGAATTCAGTCCTCTACGGTTGAGATTCCCCAACCCACGTATGCTGCCCCCAAGCGGTCCCTCCACACAGACAAGATCTCCCATGCCCCGGAAACGGTGAACGGCTCCCGATCGGTTTCAGGTTCAAGGCGCACCGATACGCCCCAGTCATCAATTGTCAGGATGGCCGTAGCATGAAAGCGCAGTCTTTTTTCCTCAAACAAGATACGTCGTTCGTGAAATGTGCTCATCAGATGGCTTTCGAATTTCTGCCTTTTTTGGGCTGATTTCTCAGATTTACTCATGATGTTATGAGTGTTTGAGGTGATATAAACCCGTCAATCCATGCCATCAATCACGTCATTGCTTACGGCTTTAACCCAGCAAAGAACCGCTTAATGAACTTCAATCCAAGGGCTGTTGTCGCACGTCCCATCGTAATAGATGAAACCGTATTCGGAGCCGGCAGAGAACCGCACTTCCTCGCACCCGTTTTGACAAAAATTCTCTGGACTGGTGAAGGTCAATGTTGTGGCCCAGGATGAGCCATCGTGTCCGTCCCCATAATTCTCCCAATCCGCTTGGCGGAACGCAATTTCTTCGACCGTTCCATCGCTGAATTTCACATCCAAGCCAACCCAGAGTTCTTGATCAGCTTCGTGCACTTCTGATTCCTCGAGCCAACCCCCGCCTCCGCTGACTAGTTCAAGGGTCACGGTGAGCTTGTTTTGGCTGTCAACCGCCATGGTGCCGTAAACGTAGTCGTACCCGCCGTACATTTCCTCGTAGCCTTCGCCGCATCCAACGATGCCAGTAAGGCCGGTGCAACCTGATAGAACGAATGCAGCGATCACCAAGATGGCGAAACCGGTGGATTTCACCATAGTGAGTCGTCCACCCTGTCTGTGTTCCGGTGAGGAATTGTTCAACCGATGGCCTGAATCTCTTCGTCATGCTTCTTGAGCAGGTTTCGCAACTTCACCTTGAACGACGGCGTCAGCATCTCGTTGTCGGTGGTCCACTCCTCGTGGTCAAGGATGAGTGTGCGAGCCACTTCGTAGCCTTTCCAGTCAGGTGCTACCATGTTGTTGGTCTTGAGATTCTCAAGCATGAAGGCTCGCACGTCGGCGCTGGCACAGAGGGCAGCATCGTCGCCAGAGGTATCCATGCCGGCGCCCTTGAGGGCGGTACGAAGCGCTTCCATGTTCGGGTGAGCGATGAGGAAGGTGTTCAGCATGTTGCGGCCGTCGAGGACGCACTGTTCCACAAGCGGGTTGAGGGTGATGGTCTCCTCAAGGCCAGAGGGGGCAACGTACTTTCCGTTTTCCAACTTGAATTGCGACTTGACACGACCGGTGATGGACAGGTAGCCATCGGGCGTTAACTTTCCAAGGTCGCCAGTACGGAAGGTTCCGGGTTCGATGATGACCTCTTTGGTTGCCTCTTCGTTGTTCCAGTAGCCCATCATGACGTTGGGGCCGGTGACCACGATTTCACCTTCATCGGGACGCTCTGGGTCGTCCCAGGCATCGGTGTCGATGGTGACCTTCACGCCGTTGGCGACCTTGCCGACGGTGTTGAGGCGGCTTGTGCCTGCTCCAGACCAACCGTTGGCGGAGACGAGCGGGGAGGTTTCGGTCAATCCGTAGCCTTCGTAGCAGTTGAAGCCGACCATCTGAATGAAAGCAGCAACATCAGGAGAGAGGGCTGCAGCACCGGACATACAGAAGCGGATGTTTCCACCAAATCGGGCGCGGACTTTGGACCAAACCAACTTGTCCCACAATTTGTCAAAGAAGCCACTTGGAGGGACGGCGTCGCACTCAACACCGGCCTTAGCAATGCGCTTTGCCGCAGATTTCTGTGCTTTTCCGACAAAGACCTTCTTGAGGCCCGTGGCGGATTCAAACTGAGCGTTGACACGGTCGTAGAACTTGTTCCACACACGTGGCACAGCCAGCAAAACGGCCGGCTTGATCTCAATGCACTCGTCGGCGATTTTGGTCAAGTCGGAAATCAGGTTGATGTGAACGCCGCATCGAATCATCCAGTGGAGGTCAAAGGTGGAACCAAACGAGTGGGCCCACGGCAGGAAGGCAGCGTTCTTGTCGCCAACGTAGATGGTGAAAGCCGATTGAACGCAGAGGATGTTGGACAGTGTGTTCCAGTTCGAGAGCATAACGCCCTTTGGGTTGCCTGTGGTACCGGAGGTGTAGATCAGGGTGTTCAAAGCAAAGGGGTCGTCAGCGACTTCAAACATGTCAGCACTCCGTCCTGCGGCAACAAATTCGCCCCATGAATGAACGGCCACACCTTCGGGTGGCAATTCGTTGGCGGGCTCATCGCCGAGGAGCAGCACCCCACAAGAGGGCCATCCGCTGGCTTCATCGGGCATGTTGGCCACGAGTTTGTCGAGCACAGCCGTGTCGGCAACGGCCAACAGAGAGGGTGTGGAATCGTTGAGAATGTAGGCCCATTCGCTCCCGTGTTGATGGGTGTACATGGCGGTGTAGGCGGCTCCGATGCCGTTTGCGCCGTAGGAGAGCGCTGCCCATTCCACTGAGTTGTTGAGGATCAACGCCACACGGTCGCCGGCTTTGACGCCAACTGCCGAAAGTTGCTTGCCCACCGAGGTGGCGAGTTCGCCGAATTGATTGTATGAAATGTGGGTTCGGGGCATGCCTGGAGAGGGAATGTAACCAAAGCACGGCAAGTCGCCAAAGCGGTCAACGCTCGTCTTGAGCATTTGGTAGAGCGTGCGAGGATCGTCGCCTTCGGGTTTCTTCCACTGTCGGTCGTCAGGCTGGCGTTCCCATGCGAGTTCAAAGGGTTCCATGCTTTGCCAGTGTAGGACTGAGCATTTGAATATCACCCCGTTAGGGGATGAGAACATTTCGTACATTTTCTCGCCAATCAGCCCCGTCGTTGCGGTTGGCCAATGGACTGGCTGGACTTGGATGCCAGCATGTCGTGATCTCCACGTCTCGCCCATCACTCGCTTTCCCAGGCCCCTTTTTTCCAGCGTTCAACGCGAGGCGAGCCCGCTTCTCAGCGTACTTGCCAACACCGACGATTCGAGTGATGCCCATGATGTCCACGACCTCTCGCAAATGGTTGTCGCAGGCTTCCAATACAGGTTCAATCAGCGCTTTGGGGACGTTGTCTGGGGTAATGTTTTGCCCTCGCTCACCGAGCAACAGGAGCGGGCAGTGGTTGACCACGAACAGGTTCGAAAAGGTGGCTTCTGGCGAACCGTAGAGTTCCTCCATCAACTTCCAAAGGCGTGTGCCTGAAACTTCTTGCCGCTCCAAATCCATGCCGACGATGGGACGCTTTGGATGAGCGTTGAGGGGTGTACTCAATGTTCTCGCCTCGATGCGCAAGAAATCCCTCGCCACTTGGGTGGCTCCAAACGGAACGCCCGTTTGCGCCATACCCCACGGTCCAGGATTCATCCCTAGCAGCAACGTTGTTGCACCCAGTCCGCCCCACTGTTCGATGAATTGTACATGATGGTCCCAAGCGTAGTCCAGAGGATTGGTGGCGTGGGCCACAGCCTCCGCTTTCTCTAGACTGGTGATGGCCTTATCACACACTGCGGACAAACGGCGTGCCGCCTGTTTGAGTTGTTGGACCGTGCTCACATGCATCCCTGAGAGTGGGGCATGATAGTGCTTGCCTCACCCGTCATTTCGACGGGTCAAGCCAACGCCAAAAGGCCATGGATACCAAAGCACCAACCATCCCGATTGAGGGTACTGACTCCCCTCCGAGACTTGCGGGAGTTATGCTTGCAAGAATTGGAGTGGTGTCTGAATCGTGGTTGCCAGGGCCATCTCCATCGTTGGTCACCACGGTGCATTTCAATTCGTCATCAACCTCATATCCAGACGTTGTGTTGCGGCTTTGTCTTTGATGCCTCTTCAAGATGGGGGGCGAGATGTAAATTGATTAGTGCATTCAATTCATTGGACGCTAGGTCCTTCTGCAAAAATGCGAATGAATCATTGGTCATTCTGGATGGATAAACTCCTCAAAAAATCGGCCCACAGGAATGTCATAGTGAACGCCTGCGGCTCCAAACCACTCCTCGATCGAATCAAAGGGGCGCCTTCCCTTGGACTTCCGTAGGGCTCTGGCACGGGAACTGACGAGACTCCAAGCCGATTTTTTACCAATGCCCGGAATGGCGGAGAGTTGCTTTTCCGTCGCCCTGAGCGGGTCCATGTTCAACTCCACGCCGGTGATGGACCTGGCCCCATGCCCAGTGATGACGATGTTCGACCGGGTCTCCAACGGAATTTTGTATTCAACACCGATTAAAATTGGATAGGCGCCAATTTGCCTCCCAAAGGTGATGCCGGGTTTGCCGTGCATCGCAGGGTCGGTGTGCGGAGAATTCAGGTGTGCCGGAAGGCGCGTCCGTACGTCGTGCGATTCCCAGTGAACGTCTCGAAGGATTCCTCCCATCGGAAACAGATCTTCCAACAATGGCTTGTCAATTTCATCGCGGCAAGCCGACTTGAACGCAGCGAAGGCCTTGCTCGGTATCTCTTGGAATCCTTCCCCCTCTACCTGTCGTATGTTGATGCGTCGCAGCAGCAGACCTTCCTCGCGGATTTCACGAAGCAAATCCATGTTCATGGTGTAGGTTTGCTCGGTCTCACCGTTGAGCCCAGCGATGAAATTGAGGCCGGGAAGCAGTTTTGGAAGTCCCCGCTCACCTCGTACACGGCCGTGCTTGTTGATGAGACGAATGGCGGATTTGAGTTGAGCAGGATCACAGTTCAGCCAATTCGCTTCGTGGACGCTCGGGTCGGCCGATTCCAATCCAAACGAAAGCACAGCTCCGTCCGAAAGGGTTTCCACCAGCGTCTTAGTAATGGCTTCTGAGGGTTCAAGATGCTCGGCTATGATGGATGGGTTTCCGTTGTCGGTGTGAAGGATGCCAAGCCGCTCATCATCCCGCAAACCGTGAAGGAGATTGGCAATCGGCTCCGGGTTCGGAATTGGGTATTCCAATTCCCTCACGCCATCGGCCATGTAGGTGTAGGTGTCGGTCATGCCGCCAAGTCTCACGTGATGAACACCGGCATCATGGGCGAGACGAACTTCTTGGATGATGTCTTCAGGTGTCCTCCAAATCGGCACACCTTTCTTGGGCTCAATGCAGAATTTACATCCACGTTTGTAGCGTACGCATCCCTGATACACTTCGACCTCGTAGGTAAGAGGTCCAGGGTGTTCAGAGGTTCCAAGATCGGGGTGTTGCTTGACAGCCTTGCTGGACGCCCCTGCTTGCGCCCACGCAGTCCACTGTTCAGCCGAACGTCGCTGGTGCTTCCATTCGTTTGATTCAAGGAAGTGATGAAGGGTGGCGTCCGTATCTTGGACTGCGAGGAAAAGGTTGGGTCGCAATGGAGTCCACCCCTGTTGCTTCCAGCCCCGAATGGCCCAGCCACCAAACAGGGAGGGCGTACCGTTGGGGATGGAACGAATGAGTGCCTGTGTTTCATTGAGGGAGATGGGCGTCCCTCTGAGGGACTTACCTGGCACCACTGCACCAGCAATGCAGACCACACCCAAGCAGTTTGAGAGGCGCTTAGCCATGACTTCAGGTTCGTTCTTCAGGGCCTGACGGTATTGGTCAACAGTCAGGTACTCATAGGCGATGTTCGATGATTCCAGCACGCCACAAACATAGCGAACATGGAAGCCAATGTAGGGTGGCACGCCAAATGCAGCCGGCTCGTCCTCGTAACCATCAAGCACCAACCAAACGGGGTCGGTGGCTTCAACCATGCCTCAAGGGCGGAGGGTGCACCCTTCAATCCTTCTTCGGACGAGGGCGGCGTTTTCGCTTCTTGCCACCTTCGCCTTCTTCGCGAAGGGCTTGAAGTTCTCGAGATGATTTGCCATCTCTGTCGCCGCCTTTGCTCGCTTTGGCTTTGGCGATATCGACTTTGATTCTTCGGCCACCGATCTCGGAGTTGTTGAGGGCTGCAACCACATCGTTGCCTTTGTCTTTCTCAGCGATGAACACAAAGCCGAATCCTTTGGCTTTTCCACCCGGTCCGGTGGCGAGGATGACTTCGTTGACTTTGGCGTGTTCTGCCACCATCTTCTGAAGTTGTTCAGCAGTGGCTGAGAACGGGAGGTTGCCGATGTAGAGTTTGAGTCCTTCAGGATCTCGCTTCTTCTTTCGATCTTTCTTCTTATCATCGTCTGCATCACGAACACCAATGCGTCGTCCGTTGATCTTGTGTCCGTCAAGAGCACCAATGGCCTTGTCAGCCATTGCCTTGTCCGAGTAGGTGACGAATCCGAATCCTCGGTTGACGCCAGCGTCGTCGGTCAGCACAATGCAGTCGGTCATGTCGCCGTGACCCTTGAAGAGTTCACGGAGTTCGTCGGTTCCCACATCACGAGGCAATCCACCTACGAACAACCGAGTGCCTGGAGCCGCACGCTGAGGGCGGCGGCCGCCCCCACCTTGACCTTCAAAGCGGAAATAGGTGCGCTCTCGTCCGTCTTCACGAACATCAGCTGCGATGAAGGTTGCTCGGCCAGAAGGGCCTTTGGCAAACATGGCTTCGGCAGCGGCACCCCAGCGCTTGCCAGCGTTGTTGAGGGCGCTTGCACCTTGGTCGAGTTCAGCCCATCCTGCGCCGTAATTGTCGGCGAGGGCGCGGTAAGATTGGTACCCGCAGGTGGGGCACTTCACGTTCCAGTCGCCATCAAGTTCAGGGACGAGCGTGTCGCCACATGGTGGGCAAATCGCATGCAAAACACCGCAGTCATCTCGCTCTCGGAAGTCAAGACGCACCACGGGTTCGACGTCTTTGATCACCGCTCGACAAACGTCGCGGCGACGAAGTGCGTCTGAGGTTTGATGCATGAATCGGTCAACAAGTCCAGTGACGAAGAATTGGCCGTAGAGGTGTTGGGGTTGAAGAGAACCAGGTTTTCCTTCAACACACAGGATCATTGCTTCGCCATGCTTTTCGTTGAGTTTGACCACTTCACAAAGGACGGTATCTCCTACTTCGGGTGCAACGATGGCTTTTGATGCAGAAACCGTGATGGTGCCCTCGTTAATATGGACGAGGCCAACGACCGTCGAGATGATGTTACCATCAGCGAGAGCGGTTCCTTCGCCATGTTCGTGTTCGCCCTCTTTGGCGATGATGCTTCCGGGTGTGACGAGGCTCGCCGTCATGATTCTCATTCCTATAGCAAATGTGGCCCGAGATGGGTCGCACACTGTTCGCTGATTGAAGGCGAGGGTTCCTTCCTTTTGAACCCCCCATATGCATCATTCTTCATCAGCCACGGGGACTTTGGCGTCTCCGGGGCGATGGAAGCGCCAGCACTGAACCTCTGTGGCCCCCTTCCTTTGGCTGTGGTGTGCATAGATTGGAGGAAGACGAAACTCAGTTCGAAACACCGCTTCCGCCTCCCAGCCTTGGTCCTTCGCGACGGCGGTGAGGTGCTTTGCATGCATGCTGTGGAGCAGATGGACTGCGTCCGCACCGCTGCTAAAAGCGAGGTCCAAAAACGGACGATCTGCTCTGGCCGTTTGGACGCCCCATGGCGGGTTGGACACAACAAGGTCTGCATCACTCAAATCAATCTCATCCACGCCAATTCGAAGCGGCAGGATGGCGGTCTTGTCCTGAAGGCTAGGGGCCAGTCCGTCCAAATTTGCTTCCAGTGCAGTGAGGGCGTTTGGGTCGCATTCGATGAAACGAACGTGTGCGGCACCGAGCATGAGGCAGGCCAGACCAAGTATGCCATTTCCCGCACCCAGGTCAACGACGCTCTTTCCTTGGACGTCGTCCAATTCATCCACCGCTAACATCCAGTAGGATGCGAGGTCTCCTTCGGTGGCGTATTGTTCAAGACTCACGTCTGAACAAGGGTGGGGCTGAAGCTTTGAGAGCGCTATCGCAAGGTGCTTGGGGCGCATTCTGGTCACCAGCGGCGCTGCTGATAGGGGTTGCCTTGTGGCTGTTGGGCTTGCATTTGGAGCCGCATGCTGTGGATTTGTTGTGCTTCAATGCGCAGGCGCTGAAGCAACTGTTCGCCAGGTTGTTGGTTGCCACAGAATCGGCAGAATCGGGTCCCATCGGCATGCTGTTGGCCGCAGTTGATGCAGAATCCCATGGGTGTCCCTCGAATTGATGGTGTTGGTGCTTTGCTTTGAACTTTCTTAGCCCATGGCGGTCATTTGCAAGAGGATTGGCCATGTTTCCAAGCCCTCAGCGATGGCCCGTTCGTTGATGTCTTCCCAGCGCGGGTCGTCCATGAATTCGGAAGGTTCTACACCGGCATCGATCAGTTCTTGGAAGAATGTTCGAAGTTCGCTTTCAAGTTCAGAAACCTCCTCAACGTCTTCAACCGCTTCAGGTAACTCAACGTTTTCTCGGGTTTCAGCATCGTCATTGGTGTCCGATTGGGGCGGGCTCGCAGGGGTTTCCGGGAGAGGCACGGGCGTCTCTTCTTCGACATGGGTTGGAAGAGGAGGGGATGCAGAGGGGGGCAAAGGAACGGTGGTCGCTTCGTCGGATTCTTCGGCAGGGGGTTGAACAGGACCCTCCTGTGCTGGCTCTGCAACCGCTTCTTCCTTCACTTCGGGAATGGCCTCCTCTACAGGGGCGGGTTCCGGGGCGGGAGCGGGCACTGGTTCTGGTGCGGGTTCAGGTTGGGGCTTTTCGAGACGACCAACGCCGAGGACTTCTGCTTGTTGACGAGCCATTTCAGCAGCGGCTCGGCGTGGAAGGCTCACGAAGCACTTGCCCGGAAGCGCGTCGGGGGGGAACGGGAGGAAATACCGTTCAAGGACGGGAAGGGAGGGGTGTCGAAAGCAGAGGGTTTGTGTGGATTCAAAGGGCCGCTGTGTGGGGAGGCCAACCGAAAACGGGGTGGATGCGATTTCGATTGAATTTCGAAGCCAGCCCTCGTTGTTCACGAGGTGCTGCATCCACAAGCCGAGGTCAGCGGTCGCGATGTCAACGAATTGAAACGATGCTGCTCTCGGGTCAAAGTCCTGCTCTTTGAGCAACGGTGCTTCGGCCCGAGGGCGATGGAACACCGAGACCACAGGTTGGCCATGTTCCACCATGTCTCCGTGGAGTTCCATCATCTTCCGTTCCTTGCGAGGGCAAAGCAGAAGGATGGTCATCCGAGTCGCATGACGGTCCCAAATTTCTCCCCAGCGGGCGTTGGCTTCGGTGGTGAGTTGTCCGATGGTCATGTCAGGAATCATCGCTGTTATACCCATGGCGGCACCGTCGGTGACGACACTGTTCCAACCTTTTACCCTGCGGGTTGGAGTGGATGAATCAGACCAATCCTCTGTCGCAAGCCAATTCGGCTAGCAACACAACACCACCAGCAGCACCACGGAGGGTGTTGTGCGAGTAGGCTTCAAATTCAACATGATGGTCTCCATTACACACAATGCTTCCCACGGCTATGGCCATGCCTGCTTTGAGATTGGTAGCCGGGTCGGGGTGCTCTGCAAAGGATACTCCGTCTGCGTAAAGATGGTGTTCGGTGTCAATGGTTTTCACGAGGACGAGCGGCTGGTGAGGTGCGCTTGGGAGGGATGGGAGGCGATGGTTTTGGGACCACGCTTCCAAGGCGGTGGAGACGCTGGCTAAATCCACGGGTTGCTTGAATTCAGCACGAACCCGAACCAAATGGCCGTCATTGCGCATCACGCGCTGGCAAGTGAGGTTTGATGCCCCGTTCCATGAGAGCACCTCTCTGAATTCAGCATCTGTTTTTTCGGCTTCGCCGGGGATTTCTGAGTCGACCTTTCCGTTTCGGAGGGCTTCGGTCATGTACGGATGTCCCCCTCCCGAAAGTCCTTGTTCGCTTTCCATGGTGTACGATTCAAGTTCAAAGGTTCCGTGAAGGGCGGCAAGGGGGATGATGAGGGGGAGGAGGGTGCAATTCGTCGCGCATGCATGCACGAGGTGTTGGCTCCGATGGTTGTTCAATTCATCGGGATTGATCTCGGGGATCACCAAGGGAATGCCCTTGACACGGCGGTAGGCGCTTGCATTTGAAAACACGGCGATTCCAGCAGCCGACCATTGCGGTTCGAGCGTTGATGCGTGTTCGGACGGGAGTGCAGAAAACGCCAATTCGACCCCTTTTTTGGCCAACTCAATCGGCGTAGATGGGTCGTTGAGGTCCATCACCAGCGTGCTGGGAAGCGATGGTCTCCTCTCCTCCAGCACCCAAGGCACTTCATCAAGTGGTTGATTTCGAAACCTTGAGGATCCTGCAATGGCGACGAGTTCGAACCAAGGGTGATTGGAAAGGCGCTGTTGGAGCCGCTGGGCAACAAGGCCTCCTGCCCCTAATACCACCACCTTGCGGCGTTCCATGGTTGCCCGACGCCGTGGTGGTTTTCAGTCCTTGGCTCCGCTCAAAGCAACGGTTGGGGGAAGATTCGACGGGTGATCAATTTCCTAAGAATACGCCAGCCATCAGCGGTTGAACCCAATTTGGCTTCTCCAATGCGGCGGGAATAACTGATAGGGCAGAATCCAAAGTTGAGCCCTTGATGGACCATGCTGGCAAACATTTCCGCTTCAATTTCAAACGATACACTGTTCAGGGCCATCGTCTCAATCGCTTCTTGGTTGAAGGCCCAATATCCCGAGCAAACGTCAGCGGTGGCTGTGCCGTAAAGGGCTGAGGCCAGCCACGTAAGGAGGTGGTTTCCGATGAAGTTCATTCGTGTCATCGCATCCTCATCGATCGCACCGTTCAATCGATCGCCAACCAGAACTTGATGGTCATCAAGTCCTCTCAGCAAGCGCGTCATTTCCTTGGGCGCGTAGGTGCCATCCGCATCGAGCATCACCAATGCTTCCGCCTCCAAACGAGCGGCCTCGCGAAAACCATGCCGGATGGCGCTGCCTTTTCCAAAACCTTCCTGTTCCACAAACAACACGTCAAATGAATCAGCAATATGCCGGGAGCGGTCGGTGCTGTGGCCGTCCATCACCAACACGGTCGTGGTGTAACCCATTCGTTCCAAATGAGTGTATGGGATGCGCTCCAATACCCACTCGAGACCATCGGCCTCGTTAAGCACGGGCAGCATAACCACGAGGTTCTGCATGGTCCACGGTGAGGCCGGCTGCACATGGTATTTGCTGAAAAAATCAAGATTCCCATTCCAACCATTGGAATTTTACGCCCGTTCGATCGATCAAAACATCGTCCCTTCCTGACAATCCGAGGGGGTTGATCCAACGCTTTGAGCCATCGCTGTCCCAGGTGAATGTCAGGTTGGTCAAGGGTTCATCTGAGGCCAGTTTGAAGCACGCCTGATGGTACCCTGCATCGCTCCGAAGCCCGTGAAAAGGCCGCTCTAGCCCCGTTTCAGATTGAACATACAATCCCTCATTGCTTCCAATCACTTCGTACATCAAGCAAAGACCTGAGGCTTGGGGAGGGACCTCTAGATCGAGCAGGCCTTCGGTGCCTTCCTCCAGGAAGGGGCGGTCTTTGCCCAGCATCAGTGGATCTCGGAACTTGTGGTCTCGCCATGGGTCGAGCCTTGCTTCACATGCTTCACAGTCCGATTCATCGATTCCACTGAGCAGCGGTGTGGGGGCGTCTCCATCTGGTTCTAAGGTCCAAAGCGTCGCTCCATCATTCCGGTATGCGGGCGCCCAGTAGGGCGAAGCAGCCAACGCCCACTGCATGGTTCCTAAAGGCGAGGTGAGGGCGTGGTTCATGTCGTGTTCAACAAAATACGATACGTTTTCAGCATACATTGCTCGGGTGGCTGCTTGTTGCTCACTTTCCGTGAGATGAATCAATCCAAGTGTCGGAATTGAGGTCGTCAATACCCCGTCAGGAGCGTTCCAAACATACCCCCAGTGCATGTTTTCAGTGTAGACGGCCCCTTCGATGCCGTTGAGCGCAGACCGCAATTCCAAATCACCAGGCGATACTGCCAGCAGCTCTTCGTGATCGGCGAGCGAAACCGCTACGATTTGTGCGAAGAGAACGCCAACCAACACAAGTGCGACCAGCACGCCGCTGACAGCCTTCGGCATGCGAAACGGTATGGTCAATTCCTCACCGAGATGAGGGGTTAACTGGGTTTGTGGTGCCCACCAAAGGGCCACCAATACCGCAAGAGGGATGTGGAACGCATGCAAGGCCATTGAGTACAACGTGTAGGACAAGAGCGAAAGGACCGGTATGTATTGCAGCCCTTCAACCAAATGCACCAATGTGAGCAACCAGAGCAAAGCGAACCACGTGGTGGCAATCCTTCCTTCTAAGGTGGGGCGTAAGGCGTAGGCTGCAAACACACCTACCGCCAATAAGAGTCCGTTGTAAACCAACATTGGCCGCCCACCCTGCCAGCCATATTCGGAAAACACGGCCTCCTCAAAGAGACGAGGTGCGATGACGAGCAAGGCCACGGCAAATCCAATCGTGATGAACCCCGAGGCGATGTAAGCCACTCGCCGAACGAGGGCTTGATGTTCCTCGTTTTCAGTTGAAAATCCATGCAGGACGTGGCTGAACAGAAGCAGGGCCAAGTAAATGGCGCCGGTGGGGTGAATCATAGCCACGCACAACAGAGCCAAGCTCAAGCCCGCCGTATGGTGTCGATGACGTTGTTCTGATGGTCGAAGCAGGACCAAGATGCCAACAACCAAGCCGAGTTGGCTGGCAACGCTCGGGTAGCCCGAATCGAAGGTTTTGGCAAACAATCCGATGCCAAGGCACACAGCCAACAGTGCGTACCCGCCAGCGCCGTGACGGTCCAACGCGCCCATCAATCCCGTCAGCAAGACGAAGAGCGTGTAATGGCCGAGATGGAACACAGCTTCTCCGGCATCCAATCCAGCGGTCGTGGCCAGCCATGCAGCGAGCGATGGAAAAGCGGGTGGATAGGTCCAAAACCCTACATTGGTCCCAGAGAGGGCCAATTCTCCAGCCACGTTCATCTGTTGGGTCAGCATGGCAAACCCAATCCAGTCGACGCCAAACGGGAGGGTTTGTAACAGTGGACTTAGCAGCGCTGTAGAGGCGACCACAACGCTCAGTGCAAAAAGAGGAAGAGGGCGATCTCGCTGAAAGATACGTTGTGTCTCAGCTTCTTTGCTCAATGATGGAGCGACGTTTTCCTCTGCAACTTCACCATGCATCGCTGCCTCAAGCATCTGCCATCGGCTCCGCTTGGCGACCACCTCATGGCGGATGTTGATGATTCGGTACGCTCCCACGTTGAGGAGCAACACGGAGGTCCAAACCGTCCAAGGTTGCCAAATGTCGAGGAGAAGCAACACGCCATGGACTCCATACAGCAAGAGGAGCCCTAGGGCAGGAGCGAGCAACGCTTTTCGAAGACGGTCACTGCTTCCATCGAGCATCGAAGTGAAGGCCCATCCGGGAAGGATGCTCGGGGCGAGAAGAACAAGAACACTCCCCAGCATGAACCACCCACACCCAAGCCCGGTTTTCATGCTTCTCCGAAACCTCAAGTAGAATCGACCATCACGGCCACACATGCCTTCGGATGCACCGTCTTCCTTCCATCCAACGGTGGTTTTTGACGGACCGTATTGGGTTCACGATTTTTCTCGACCCCATGCAGATGGATGGACGCCTCCTCATGTCTATTCGGTTGGGCGGTACGATGAACGCCGACCCAGCATGTACACCACAGCGCTGTTCAGCGGAGTGCGAGATCATCACGTTGGCTTGGACCTCGGGGCTCCGGTTGGAACTCATGTGCATGCCTTTGGCGCAGGACACGTTTTCGCCATTGCGCTCAATGATGAGGACGGCTCGTACGGCCCTACGCTCATTACGGAGCATGAATTGCGCCTCCCTGCCTCGGTTGGATCTTCCCACTACGGGCCAATTCAGCGTTTTTGGGTGCTTTATGGCCATTTGAGTTGGGCCTCTATTCAACATTGGAGGGAAGGCGACGCCTTCGACAAGGGTGCGGTGCTCGCAAAGATGGGGGCTGAAGAAGAGAACGGGGGATGGCCGCCTCATGTCCATGTCCAACTGTCAATTGCACCTCCCGTAGATGGCGACCTTCCCGGTGTCGTCGCAGCGGAAGACCGTGAACAGGCTTTGGAACTCTATCCAGATCCACGCCTGATTTGTGGACCGCTTTATTGAACGCTGTTCAAATGTTCTTTGAGGGCATGAATCGGTGCGATGGACGACGGGTCTTTTCCGTGCAACAATGCTAATGTTGTTGAGAGCCAATCCATCACCAAACAGTGGTAGAGGAGGCATTCCAACAGCGTCTCTCCTTCGCCAACCAAATTCCGAGCGGTTTCCGTCGTGGCATGGGCTACCATCCAATTCAAGCGTTGTTGAACGCGTGGGTGCATGCCGTTCCAAGTCAAGATGAGCAACCCTTGTTCCGGGGCACCTTCGTCGCCATCCGTTCC
>Ga0181379_1000817_pt1 | contig 14976 bp, 21 predicted proteins | sample 2SPOviralmetaG_FD_130115 | JGI IMG/M metagenome (GOLD analysis project Ga0181379, IMG submission 130115) | Marine viral communities from the oligotrophic San Pedro Time Series (SPOT) site, San Pedro Channel, CA, USA - 2 SPOT_SRF_2009-07-10 | ecosystem: Environmental > Aquatic > Marine > Strait... | reverse complement strand
TCAGGCTCACCGGGAGCGTAATCTACAGTAATTAAATCTTTAAATTTTAACATCAGTTTCTTCCTGGTTTATCCCATCCCTTTAAAATATTTGGCGAAAAGTTGTTGTATGAAAATTCCATTCTATCAACAATCTTTACCGCATCACCACCAAGTCTATCAATTGCTACATAACCTTCGTGACCTGTCGTCTTAAATCCTTTTGTAGTCTGTACAAATGTATCGATCTTTTTAATATTATTAAGTATATTTATAAGTTTTAATTTTACTAAAACAATTAGTTTCTGTAATTCAAAGACCTTTATTAAGTTTTGTTTATTAGATGCCGAGAAAAATTTTAAGATTTCCTCTCTCTTTTTAACTTGCGCATCTTTACCGCGTTCTGACTTGCGTTTGAGGATTTCTTTTTCGTATTTGTCTTTGATCCACTTAATGAGCCCGTCGGCATGTCTTCGAGTGTCTTTAATAATTTCGCCTTTCCTGACAAAGGAGTTGTTATAGGTTTCGATTGTCTGCGAAAGTTCGTCGTTGGACTCAATTTCTTTAAGGGTGCTACTAGATATTTGGTTAAAGAGTTTCCCAATCTCCGAAAGACGTTCATTTACTTCCTCCGTATCCTTTTTTGACATTGTTACTTTAGTCATATCTCTTAACATTGCATCTTGAGACCAGACAGATTTTGATTTTTTAAACTTTGATGTATCTACACCATAGCTTGCTTTCATCGTTTCAAAAGACGAGCCAGTGTATGTAGTATGCCAGACGATTCCAATTTTTGCCGATCTGATTTCTTTGGCTGCTGCAGTTCCTTCTGGGACCGCATAAATAATTGTATTAGGGTGAAAAGTGACATACTTTTTTCCATCTATAGTTTGACTGGACAAATCGTTGTTGCTGAATAAAAAATCTCCTTGGACAACACCTTTGATTCCAAGTGAAGGCAGATATTTAAGTGCGTCTTTGAGCTTATCAGCAAGATCACCAGAAGTATCAGCATCGACGTCAGCTGTAGATTTATAGACCTTAGGGTTTTTGTTGAATATGCCTTTTTTGGCAACGAAAAATTTATTATCACTCGGATCAATACCAGCGAAAACAGCAGGAGCGCCATCCCATTTAACACTTACATTTCCTTTCTTGGTTCCACCAAGCATATCTCTTAAATCTCTAAGAGCAAAGATTGCTTCACGTGTGCCTTTTACTCCACCATAGATTACCCTATCTTCGATATGAGTCATGTGTGTATTTTTTTGTTCAGTTATAGTTTGCTTAAAACTTATCATTTCATCAACTTCTTTATTACTGCCAATGCTTTTTTACCATCAGGATGATTTGGATTAATACTTACTTCACTACCGTTCATAAAATCTGATATACTTGCCGATTTGCCTAATGCTGTAATTGCTTTATGTAGAGGATCTTTTGGATCATATTTTGTTTCAAATCCACTCTTACCTCTTAATTCTACCCATTTCTGATCACCTTTATTCCACATCTTCATAACATCCATATTTTTATTACGGATAAGTTTAAGTTTGACTCCTTCGGATATGAAACTCTTAAATTTTAACATTAGTTATCCTTTAAAATAAGATCAAAGATTGCACCACCACCAACATTGTTTTGAGATTTTGCAACAACTTGTAAATCAGTTTTTTCAGTAAATACTAATGGGATAGGATATTCAACTGTAAACCCAGAAGCAAATACTCCGAATTGACCTTTTACATTAAAAGATTCGTTTAGTGGTCTTGATATGAGTCTAAATAAAGCATCATTGTTTGCATCTACATTACCTTGTAAACGAATAAGATAACCAGTTTTACCTGCTGGAATTGTATATAGAGACATAAGAGTTTGTCCAGCCGCAGCTAATATGATTGCAAGATCTGTAGTGGCTCTCTTAATTCTAATCTCATCTACATTTATAGATCCCGTATTCGCAGTAATCATTCTTGCTCTAAACACTCTAAGAAATTGATTAGATGAAGCAGAACCACCAATTGTTAATGTTTCAGTTATTGGAGCATAGTTTTGATCTAAGCCTTGAACCTCAACGGTGCCATTATTATCAGAACTTGTATTATCAGCTACAGCTAATACTGTGCCCGCAGCAGCATAAGCATAGTCTGCAGTGCCATCCCATATAGTCTGATAAGAATTTGGAATTGATTCTCTATAACCAAACTTATTGATTGAAGATGTACCTGAAACAAGACCTTGAGCAATACCTATAAGATATGGTGTCATAATACCATCTACAGTAATTGTCCCACCGCCGTCTTGAATAGTTACAGGATTAGTAATAGTATTAACTGTAACTGTTTCAAGAGCCGCTAAAGATGAAGCATCTAATGCAACCGTACCATCAACGGTTATAGAAGAATCATTATCTGTAATTGCTACTGGCTGGTTTACTGAAACAGTTCCATCAACGGTTATACTATTACCGCCGTCTTGAATAGTTACTGGATTAGTAATAGTATCGACTGTGGTAGTTTCTAATGCTGCAAGAGATGCAGTATCTAGTGCAACCGTACCATCTACTGTTTGTGATGATGGAAATGTAACAGTTGCAGTAATATTTTCTAAAGCATCTCTTGAAGAAGAATCTAAGGACACACTTTGAGTTGTAGGAAAGTTACTTACAGAAACAGAACCATCTACTGTTAAAATGTTACCGCCGTCTTGAACAGTAACCGTACCAGATATAGGTTGAGTTGCTTGGAAAAAAGTTCCAGTAACTGCAACTGGATTATTAATTATATCTACTATAATTGGATTTGCTATTGTATCTACCGTTACGGGATTAGTAATTGTATCTACCGTAATTGTTTCAAGAGCGGCCAGAGATGCAGTATCTAGCGCAACCGTACCATCTACTGTTTGAGTTGAAGGAAACGTAACATTTACTGTAGTATTTTCAAGTGCAGCTTTTGTATCAGAATCTAAAGCAACTGTTCCAGATACCGGAATAGGATTACCCGTATCATTATTAATTTCAACAGAAGAACCAACATTTACTGTAACATTTTCTAGTGAAACTAGACTACCCGAATCTAAAGAAACAGAACCTGTAACATTAGCATTTACTGTTTCTAAAGCAGCCAAACTAGTAGCATCAAGAGTAACTGTTCCTGCAACAGTTTGAGTTGCTGGAAAATTAGATATTGTAGCTGTTACGGATTGCAGTGCTGTAATATTTGTACTATCTAAGAACATAGTTCCATCGACTGTTTGAACAGATGGAAAGTTATTAATATCCACTGTAGTATTTTCTAATGCAGCTAAAGATGAGGCATCTAATGCGACCGTACCATCGACTGTTTGAGTTACTGGGAAGTTTGAAACTGCAATATCACCTCCGGTATTAGTTACAGTACCGGTGATTGGAATAGGATTACCAGAATCATTTTTAATTTCTTGGTTATTGACAAAAAGATAACTCATACGATTCTCCATCCGTTTCTATAAATGAGTGAAATTGATCCGTTGTTTATTTGAAGTGTAAATCCTCCAGCATCATTATCAACTGTACCGGACACTACAATTGGATTTATACTTGCTAAACCAGACTCATCTTTTATAACTAATTGCTCACCATTACTTATTCCGCTAGGAAGAGTGATAGTACAAGTTCCAGAATAATTTACTCCAATATAGTGATCATCTACTGAAGCTGTATATGAACCAGTAGTAACAAGGGTAGTACTAACAATATGAGATGCTATCTGATCGGCTGATGATACAGCACTAAAAACAAATTTACCTGTAGCTGCATTATATTTTAAATACTTATTATCTGCAATTGTTGATCTATCTATATCATCTAATTTTCTTAACTTAGTTTCACCACCACCACCGATTGTAGACATTTGGTGCTGCACTCTTTGAATGAATGTTTTATAATGCTTTGCTAAATCTTCATGGGTAACAAATTCTTGATTAAGTGGTGTTAGTGGATCGTCATTATTTTCTTCTGTATCGCCACCAAATAAACCAAGCTGAGCTTCACTTACGCTTCTTTTATGAGATTGAGCTTCACTTAACTTTTTAAAATTAGAAAGTAGATCCTCGTTTAATGCGTTTTCATTTATATTTTCAACTTTCTCGGTTAACTCTACTTCTAAAGCTTTACCTTTTAAATCATCTTCTAATCTTTTTTCATCATAGTTAATATTTTGATTTTTTTCTTCAGAAATAAGTTTAAAGAAATCGGAAAATGTAGGCTCATTAGCCTTTTCTTCAGCTATTTTTATTTTTTCTGCTTCAGCTTTTTCTTTTTCAAGAGCCAGCTCTTTAAAAAAATCGCTTAATGAGGGTTCATTTGACATTAGATTTCCAACCAATTATATTTTACCATACTATTTATATAAAAAAATGGAGGTGAAATACACCTCCATATAAGTTATGCCAAAAAACAAAAGGAAATTTTATCTTCGATAGATGTATGCATCCATTTTATCTGCTATACTAAGAGGAAGACACATATTATATTTAGGATTACCCAGTCTGGATCCACGACCTTGACATTTAACATAGAATTGGTAATCTTTACCTGCAATTCTTAAATCTTTATTTAAGTTGGATACAATTTTTCTTACAGTATCTAACTGTTCCATATCATCTTTATTTTCTTTAGAAAATGTTCCGATATAAGAATCTGTCCTAGAAGAATTAACTGCAATACCCATTAGCTCATCTTTCCTGAACGAATCATTGAAAACCCAGAAGCAAACATTGTTTGGTGAACAGCACGAGACTGTTCTTCTGTTAATCCTTCATACCGCTCTTTTTCACCGGTATTCCAATTCCAAATTCCTTCTACATACCACATTATTTAACTCCTTCTATAATAGCTGTAAATAAAATTAATAAAATAAAGAAAATTGCACAACCAACTGCAGTACCCATTATGCATACTCCTTATATTCTACCACTTTAGCAAGGTCTTCTACAAGCTGTTTACCATACTTAGTAAATAATATGCCTTGCTCCCAAACAAAATGTTCTACATCTTGTATGTGATAAAAAGTTTCACAACCTGTAATCCACCGTAAAGCATCCCAGTAATCGTGAGCGCCCCAGGTCTGGGCTTGATGAATACGCTCTTTAAATTCATCAACTTTCATTTCTTCAATCTTTTTTTCACGAGCAGTATTCTCCTCAAGCTGATCACAAAGAGCGTTCCATAGCTCTTGTTTTTGGCGAGGAGTACGATCATTCCACTCATCCATTAGAACACCCCGAGGACGAAATCCATAAACATCTTTATGAAGGTCTGAGAAACAATCATCTGAGTAAGTAAATTCCATTTTTATATCCTTCCGATTCTCTTTACATAACTAATATAGTATATTTTAGGGGTCTTGTAAACCCCTAAAATGAATTTTTATGCAACTTCTTTAAAACCAAAGTTTGCTACAACGTGACGGTTACCATCTTCATCTTCGATAAGATCACCAACTGAGATAGAAGCCATCCGACCTAAACGAGTAATCTGAGTTTCGGGTCCAATGTTACCAACTTGAAAAACTTCATCTAAACAAGTGGCTTCAATAAAAGAAACCGCAGTATAAAAATTTTCATACAGAGCTTTTTCAACAAGATCCACCATTTTTTCTCCACGGAAGTCCATAGCCATATCATCACGAATTTCACGCTTCATGCTTTTAGTACCAGCATTGATTCCAGCGATTTCATCTTCTGTGTAGCGGATTTGGTAAACTGTGTATTTCATTTTCTTATCTCCGATTCTATTTACTCTTACAACATATACTATTACGCATAGTTTGTAAACCCCTAAAATGCATTTTTATGCACTTTTTTTCTCTGTATCTTTTATGTTACAGTGATTAAAAAGTAAGCAAAATATAAATTATTACATTGCTAAATAAAATCATGACCGAGTATACAAGTATATACCGTCATACTTTTCCAAAAACAATATAGGAGATATTAGATGGAAATCCTTAATAAAGTAAAATCATGGGCTGGAGCTTTAGCTGAAGCAGGTGTAAGCCTAATCGGACTAGGCATCGTCCTTGAAATCCTTTTCGACGGGATGAATATTCCATTTTGGCCAGACGTCAACGTTACAGCAAACATTCTCGGATTGCTAGGTAACTTTAGTGAACAGGGTCTGGTAGGTTTAGTTGCTTTAGCCATTTTGTGGCATATTTGGAATAAAAAATAATTAGCCAGTGAAAATACGGGAAATAAAAAAAGGGGGGCATAAAGTCCCCCTTAGCGTTTATGTAAACTGATTTATTGTGGATTAATTACATAGTGAATTAGTAAAACAAGAGCAACTGATGCACCAAGCCCTACCATCATCTTACCAAAATCTTTTGCGACCAATGGAAAAACTGATTTGGTTTTCTTTTTACCTGTAAACTGTGCCATAGCTAATTCTCGTCCAGCAAGTAATCCGACAAAGACCCAGGTTGTACTCATAGGAATATCATTTAGTTCTTTAAAGAAATATAAACACAACCAATAGAATAAATCAATTAGTGTTGCCGATCGTACATAGCGTGTGTTATGTTTTTCTAAAACAATCTGCTGTATTTTTCCCCCACGTTCTCTAAACATAAAGAATAACCCAGCAACAAATACTATAGATATTAATATCATTAAATCTATAGGAACCTGGCGTGGTAAGAATACCGCAATATTTGCCATATCGTGTGAAAGCCAAGTCCACCATAACCCACCAGTAGCAAACCACTGAGCAATTCTCCAATAATCTTTATTGCCTTCATTTACAGGTTTTGTTTCATCAAACCACGTGCTGATTAACCACCAGATGCCGTAGGCAAATAAAGCTGCAACACCATATCCCATAATAGATTTCATCAACATTTTTTCTAATACAAATGTTGATGCAAATACAGACAAGACTAAAAATGAAGTTGAGACTGGCACACCAACTCTTGTTAATGCCACAAGAATTGCAGGTGCTAATGCATGATACCATTGCACTTCTTGCCATGGAATTTTATTTAGGCGACCATATGATATATCTCCACCATTAACTGACCAACCATACCATAGTGTAGCCAATAGAACAGCAGATGCTGCAATCCATAATGTTTTATAGTTAAATCTCTCATTATTTGATGCCATCCATGTACCGAGAGTTTGTACTGAATCGTTTGCTATAACTGCATAGGCAGCAAGCAGGAAGCCTATAAGACTCCACATTGTAAGCAGTTCCATTTAATTTCTCCTTTGCTTGATGGCTTTACACCATCGCTCACAGTAAAAAAGGCAATGCTTTACCCATTGCCTTAAAATTATTTATTAAGGATTTAAAAAGTTTATGTAACAGCTATGTAAAACTTAACTATTTTCAATCATTTCTTTTAGTTTTTCATACGCTTCTTTATTTCTAGCAGTAAAGGATACCGTTATTTTAGTATCCTTTATTTCCAAAACTTTACACGTTAAATTGTTTTCTTGTAACATATGTGCAAAATCTCTAAGTTTTAAATGACTTGATATGTCCTTTACGACTTCGTACATTCAAGCCTCCCGTATAGTTCCCGATAAGCTTTATTTATAGTAACTAGTGCCTTAGGAGGCACTAGCATATTGCACTGCTGATTCAGCAGCTTTTACTTTACGTGTTTGGTTATATCCAAACCACTGATTATAAAGACGATTTTCTGCATTCCGTCCTTGCTGGTGATCAGTGTAATATGTTACTGAGTTAAATGCTTGCCACCAAGTACCAGCACCAAGTTCTGCACCTGGTTGTGATTCTAGTGCATCAAAGCACATTTTAGCACCACGGGAAAGGTCTTCATATGAAGTAATAACTTTTTCTTTTCCTTCGGTCGTGCTATGTGGAGCAATATCATTATAGAAGTTAAGAAGGTCTTCAACTTTGAAACGCTTAGAACCTAAGAACTGAGCCATTTCTTTATACTTCTCAAATTTCTCATGTGCAATACCGAGTTGTTCTTTTACCATTTCTGGGTTAAAGACCGACCGGTGGCCAACTTTTACAGACTTATCAGCTTTCTGGCTAAGGCTTAATGTAAGAGTATTGTTGCATACAACACGAATTGGTGTAAACCGAACATCGATTGCTTTTCCATACTGGTGTGGATTTGAGAAAAGCATGTATGAATCAACTTGATCTTCCTTGCCGAATACATCAAATGATTCTTTTACTTTAGCCAAAGCCCATACAATTTGTCCATTCTTTAATGAACCAGCTGTATGCATTTCCATATCTCCAGCCATTACATAATCTGAAAAGAAATTAAACGCTTCAGAGTTTTGTACTGGATTCCAGTTTTCTCCAACATTTGTAAGAATAGTGTTATCGCTAGTACGAATAAGAGCTTGTTGTCCTGTAGGTATTTGCTCTCCGCCAACATTTATGTAAGCATCAACTTTTTCAACTTCCCAGTCAAGACCAGCTTTTTGCTGCATCTGTGCTGGCGTTAGATCATTACTTACTGGTACTCCAAGACCGTGCCAAGGGAGTGCTCCAGCGTATGCCATTGTTTCTACTTCATGTGCCATATTTTTCTCCGATTCTTTTTCATTTAATATGTAAACATTATATATTATTAATTATACTTTGTAAACCCCTAAAATGCATTTTTTCTAATTATTTTTTTATAAATAGTATCAACCGTGATATAAATTGAGAGAATCCTTATGCCAAGTAAAGCAAGACTTTTAGCAAAATCTATGATAGAAAGTCCTATACTTTCTGAAATAACTACAAATCCAACTATTACTCCTGCTACAATTACTACTGCTGTGAATGATGTAGCAACTGGAAGTTTTGCAACAGTAGATTTACTGCCTAACACTGGTAATGATGTAGGCGATCAGGCTTTTGTTCAAGCAACTAATAGATTATACATATGGAGTGGATCCGGCTGGTATAACATCGCACTTATTAATACAACTCCAACATGGGATTCTAATGGTCAACCTGCCGCAACTTATGAGTTAAGCGCAGATAGTCCACAGACCGCAACTACAATTACTCTGGCAGCATCCGATCCAGAAGGATTTCCAATCACATATAGTCACGTAACTGGTGGTTCTATGGATTCCATAGCAACAGTTTCTCAAGATTCATCCGTATTTACAGTTACTCCAAAAACATCAACTCAAGCTCCGGAAGGTGGTACTGGTTCTATTACCTTTAGAGCAAGTGATGGTGTTAATATTATACCTTATGTTTCTAGTTTTACTCTTAATTTTATTTCTACTGTCGAAAATAGTCGATATTCAACTTTATTAGCTACCGCAACTGGTACTTCCGATAATAATAACATTACAGATTCCTCAACTAATAATTATACCATCACAGTAAATGGCGATGCCTACGCTGGTACGTTTAGCCCTTATCGTAGCGGGGGTTATTCTACTTACTTTGATGGAGCAGGAGATTATCTTAATGTTTCTTCTTCAAGCGGTGGAGCAGCAATTGGCTCTGGAGATTTTACTATAAGTTTCTGGGTGTATTTTACGGGCTCATTGGGTGATGGTTATCTTCTTGATTATAGACCTTTAAATAATGCCACTGGAAATCATCTCGTTATTTACACACAATCTGATGGTACATTTAGATATAAAATAGCGGGTACAGATGTTATAGTTGGAAACACTGCTATATCGACAAAACAGTGGGCATATTTTTGTGTAGCCCGAGATAATGGCACCACTAAAATGTATGTAAATGGTACACTACAAACCGACACACATTCTGGAACTGAAAATTTAACAAATGGATCAAATCGTCCAGTTATAGGTACAGGCGCATATAGTATTCAACCGTTCTTTAATGGCTACATTTCTGACCTTCGGGTAGTTACATCCTTAGACACTACTGCTTACTCTGTTCCCACTGAACGTGTGAGTGCAGTTACTAATACTTCCCTGCTTACCTGCCATCTACCATACATTGCTGATGGTTCAACTAACGATCACTCTATCACAGTAAACGGCGATGTTTCCACAAAACCATTCTCACCATTTGATAAAGATCAATACTCAGTAACTGATCACGGTGGGTCTGTGTATTTTGTGGGAGGTGCTAATTATTCATCCCAATATTTAAGTCTTTCTGGCCCTACTATGCCATCTGGAGATTTTACTCTATCGACATGGGCATATTTAACATCTAACGGATCCGATACTACTCTTATTGATTTTAACGGAAACTCTGGTGGTTTTCGTATAATGTATGTGTCAAATAGTAACGGCGGATATCATTTTAGATTTTATACTGCGGGCGGAACGGTATATCTTTATGATCAGAGTGTAGACCATTATCTCAATCAATGGTATTACATAGTAGTTGTTAGAGATTCGGGAACATTTAAATTTTATGTCAATAATGTATTAATAGCAACTAGCACTGCTAATCCAACTTTTTCTAGTTCTAATAATGTTAGAATCGGTCAAATGTTAAGTGGATTTGGTACATTAGAAGGTTATCTCAGCGACATAATATATAATCCTACTACTGCTATTACAGATTTTACTCCATCTACTGCCCCACTATCTTCAACTGGTGCATTTTTACACATCAAAGGCACAGATGCTTCGATCATAGATAAATCTCAGCGATATAATATTGACTTAGGTTCAACATCTATTGTTGGGCATTCGGAGACAAAATGGAGCGGAGAAAACTCAATTTTTATAAACAGTAATTCTAATAATGCAGACCTTATTACCCTTCCAGCAGGGGTATTGGATGCATCTAAACCCTTTACAATAGAAATGTGGTTAAAAACACTTAGTGGAACTACTTCAGGTTTTTGGTCAATATATACAGACTCTACTAATCTGATGCGCCTTAAAATGAGAAGTGACGATAGATTAGAGTTTTATCACCGAGCTGGTTCATACGAACAAGAAATATTAGACGCAACTAATACTTATCTTTTGAATAACACAGACTTCTATCACGTAGCTGTGACCAGAGATGCGAACTCTGTTTTTTACTTACATCAAAATGGAATAAAATTGGGAAACTTTACCGCCGGTGCTAACTACAATAGTTCTGCCGCTCCGTTTATTATAGGAAAATCTCAACCAGCCACAGAAAGATATATGCAAGGCTACATTCAAGATTTTCGCATCACTCAAGGTTTAGCAAGATACACCGCGGCCGACGAAACCAATAATATTCCAACAGCACCACTAGAAGGTTAATAATTAGAGAGGTTAGATTTTTAAAAAATGATTGATCCGATTACAGCAATTAGTGCTGCAACGGCTGCTTTCAATGGAGTGAAAAAACTTGTCGCAGCAGGACGAGAAATAGAGGATGTAGTTGGTCAATTAGGAAAGTGGTATGGTGCCGCAGCAGATTTAAGCAGAGCAGAGTCTCAAAGAAAGAATCCGCCTATCTTTACTAAATTATTTAGTGGTGGTTCGGTTGAGCAAGAGGCTCTTGAAATACTCATACATAAAAAGAAACTTGAAGAGCAAGAAAAGCAACTTCAAGACCTATTAAATGTTCGTTTTGGTTTTGGTACCTGGAGAGAAATGGTCGAATTAAGACGTTCAATTAAAAAAGAACGTGAAGAAACCATTTATAAACAGCAAGAAAAAAGAGCAGCGTTTTTTGAAGGTTTACTTCTCATATTCTTAATAACATTAGGATTTGGAATTGTTGGTGGCGGAACATACTTAACTGGTCTTGGCGCTGGTTGGTGGTAATTTGGCCACTGGTTTTTACTACACTTACAATGATTTTTATTGATAATCAACCACCATCAACCTTAGTACGAATATGTATTTATCAGCATCCAGAAATATCATGGATGAAAGAACGGCATTGGATATGGGATTGGCAGGATTGTCCTGTGGGAATAATTAGAAACTAAACACCAAAACTTTCTCCGCAACCGCAAGAAGCTGTAGCATTAGGATTTACAACTTTTAAGTAAGAACCGCCAATTTCTTCTACATAATCTACAGTACAACCGAAAACAAACATCTCAGCTAATGGGTCTAACCACAAATTTTCTATAGTAGGTTCTTTATCTGTAGTACCCCACTCATATTGAAACCCAGCGCATCCACCACCTTTTACGGTCAAAGATACGTTGGGTTTACCTATTCTTTTAAGATATTCTTTAGCGGTTTCCGTTACTTGGATCATCGAAATACTTATCCAACATTTCTAACATATCGTGATATTTTGCCACTTCTTCCATTTCGGTTTCAATGGCTTCCATAATATCAGGATGTTCTCCTACGCCTACAGGATTATGAAGATATACTTCAACATTAGCCGCGTGCTTGTCAATATGACCTTGGGCGTGCGATCTAAAAGCTTTAATTAAAATTGGTCTCATACTCATTTTACTCTCCATTATATGATTGTGCCAGTCTGGGTGAATATCGTGTATCATTCTGCTAACGGGTTATCTAATGCTTCTTGCAAAGTTTCTCTAATATCTTTATCCAATATTCGCATATCTTCTTCTATTCTTGACTCAGTTTGTCTCATAGTATCACGAACATCTTTTTCAGATTCTCTTATAGTTGATTCAACTTCACGTATGCTCTTGGTAACATCTTTTTGTAGCTGATTCATTTCGTTTCTAATACCTTCAAGTACATTATCTATACTTGATTGTGTATCTTTAATTCTATTTTCAGATAATTCTAATTGCGTATTAATATTATCACGCATATCTGCCATTGTATTTTGATTTTCGGCTAAAGCAATGCGTTGTCTTTCTTGCGATGTATCTAGTTGAGTTGCTATATCACTACGAATATTAGACATTGTTGTTTGATTATCTTTTAATGTCGTTCTTAATCTTTCTTCAAAAGTATCAAGTTTTGTATATACGTCATTCTTTAGATTTCTTACTGTAGCATCCATAGTTGTCATCTGATCATCTACACGCATTTTAACATTATTTGTTTTAGTTTCAATTGCTGTAATTAAAACTTCAAGTCTATTAATATCGGCTTTAATATCAACTTTAATATCTTGTGTATAACTTATTGCATCTTCGAGTTTTTGTAATTGTAGAGCATTTGCCGATTGGATTTCATCTATATCAATATTTTGGATAATTTCTTTCATATCCATATAATCTTTATAGATTTCAAACCCTCCCCAGGCAGCTCCACCAAGAGTGGATAGTGCTGTAAGAACAGCAACCATTTTACCACCAGAAAATTTTAATCCACCAAACTCGATTTCTGCCATCTAAACACCTAGTTAAATGTTTGCATTAATGCTGGACCAAATTCGGATCCAGCCCATAGAATTGCAAGCATTGCAAATAATCCTATAACTACCCATTTCATCTTAAAATCATCTACCACCATTTTAATAGCAACTAATTCGTTTCCTAAAACTCTTATTGCCATTTCAAATTTACCTTCAGGTTCATCCACCATTTTTATCTCCTAATTCTCAAACTGCAATTCTCTTAACTGTTGCAGTTCTCTTTCAAGTTTCATAACTTCTAATTTCTTTTTTCTTAACTCAAGTTCATAAAGATCATTACAATTTATTCTTTCTTTAGGACCACCAATAGGTATAACTATTCTACCATATACACCAACATCTCCAGCTCTACCAGTACCATAGTCTTGACTAAAGGGATCATCTTCTCTTTGTATAATACCCGTAACGCCAAATTCAAATGAAGAAGCGGATCCTATTGAATTAGTGCAATCCAAGGTGCCAGCTTTAATTCTATCACTACCATATCCCTGAGACGAATTAGGTATTGCTAAATTTAAAGAAGCAGAGTCTGCAAATGCAACACCACTTAAAAATAATAATATAATAAAAAATAATTTCACTTCTAGTCTCTCTTTATTCTGGAACATATCCTAGAGGATACTCCAGTAGATTTCACTTCACCTTTTATAAGTTTAGATTCTGTACATATAAATCTAACTACGTCTTTGTCTTTATTCCTTATGTAAATATCTATAGTTTTATTTTCCAGATATTCTATGAATATTAATTGTGCATCTGAAGCAAATGGTATTTTTTTCCATTCATCATCAAAAACATCTATCTTATAATAATTAACATCGTCTCTCCTATTAAAAATTTTAATAGTTGTTTTAGACAATCCTGAAACATAAGATTGAGAAAAAACTGGATATGTCGGTGTCATTTCATGTGCAGTAAGATGACTTGCCAAAAAGACAAATACAAATATAATATATTTCATAATAAACTTTTCTTTTTATTTTGCTATGCACTCAGCAACTACAATAGCTGTATATTCGCCTGCTGGCATAGAAGTATCAACACCATATACTGCAGTTGATGACACGTTAATCCATACAGAACCGGCAACTGTTAAATTATAATCGGTAGTGTTACCAGAAGTTACTTTTGATCCCTGGTATCCAGACATATCAGTAGAACTCATAGATTCCACGGTTGTAGCACCGGTCCACACTACATTATCACTTAAAGTTGGACTTGAAGAAAAACTGGTTGGTGTAGTAATTCTTGCTAAATAGTATCCTGCTTGTGTTGTATCAAATCTAATCTTAGGTAAAACGCCGCCATCACTAGGGGTTGTACTCAATTTATATGGTTGTGGTGATCCATACACGCCCTGAACTTCAGTTACAACCGAACATTTAGATTCTACTGTTCCTGTTATAGGCACATTCTCAGCAAAGACAGCACTTGTCATTCCCAGAACAGCACTTAAAGTTAAAATTATTCTGAACATTTTTTTGTTCCTATTTATTATTTTCTATTACTATTTATTCATATTGTGATCTAACTATTCTACGATGTAGTGTATCCGATGAAAAATTTCTTAGTGCACGATTATTATCAGCTAATTTGTTAGGTTCTAATTTTATTGTTTCTTCATATATTCCACCTGGTATATTCACAATGTAATATTGATTTAAACCCTGCTCTTGTACACTATATGCTTCCATCAAATCTAACTGTCCGGCATATTTATCAAGCATTTCACTATTA
>Ga0181379_1000816_pt1 | contig 14976 bp, 15 predicted proteins | sample 2SPOviralmetaG_FD_130115 | JGI IMG/M metagenome (GOLD analysis project Ga0181379, IMG submission 130115) | Marine viral communities from the oligotrophic San Pedro Time Series (SPOT) site, San Pedro Channel, CA, USA - 2 SPOT_SRF_2009-07-10 | ecosystem: Environmental > Aquatic > Marine > Strait... | reverse complement strand
TCCAAAGAAATTCATAAACATCTCATTACGGATATTAGCATAATTAGTATGGGTTTCACCAAAATAATTTGTAGCATTACCCAAATCTTCACTATTTACACCATTAGGAATTATGGATTTATATGGTTTGATATTAGTTGCCGATATATGTAGTAATGGACTGGCGCCATTAGTGAATACACTTATGCCGTTTGCTATAAAATTAGCAGGAATACCGCTATTATTTACATCATCACCAACTACTAAATATCCTCCAGCTGACCTATTTATAGATATTGGTTGATATCCAACATTATTTTTAAAATTATTAATCTCCATAACATCACTGTTTGCTTGGACTAGTAAACCACTATTAGTCCCTGCCTCATATGAATATAAGCAATATTGATTGTTGCCAGTAGCACTTTCAAATAACACACGGTCGCCACTATTGTTGACAGTCTGCTTTAAATGATTGTTTGCTCCTAATACAATATTAGCGGTGTTTAATGTTGCTGAATTTTTTACATCTATACTACTATCTAATATTTGTAATTTTAGATTAGAAGCACCAGTTCCACCTGTATAAAAGTTTATCTCATTGTTGCCGTCTGCTAATAATCGTATCGCCTCCTCATTTGTATTTTCTAATATCTGTGCTCGTAAATCAGGAAGGGATGTAGTGTCTAAAAGACTTGCTCCGTATGCTGATACTGGTGTAAATGAGACGCTATTTCCTATATCAAACAAAGGGATTTCTTGTGTAGAATGTCTTCTGTCCCTTACCTTGTTAAGTTTTACTCCTAAATTCGCCTGGGTAGGGTCTTTTAAAATCTTATGGTGGGTATGACTTTGATTGCCGAATAAATCGTTAAATGACATTATATATATATACTAAATATTAAATTTTATTTACTTTTCTGTAAATCTGCTTTTGTTAAATATTTCTTATATGGATTAATTAATCTAAAAGGAGACCCTTTTGATTTTAATTTAATGTTTTCATTATTAATTATATATCCTTGTATTCTTCTCCATTTATCGTATGCTTTCTCATCTATAGTTCTTGTAGGTCGTGCTTTTGCACCAAGTCTTTCTTTATTAGGTAAAACGTCCATATAAGGATTAACCAGTCTAAATGGACTGCCTCTTCGCACTAAATCTTTGTTTTTCTCATTAAACATTCTTGCTGCTTTTAGTTCAAAATCAAATGATGCACGTCTTCTTTTCATTTGTGCTTTTTCTCTTGGCGACATTTCACTTTCTAGTAATGTAAAACCTTGTTGTTGCCACGGATATTTAATTTCTCCATCACTACCACCATCACTATCTCCCCCAGGTTCTGCTTTAGGTTTTGCTTTCGGTTTTGCTTTAGATTTTGCTTTAGGTTTCGTTTTACGTTTTGCTCTAGGTTTAGATAAAAAGTCTTTAGAATGAGGAAATAATACTTGTTCTTCTTCAGGTAAAGGTCCAGGAATAGGTAAATTTCTAGATTTATACCATTCTTCATCTATTCTCGCCATAACTGCTTTTTCTTCTTCAACCGCTTTTGCTCTAGGTTTTGCTTTCGGTTTTGCTTTCGGTTTTGCTTTCGGTTTTGCTTTAGGTTTAGAAAGAAAATCTTTAGAATGCGGGAATAGTTCTTTCGGTTTAGAAAGAAAATTTTTAGAATGAGGGAATAGTTCTTTCGGTTTAGAAAGAAAATCTTTAGAATGCGGGAATAGTTCTTTTTCTTTTTTAGATTTAGGTTTTTTCGGTTTAGAAAGAAAATCTTTAGAATGCGGGAATAGTTCTTTTTCTTTTTTAGATTTAGGTTTTTTCTTCGGTGGTGGCGGTGGAGGTTTAGATTTAGGTTTAGGGAATAGTTGTTTTCCAGTTGTTTTATCAAAGCATACCATATGTTCTCCTTTCTTACTTTCAAACCAACCAGCGCCGCCAGTCATTCCTAATTTTTTCATATGGTCTCTCCTTATTTTTTTAGTTAAAGCACAAATCTCTTTCTGTAATTTATCACTATCGTTGCCTGACTTTCTACTACTTACAAGCATAATTAATCGCTTCATATCAGGTGTTAGTTTTTTAGGATAATGTTTAGGGTGCAATCTCATACCCATTCCACTCATTTCACTTTCACTTTCACTTAATAATATCGCTGGTGGTTTTTTATCATCGCTTTCACTTCCTCCTGGTGCCCCTGCTACACCTTCCGGGTCTTGTGCCGATGCCCTTGCACTTTTACGTCCAGGTCCCGCCATTTTACTCATATATGCTTCATTTAATCTTGCTATGGTTTTCTGTATTTGTGATAAAAATACTTTTGGTGTTCCTTTATCATTTCTAACAGCGTCTAATAGATTTACAGCATTAACAATTTCACCAGGAACCATCTTACTTACTAAATTTGTTGGATATAATTTTTTTCTTTTATCAGGACTATTTAACTGCTTTAATATACCATCCGCAGTTCCTAATGCTTTAATTCTTGCTATTACATTAGGGGTTCTACCAGTAATGCCTGTTCTTCTTCTTTCTTCCGCCGAAGTCACAAACTCTTCTTCAAATTCTTCTTTCGGTGATTTAGCACGAGGTTTAGTATCACGTGGAGGTGCTGGTTTTAATTCTTGTTTTGTTTTTGCTAAATCTAAATCTGCAATAGTCCCTGGTGTTGATATAGAGCGACTTATCTGCCGAGGAGGAAAAGGTGGTTTAGTTTTAGGAGGTACTGGTTTTCTTTTTCGTGGTGATGCCTGTTTCACCTCCTCTTCATCAATACGCAAATTTCCCACGTCAGGCACATCACCTATACCAAATACGCTCGGTGGTTCAGTTATTATAGCACGATTTATTACACCACTAATTACTGGGGATTGTGTCCTAATCTGTCTTGCTAAATTTTGAACGGCAACCATTTTAGCAGTTTTTTCTTTTTGGTATACGTCACTCTGTTTATAAAATTCACTTTTTTTATAATACCGCTTTTGTTTCAAATCATCTTCTAACAATGCTAGTGTATCTGCAAGTGCTTTCAATTCGTTTGCTTTTTTTAAATCAGGCATTTATATATATATATATAAATATAATAAAATAAAATAATAAAATTAAAATGTTTATATATATTATAATATAGAGAGATATGAGTAAAAATATTGCTAAATTAAAAAAAAAAGATAAATGCCTTTTTAATGTCGAAAATATGGACGACCTAGCGAAAGATAAAAAACAAAATGATAAGTCTAATCAAATACACCATCTACTACCTAAACACCCATTCCGTATATTAATGGTCGGTGGTTCAGGACAAGGTAAATCAAACCTGCTTATTAATATGGTATATAAACCTATGGTGGTTTTTGAGCGACTATATGTTTATTCTGCTATGAATAATCAACCTAAATACAAATTTCTAAAACGACACTACGATATGATGGATAAAATGTTGGAAAAAGACTATGGAATAAAACAAAAAACAATACAGGTTTGGAATGATACGTTAGAAGGTATTGATAAGTTATTGGATACTCTTGATGCCGATAAAAAAAATTTGATAATTATAGACGATTTTAGTGTATGCCCTAGCAAACAAGAGCAGAATGCAATTGATATTCTTTATACTAAATGCCGACACAAAAACACCAGCATTATTATTCTAACTCAACTTTACTGCCGCCCACCGAGCACACGACCAGTAAGAAATAACATCACACACGCCATCTTGTTTCAGAATTTCAATAATCAGGAATTACAACTCCTACAAAAAGAACTCGGCAGTGACCTTCCACGCGGGGAATTTAGAAAACTTTATAATTTTATATTAAGCGAGAAATATAATTTTATGGTAATTGATAATTCTACAGATGATAGACGCTTACGATATAGAAATAAATTTGACGGCATATATCAAGGGAAACTTTCTAATTATGATGCTTCATATTTCAAACCGGCAAACTATGTTGATAGTGATGATGATGGCGACGAAGAAGAAGAATATTAAAATCTACATATATATTAATGGGAACATATTTCAGTAGTTATGATACACCAGCAGTCAAAACATATTGCATAAACTCTTACGGTGATTGTAATTTAATAATTGATTACATAGAACAAGGCAACGACGGAGAGATTATTATTCATTATAAAACAATAGAATAGATATTATTTTTTTTTTCTCTCCTGGAAAATCATAGACATAATTATAATATAATGATTATTTAATAAATCAATTTCTTTTCGGTCAGTAGAGATTTCTAATTTTCTAATAATTCTCTCTTTTACTTCAAGCAATTCATCTAATTTATTCATTATATTATAAATATAGTTTTTCTTTAAATATTTTACCACAGAATATTTTTACTATACCACCCACGACTGCCTTTCATATAATTCTTATGTCGCATATGGAACAATCTTCTACGCTTATTCGCCACCTCCTCTCCATATATTTCTAAATACGTTGGAAAGTCAAGAAAATCCATATGGCCTATGCTGGTTATATAATTGTTTCTATCATCATATACATCAATCTTATAATTTCCTTTTTTACTTGGACGGAGTTTAACTCCTAATTGTTTTGCTTTATCTAAACTATATTTTTTAATTTTATACATTATAAAATATAGTTAGAATTTATAATTTTTTATATTCTTCGTTAAAAGTCCAGCAATATAAACAAACATTAGAGAGAACCATTCTACATTTTTGATGTTGCAACTTACAATATAAGCATTCGTATTCTTTCATTCTATATATTATTTATATATTATTTCTAAATATTCGGTGGGTGTATAGTGGTGATGTGGTGTATACTAAAATTCTTTATATTCTATATTATTTTTCACTTTTTAATGTTTTTTAGTGTTTTTTTACCACATTTGGTAAATTTAATGGTTTTTTATAAAATTATTGTTTTTAAAACATAGGTCGGAAAACAAACCCTTCACCCTTCACCCTACACCTTTTTATTTTATTACGTTTATTATCTATCTTTTATTTATTTATTTTATTACTATATATCTAGTAATAATAATAATAATAATATAATAATAATAAAAATAATATAAAAAAGAAAAGGTGTAGGGTTAAAAAAAAGAAAGGTGAAGGTGTAGGGTAGATAGATAATTTCGTCCCTTGTAGCGGTGTTTTTGGTTTTGGCATTTTTTACCATAGTGTAACCTATCAAAAATTCACTTTTTGCAAAAATACCATTTTCTCTAAACTAATAATCTTTGTATACATCATAATTATAATCGTCCTTAAAATATAATGCTTGTTGCTTATTTCCTATCGTAATAGTAAATTGTTTTTGTTCTGTATTTTCGTTTTTATGTTCTTCGCCATCGCTACTATCACTATCACTATCACTATCGTCTATATCAATTTGACAACCTAAATTTAATTCATCTTTCAATAATTCAATATCAAATATTTTCCGTATTTCTGTTTTTGTTCTTTTATTTTTAATCCCCTTCAATCCCAGTCTTGATAATCTACAGGTAAATTTTAAATAATTACAATCATAAGTAAATTTATTTTTTGTTATAAATCTATTAAATTCTTCAAATAATTCATTTGTAGATATATTAACGTATTCTTCATTAATGTTTTTCATAACAAACTCTTCAATAAAGAATTCAATTGTTGTTTTAGATAATTCTTTTAGATTTTCTTGGTATTCCGTAGTAGGTTTTTCTAAATCACTAAAATTTTGTGGAACATTTAAATTATTCAAGTAATCGTAGAAACATCTTACTACTTTTTTATTTTCAGTCATTTTGTTAATTTTGTTAAAATATGGAACATTCTTAATCAATTCATCACTGCATCTAATAATCAAATTACGTCTATCATCTTTAGAGGTATTTACAGGTTCTTCTTTATTAGTTGTAATAAAAAATCTATGATAAGACCTAATCGTCATTACACTTTTACCTTTGATATTAATATTTATATAAGGTTCCGTAATCAATCCTTTAATTCTTCCTTCTGCTTCAAGAGTTTCTTTTTTAGATAATTCATCAAGATTAACAAAAAACGCATTCATCATTTTACTATTAAACTGACCCCATACGTCTCTACCTGCTTCGTGTGTTTGGAATAATTTTTTTTCACCCATAATAGTTTCTAGTAATCTTAATAGAGTTCCTTTCCCTGCTCCTTCTTTTGATATAAGTGTAGGGCATATTGATTTATACGCTGGATATTGGATTAAATGTGCTATCCATTTAGTAAAATATTCTGTAACAACATCATCGTTATTACATAGAATTTTAATATGGTTTAGTATCATATTCAATCCTTCTTCATTTGTTTTAATTTCTTCTTGTGTTAAATTTTTCAATTCATATTTTTCTTTGCTGTATTCAAAATCATTCCACATATTAAAAATATTAGGAGGGACTTGTAGTGGTGGTGGTATAACTTCAATATCATCATAGCGTCTAATATCTTTATCTCTTACCCACTTAATAATAAATGGATAGTCGCCTATTGATAAATTCCCATTTTTACTTTCTGTTATATCTTGATAATATAAATATGCATAACTGATTTTCAATTGACTTTCAGTAAAATAATAACAATCTCCGTCTTTTTTTTTAATATACATAGATTTATTAACAATCAAACACATATCTTCTTCAAATTTACTTTTCAAACTTTTATAAGAATTATAATTTTCATTTTCTTCAATTTCTTTAAGGAGTAATTCGTATTGATTTGTTATGGAATTATTATCATTTTTCCAGTCATCAGGTATAGTAATTTTATTATCGTGTTCTTTTACTTTAATTTCCATATTTAAATCTTCCCACTTGCTATTCAAATATTCTTCAAATTCGGCACTAATATCGTGTTCTCCTTCAATCATTAATCCATCAAACATTAGCACTGATACATTTAGATTTTTACTAATGGTGTAATCGATTAAATCTTGTAGAATATCATTTTCATATTTACATAATATTCTTGATAATGCACTACCATTAAAATTAAATAATTTATGTTCCGGTTTATTTTCTACAATATCTTTATAGCATTCAAGGGATAGAAGTTGTTTCTGTATTTTTTTAAAATCTCTATCAATTTCTTTTATAAATCCATTTTTAAATCTATTTCTTTTGTCGCTATACATAGATTTAAGAATTTGGTTTTTAATAATCTCTCTATCACCAGTTTCTAATACCTCTTCTCGGTTATTAACATAATAATCTAAATTAGCATACATAGACCTATCTAACTTATGTTTCTTACATAAAAATAATAAAATTTTGGGGTGAGCGTTCACCATATCATAATCGATAGTGTGTTTAAATAAAAATCCTCTAATAGTAGATGGGAGACCTTGTATAGACGTCCCACTATATAATCTCCCATAATTTGCATTCAAGGTATGTTTATATAAATGTTTCATAGTTCCACCACATTTAATCATTTTATAGCAATAAGTTTTAATTCTTTTATATAATTGTTCCTTATCTTTTTTGCTTTTATTTTTAACATCAGTAAAGTCTAATAATTCTTTCTTGGAGAGAGAATTAATAAACGCTAAATTTTCAAGATTGATATTTTCGGTAAATTGCATAATATTATATATCTATATTATAAATATATAATATGTTTTTAAACCCATTATTTCTAATATTACAATAATAAGTATTTGAATAGAAAATAAGTAAAATAAATAAAAATAATAAAAATAATAAAATTAGAACATTTTAAGTTGTAGAGGAGATTTTTGTTTTTCTTTATCAATAATTACATTTAATTTTTTATTCATTAGTTCGGTATATGCTTCAAAATAATTCTCTCTGTCTTTCATAAATTCATCTCGGTTTATTTTTAATTGACGGCATAGATATAAAATTTTTCGCTGGTATTTGTATTTATCGTGATATTTAGATTTTGCATTATTATTTCTCTCTTTTCGTTGTTCTTCTGTGATAGTTTTATGTTTTAGTTTAGAGTGATAATATTTTTTGACTGCTTCACGTCTCTTTTGTTTTTGTTCTTCTGTTAGAATTTTTTTATTAGTTTCCATATATATATTTCTATTAATGATATATATATATAGATATTTTTTTTTAAATTGTTTTACATATAATTAATATCTCTCTTCAGTTGCATTTTGTAACAAAAAAACAAAGTGTCAAAGCAAGTGCGCTTTTGATTGTATCCATCTAATCGCTCAAACTGAATACGTTTATGAGGTATAATATATTGTATTTTATCAATATTTTCACCAAATATAGATTTTATATAAAGTTTATTGATTATACTTGTAGGCATTATTAGCACAAAAGGTTTATCAATCTTATATAAAATTTTTAATATATTTCTTTTGATTGTATAAGGTGGATTAGAGAGAATTATATCATATCCGTATCTAACATAATTTTCGAAAAAATCCTCGTTTTCGTGTATCACATTATTAAAACCTAATTGTTGTAAGTAAGTTTTTGATACGCCATTGCTAAAAAATGGCTCATAGATAGTTGTATTTTTATCTAAATCTAAATAATCTAAAAGCATCTTCCATACGTATTTTGGCGTGTTGTAATCATCAACATTAGATTTTCTCATTATATTCATAGATGTCATTATTTATTATAGAGAGAATTCTTTAAACACATTTTACATATTTTATTATTTTTATTAATTTGACTTACGAACCTATATGTTTTGCATTTTAAACATTTTTTTACTTTGATTAATACTCGGTCATTGCCTATTAATACGTAGTCTTTCATAATAATACTTAATATATAAGTTTGTAAGTTTTAACTAAAATATTTTTTTGATTACTTTTCCTAAAAATATATTTTGCTTACTTTTCCTAAAAGTATAAAGTATTAATTTACAAGAACAACAGCAGAACCACCATCGTAGCGGATTTGAGTGCGTTTCTCACTCAACACACAGACCGACCACTGAACCGCAGCGTTAGTAGTGCCGCGAAGCTCAATAGTAGAAGGCTGACCCTCAAAAGAAGCAGGCTGCGAAGTCATATCAAAGGCATAAATAGAACACCGCTCCCATTCCTCAAAAGTCAAACCAATACCACTACTAAAATCATAACCACGTGCCATATATCGCAATAGGTCAGCATAAGCACGTGAGCGGTCAAGTTTGCTAGTGCGTAGGTTAATGTAATTTTGTGACGGATATGGTTTCCCGTTCAAGCGGATTTCCAACTGCTCTACATTATCTGCAGTAGTAGATACACTTGAAGTTTCGGTGCGACCCTGTGCCCGAGCAATAACAAAACAATAAGTAACTTTCTCACTAGAAGTAACTACACGATGACTATTTGTTCCATTATCGCCATTAAAACTATAAGCGGACATATGAGGATACAAGTAGTTAGAAACAACACCGGAAGCAAGACTGGATTTTAGCGCTAAATCAACAACACTTTTAGGCATAATATTCGGCATCCAGCAAGATATAGATTTAACACCGCAAGTTTGAGCGCCAGCAGCAGTTCCTAAAATATGGTCGGCAGCAGCACTTCTAGTCAATTCAATAACGAACTGGTTATTAATCAACACTCTATCAACCGAGCAAAAACCAAAAAGCGCGGATAGTGGAACCCAGCAAGTTACATAAGCACTACTATCAGTTCGGGCACGTCGTGCCTCAAATCCAGCATTATTAAGAGGGTTTGCTTTAATAGAAAGAAGATTAGCACCAAGAGCATTTCCGTCAAGTGCCTCGTGAGTGAATTGATGCTGACTATTAGCAACAATAGCATTTGTGTTGTTTACACGTCCAGTTCCTACATCAGGGTAATAAAACTCGTTAGTTCCACTTGATTTAGCGTAATCCTGCGAGTAGTGTAGAAGAGGTTGAACCAAACCTTTTGCAACATTCGCCTCATTAACAACTTCTACCAACTGACCGCCCACACGCAAAGTAGCACGACTAAATAAAGATAGAACGTGAGATTGAAGTGTAGCAGCAACATTAGCACCAAGAGGAGCACCAGCATTATCAACAATACGGAACTGAACCTCTAAATAAGCACGAGCAGGATTAACGAAGACCTGCTGGTTTTTAAGTTGAATTCGCCAGTTCTGCGCGCTTTCCGCTGGGGACAAATTATCGGTTTTAATTTCATACCATTCGTATTCTACTGAATTATCTAGCGACATAGGGGATTTCTCCAGTTTAAACTGGTTAGACAACTGATTATCAATCGGCATATCATTAAGCATAGAACTCATAGTTATATAATATACAAATATAAAAAAATTTTAAATTTTAACTAAATTGTATTAATTATTTTTACGAGGGCGTCCTCTTTTCCGCCGAGGTCTAGAAGGTCTAGAACTTCCTAAACGTATCAAACCATCGCCATACATTTCGTCGTCCTCAATTTCTTCAAAAGTCCGTTCAACTCTCCCTAAATTATCTAAACTTTTCTGTAATCTTGTTTTTGTTTTTTGTCCTTCTTTTTTAGCAATCTCTCTAACTCGTTGTGCTAATTTGTCTAATTCTGCTTTTGATAAAGTCCCTGCTTCTTCTAACAAATCTTTATCTTGTCTTGGTTTGCCTTCTACACGTGCTACGATACGATTTACACCTTCTTCAATACCACTAACAGCAATTTTTTTAGCACCACGTTTAAGTGCAGGTGCTACATCTTTTTTTAGGAATTCTTTTCCACTTTTCACTAAACTTCGTCCAGTTGCCGCGGCGAGTTCTTTGAGTTGTAGGTTGGAAAAAACTTTCTTTCCTACCGAAAGAATACCCCTAAATATATCATCAACTAACCCATCGCCTACCATTTGGTGACAATGTCCGCAACCTGAACCCATCATAACAACGCTATTTAATTCTTTTCTATCTCGTGAAAGCATTAATATATATATATATATATTAATATTTTATTTTAGAATATTCACTAAATCTAATACATCAAGGGTGTAATCGTAATAATTTAAACGTGTGTTTCCGCTTTTGTTTTTTTTTTTCGTGCTACACGCATTCTTCCTTCATCTTGTTTTTCCTCTGCTTCATCGTCAGTAAGAGAAACATTAGATACATCATTTCCTTCTTGATATGCCTGAAACAATTTTTTCATCATTTCCAATTCTCGACGTTCTTTATCTTTTTTTATTTTCGCTCGTTTATCACGTATAGATTTACGCAAGCCAGCAAAATCGAAAACTTTTATGAAAATCATAATCGTAATAACAAGTGAAATGCTGGACTGCACTAAATCAATCATATCTGCCTCGCTATTAAGTTTAATCAACCAGTTTGTATTTGTAGAATTACTCATAATATATATAATGAGGAGAGATTTTATTATTCCTAAATATACAAATTATCCGCAGTATCGTCGTTCTTATCACTGGGCGTATCGGTCAATTTATCTAACGCTTGTTTAAAACTCATACCATCTAACAATACAGATTTACATATCCATAGGCAGAAGTATCCACATAGAATAGATAATAATTTTTGATTGTGCTCGTCGCTTATAAAAACATTCTCTCTACCGACAGAATTAATTAAACATTTTTCTAATTGTTTAGGCATAAACTCAATACCGAAACTGTCATAGTATAAACATCTACCATTTTTATTAAGAGCACAAACCCAGTGCGACCCTCGCTCATAACTATTCTGTAAATTAACAATAATTCCAGTATTGTTAGGTAATCGGTTAGGGACATTATCCTTTGCAACGCAATCAATAGGCAATCCTGTTAAATTAGCATATCTTAATATATCGTGATTAGATAATGTATGAATAGGAAATAATATCTGTTTAATCAATAAATTTATTTTTTTTTTTTGCCTTTTGCTTTCTTTCCGTGTGGTTTCGGTTTAATTTTACCTTTTGTTTTACCAGTCTTATCAAAGCATACTAAATGTTCTCCTGCGGTGCTTTCATACCAACCAGCACCACCTTCCATCGGTTCATCATACATTTCATAACCTGCTCCAAGCATATCGCCACCAAACAATTTATCACCTATCCACCCTATCGCTTTATCCGCCACATACCCTCCCACGGCACTTGCTACATAGGGCATCGCCGCTTCGGCCGCCCCAATAAGGAAGGGCAAAAATACAAAACCTGCTTTCTGTTCGTGCGCCATACTTACAATTTGACTTTTAGTAAATTCTAAATCTAAACCTTTCTGTCTATTGATTGCAGACATAACCTTACGTGCTTGTGGGACAGATAATTTTAAAAAATGTTCTCCATCACCAGCGACAAGTTGATTTCTAGTTAAACGAATTTTACCACTATTGCCTGTTTTCATAATTCTTTTCATAGTGGATTGCTGTGTTTTGCTTAAATCTACCGAAATAATCATTTAGTTATATATATACAAAACAAAAAAAAAATAATATTTGATATATATATAACATATGGATAGTATATTGCTAAATATAAATACTAATGATTTAAACATTACTAAAACACACGATTTCACCATTAATTTTGATAGTCTAACATTAGACCATCACGAGGATTACCATATAGCGTTAGTTAGTTACAACATACCTTATACGTGGTATAACATATCGGCGGCACAAGGAAATAACCAGTTCCGTTATTCTCCTGATGCTGGAGTAAATTGGTATACGCTTACTATACCTGACGGCAACTACGGTGTAGATGATTTAAATTTAGAACTCCAAGACCTAATTGTAGCAAACGGACACGCTGCCGATAAGATAGTGTTTAGTGGAGATTATAACTCTATGCGTGTAGATTTAGAGATATTAGATGTAGCGTGGCGTGTAGATTTTCAAGATGGGAATTCTAACAATTTTAGGAATATTTTAGGTTTCAATTCGGCAGAGTATAGCGGAGCGGTTAATACTGTATTTAGAGCGGAGAATAGGGCGAATATTACAAATAATATTGATAGCGTATCTATTAATTGTAGTATTGTGGATAGTGGTGCAATTCTGCTAAATAATCGGCAATCGTCAAGTTTATACCATATAACGGATTACGGTGCCGGTGCCGGTTCATATCTAACGGCACGTGTTCCAGCACCGGTATATCTACCGATTAATTTAAGCGGTAATATTCATAATATCCGCATATCAATCCGTAATCAAAGCGACAATATAATAGACCTAAATGGAGAGCATATTACAATTTCGCTTCATATAAAAAAAATGTAATCTATACTTTTATAAAAAGTAAATCAAAACTTATTTAATCTATATCTATAATAAGTCATTCCATATCTCTCTATAAATCTACTATAACATTGTTTAATATCCATTAAACAATCTATACAATTTTTATTCTTAACTAATACTCTACCTACAGCAGTATTTCTATACTTACTTTCAAAGTTTTCTAATGTTTTCAGTTTTTTACAACAGGTGCATTTCATAACATATTCAATATCCATAATATAATATAATTATATTTCTTATATTATTTTAATTTCTCTCATTAAATAAAAAATAAATGTTAATTTTAATAATATATAAATTGTATAAACTATATAATTACTATAATTACTATAAGGGATTATATAAATTATATAGAGGTGTTAAATATTATTTATCTTAATAGAAAAAAATGTATAATTTAATGGGGTGTAGGGTGGTGTATAGGTGTATGTTTTATCTCTTTTCAATTCTATATTATTTTTCACTTTTTTAATGTTTTTTAGTGCATTTATACCACTTTTGGTATTTTTAATGGTATTTTATAAAATTAGTGTTTTTAAAACATAGGCAGTAAAACATACTATTCACCCTACACCCTACACCTATCTATCTATCTATTATTTTATTCTCTCTATAAATAAAAAAAAAATATATAAATATATAATATATATTTTAATTTATTAATTTATTAATTTATTCTTTATTAATTAGTTTCTATACTTACTTCAATATATCCCATTCTAACATTACACCCTAATTTTATCTTTGGATTTCTTAAACAATTTGGAAATAATCTTGTAATTTCATTATCTGTAATTTCAATCTTAAAATGGTATATCTTATATATAGTTCCATTCACTCTGCAATCATTAGCACTTAATATGTAATTATTAAATAATTCTTGTTCTTCAATATTGTAATATTTTGGTTCTTCTTCTTCTTTTTCTTGTTCTTCTTCTATTGTTTTCTGTTCTTCAATAACAGGTGGTTCTGCTTTTTGTTCTTGTATTTCTTTAATAATTCTAGCATATTGTAGTGGTCTTCTGCAGATGGGACACTCCTTCTTTCTCAGGGATTTATAGCAATTAGCACATAAATAATGGTTACAATTTGTAATTGTAGAGCATTCATCATAACATACAGAGCAATCTTGTATTTCATTAATTGTATTTAAATGTAATAATCCTTGATAATTTAGTTTATTAATTAATGCATCATTTTCTAATTTAATATTAAGTAAATATTCTTGTGCTTTATTAATAGCATTAATTAATTCATCATCATTCATAGAGTGATTAATATAAAATTTAGGTCTAATTAAATATTGATTATGTTTAAAATGTCTTTTATTTCTACAAGTAGCATAGTGTTCTGCTACAACCATTGTTTTAGTAAATTTTTTAATAGTATATTGGTGAAAATAATTAAAATGACATTCTTCAACTACATAATGCATATTATCAATATTCATATGCATAGAATAATTATTCATAAATTCTTTATGCATATCTACATATTTTTTATGGAATATTTTAATAAAAGGTCTCCATATTGCATCTTCTTTTTCACTTAAATATATTGCTTTATTATTAGGGACACTATTAAAAGTTAATACTTTTCTAATATTACTATCTGTAAATTTAACAGATACACCCCTAACAGTATTATTACTAGTATTAATATCTCTTTCATTTATTTCAACCTTAATATTATTTCTATTCATATTATATTCTTCAATTGATTTCAATATAATATTTAATCTAATTTCTCTTGCAATATTAAGGCAGGCATAATTGATATTCCTTTCTAAATTGATAAATTCAATTTCAGAAAAGGTGTGGTTGA
>Ga0181379_1000812_pt1 | contig 15013 bp, 30 predicted proteins | sample 2SPOviralmetaG_FD_130115 | JGI IMG/M metagenome (GOLD analysis project Ga0181379, IMG submission 130115) | Marine viral communities from the oligotrophic San Pedro Time Series (SPOT) site, San Pedro Channel, CA, USA - 2 SPOT_SRF_2009-07-10 | ecosystem: Environmental > Aquatic > Marine > Strait... | reverse complement strand
CAACTCAAACAAGATTTACACAAAAAAAAGAACAGTATTTGGACTAACTTTCTAGGCAAAGAAGACAATGACCTAGAAGAGTTTATGGCTTTGGAAGAGATACGAGTTAAGAACGAACAACTCCGTGAGTTTATGCAGCTATACGGCAGAGCAGGTTTGTACAATGACTATGTATCTTACTGTGCTGATGCACGTAAAGCTAGAAGAGAAGCTAGAATTAACGCAGAGAAACGTAAAGAAAAGATAAAAGAAACAGTAATGAAAGTTGTATTAGCTATACTTATTACTGCTTTATTATCAGGTGTTGTTACAGTACTAGCAATCATAGCTAAGAAGAAGGGTATCATATGACAGCCTTTTTACTTGCTTGCACATTAAATGGTATTGTTAATGGTGGTATATATTTTAAGAATGTGAACGTGTGTATACATTACAAAGATGTATTAGATAACCAAACATTTATGAAAGGCAATGAGCCACAGACATATGAATGTATATGTAAACTCGTACCTTTTGTAGATACAGATAAAACAAAAGTGTACTAATGGTTACAGTTGAGCAGTTTCTTAAATGGAAAATACTACCAAGATGTATGATGCTTGCAAGTACAGTCATGTCATGGAGATGTGCTGAATGGTTCATGGATTTAGATGCACCTACTGCAGCACAGTCAGCATTTGTATCTGTGGTTATGGGTGTGATGACAGGTGTGTTTGGTATATGGATGGGTCACGAACATAAGGAGCATAAGTAATGTTAACTGCATTGATAGGGCCGGTAAGTAATTTACTTGGTAAGTTTATAGAAGACAAAGACATGAAGAATAAGTTGGCACATGAGGTGGCAACTATGGCTGAGAACCATGCACAAGAACTAGCTAAAGGTCAGCTTGAAATTAACAAGGCAGAGGCACAACATAAGTCAATCTTTGTTGCAGGGTGGAGGCCTTTCATTGGTTGGACTTGTGGTGTAGCACTATGTTGGCATTTTGTATTAGCACCAATAACAATATTCTTGTGTGCTTATATTGGAGTTGCTATACCTGAGTTACCTACATTTGACATGGGATCATTGATGACAGTGTTGATGGGTATGTTAGGTTTAGGTGGACTTAGAACATATGAAAAGCAAAAGGGATTGACGAAATGAATATGGAGGAATTTAAAAAAGAGATCATTGAAGACGAAGGTGTTAAGCACGAAGTCTATCTTGATCACTTAGGACTACCTACTATGGGAGTAGGACATCTTATTACAGAATGGGATGAGGAATATGAAAAGCCTGTGGGTACTCCTGTATCTGAAGAGCGAGTAGAGAATTGTTTGAAGCAAGACATACACGTTACCATTGATGAATGTAAGAAACTTTACGAAGACTTTGATGTACTACCAGTAGATGTGCAACATATCATTGCCAACATGATGTTTAATATGGGCAGACCAAGACTATCCAAATTTAAAAACATGAAAAAAGCAGTAGATCAACGTGATTGGTTTGAAGCTGCATACGAAATGACTCACTCTAGGTGGTATAAACAAGTGCCAAATAGGGCAGGTCGTTTAGTGGTACGTATGCAAAACGTTAAGACATAGAATAACTTTCGTAACCGAAAGTCATTCAAACCTACGATGTCTATACATTTGATCGTCATTGGTCTTTACGTTTTGTGAAGACCAATCTTCTTTTTCTTCTTCTATTTTTTTGTTACGTTTTTGTAAGTCTTTAAATACTTGTCGCAACTCTGCATTGCCTTGTCTTCTATCGCCTTTGCATTCCGGACATAGCTTACCAAACTGATACTTGCTCATCTCTATGTTAATGCCACAGTCCTCGCATTGACTATTGTTTCTTATTGGGCCTGCTGTTCTCATTTTTATCTCCTTGAAGTTTTTGTAATACTAACCAGTTAAGATTGTATCGAACAGAATAAATTATATTTAGTTCTGCTTTTGGTTTATCTTTAGCAAGTTGTTTTTCATTTAATCTTCTAGTATCTCTTAGAATCTCTGCATATTCTTTAACAAGTCCATAGTATTTAGCTACGGACATGTTAAGAATTTTTGCTTCAGCCAATTCTGATCTACCATTATAGGTTACTCTATCAATCATCAGAATGGAACTTCGTCTGTAAACTCTTCAACACTAGCAGTGCCCTGTTTGATAGCTTGATACTGATTAGAGCCACCAGTGAAGCTCTGAGAGCCTTGAGTGGATGTTTTATCGCTTACCTTTGCATCCATATAATCATTGCCTGCTTGTGATGTGGCAAACCATATAGCCAAACGTCTCTCTTCATAGTCACCTGACAGATGTGGTGCTTTAGGATTTTGACTGTCGTTCTCAAACAACACACCAACTTTTTTGTATACCTCACGTATAACTTTACCGGATGGTAGTGTTGCTTTGACAATGACATGATACTCTTCATTACCATTGCTGTTTAACTTGCCTTGTCCTACAAGAACATTGTTCTCACGAGGTGCAAAGAATGCACCTCTATCTGTATCGTCATATTGTTGATCCATTAGAAACTCCTACTTGATTTGTGATTGGATGTTTTAGTATTGATAGTACCTATATCTTTTTTGTTGGCATCACTTGCAGCATTGCCGTCATCATCTGAGGCAAGACCCATGATAGCCTGCAATGCATAACGTTTAGCATATGTAATCGCACTACCCATTGCTTGAGCATCATCTTCTTTGCCTTTCTTAATAAGAACTGGCACGAAGCTAGTCAATGTTTCGCTATCGTTGCAATGTGAAACTGTTGTCTCTACATATATAGACATGTGCATACGTTGCTTATGTTCACCATCAGCAAGTATAGCATTCTCATACTTGACTGCTTGTGAAAATGATAGACCAAACTCTGCTCCGTGGTTGGCAGCATTGATAACGCTAGTCAAGTCTGCGTAGCTACTATGGAAGAATGGATTGTTGCTACTTTTTAAAGCAGATATATTTAACTGCTGAAATTTAGACATTGCTTCTTTAAGTGATTTACAAGGCTCAGTAATTTTGTTACTGTTACTTGTCTTGTGTTCTCCCACGTTGACACCCGGGGTTGAGTTTGTTGTGGGCTTGACCCCATTTTTATTTTGATTAGACAAGAGTCTCTCCTTTCATTGGTTTAGTTTTAAAGAATCCTTTATGTGCAGGATTGTCGTGCATGAATAGCCTAGAGTAAAAGGCTATATAATCATTGCTTATTTTAAAGTCTACGTCTGAAGTAGTGATGGCTGTCTCCCATCTGATACGACCTACGATTAACCATGGTGAACATTTCTTTGCACCACTGCTAATTGCTTGTAATGTATACTTGGTAAAGTAATTGTATACATGTGGATTATCTTTGTGATACTCCCACCATTTCTTTTTCTTTTCTAGGAATGTCATTCTTTTATCTCCTTAATATGTATGGTTAATGCACCACGTTTGTTGCGTTTAATTGATAGCTTGTCTGTGTATACCTCACGTTCATTAGGTTTGATCAAAGCTTTAAGACGTTTCTTTGCATCATCAAATATTTGTGCATCATCAAAGTGACATAGATAATAATACTCTTTGTCTCTGAACTCATTGTCTGTACTAGCATCACGTGCCACCATGTTATCTATAGTCATGTGCTGTACACCAGTTGGTAATTCATTTGGCATATCAGATGATGGTGGTATGTTATTCTCTACATGATTCCAAAAGTCTTGAAGTATAGGTAGCATGCGTTGCCACTCATCTTCACTGCGTTCAATAAGCTTACATTCCCATTGATTACCAAAGATAACTGATAGATATATACTTTGAATGTTTACTACCTGCATATACAACTGTAACTGTGGTGTATAGTAAGCAAGTATATCATCAAACTTTCTAAATGAACTGGTGTGTTTACACTCAAGTCCAACATGTACACCATTCTCTAACAATATTCCATCTAGTGTTGCCTTAAATGGTATGCCACCTATCTTATGTGATACCTCATGTTGGTATGCAAGAACGGATAAATTATATTCTTGCTCAAACCAAGCAATGTTAAAGTCTTCTGTGTATGTACCAAGCTGTACATTAAATTTATCAGACAAATCTACAGGTTCACTGTGTCCTGTTTTTTCTAACCATAACTGGTGCCAATCACCACTCATAATTTTGACTGCATCTGATCCACCTATGAATCCCATTCGCCATTTGGGGTCACGAGCCGGTGGCTTTAGATTAACTACGCTCATTGTGTTCTCCTTTTTGTTTTATTTTACTGCATTATTGCACCAATTACTAGCCCTCTTGTGCATTATTTTGGGCTAACTCTAGCATATCTAATAGCTTGACACGCTTTTGGTATCGCCATTCGCCTGCATTCCGAAACTCAGACAAGCTAGGAAAGAATGTCTTTGTCTTAGATACATGCTTGACGGCATGCAAGAAGATATCAGCAGGATAATCTTGCAAGCCTTCAGCAATCAGACGTATACGCATAGCGATATCTGATTGTGATTCTTGTGATGGCTTGACCATAACCATCATACATTTGAGAAGCTCTTGTTCCATTTGCTCTAGTGGCATGGGTGTCATGGCATACGCAAGTACATTTAAAGCCTTATCTATTTGCCCACGGGTAGGCTGCTCGATTAGTTTGTATCCACGCACACTGAAGTCATTGTTAAGTACTTCCTCGTAGTTTAGAATTGATGCCAAAGAAGAAAGAACTTTTTGCTCGATCTCTTTTGGGGTTGTAGTTGTTAGACTTTTTAACGCTACTTGTTGTTTGTTGTGGCTTAATTGTAACTGCATTGCCCTTCTTTCTGTTAGATAGTATGTTATTAGTAGGTTCGTGTGTCACTGTGTCACCCTCTGAGTGACACTCTGTCACTTCCACGGTGACAGGCTGACACTTCCGTACTCTATATATGTTTACTTGATTCTTACCCTGACGTTTGCGAATCAAAAATTTTTTATTTACTAGGTATTCAAGCTTACGAATTACAGTTCGTTCACTTAGACCTGACTTGTTTGCAATCGTACTGATGGATGGATAAGCAATCATGGTATCTTGATTAGCATAATGATTGATTGTCAATAGCACAAGCTTGGCTACTGGATCACCAACATCAGCATCCAAGATACCTTGGATATTTTTAAAGGACATCTTTATGTTTCAACACTTTTCATTTGGTTCTCCATAGTTTCTTTACTGTTGACTCTGATAAAAACATTACCCATCTAGGTTCTGTATTACCACCTCTCTTATATATAACAGCATCCCGGTTAATCATTGTTGTGAATGGGGATGGGAAGCTGCTATTCTTACGATACTTTACTTCACATATTACTTCTTGTCCGTTGAGGTTGATGACGAGGTCGCCTTTATATTCGCCTCCCAACGCTCCACTAAGAGGCTGACGCTTTGCTTTGATCTTCCACGAGTTGAAGAGTTTGACGAAGAAGTTCTCATGGTATGTTCCTTTTCTGCTAGATGTGCTTGCCAATTTGATTTCTCCTTACAGTTAAAACAAACAAAGAAAGTTCTACTACTCTTTACTTTCGTAAAGTATCTGCTGTGTGTACTACACACATCACATTTCTTCATTGAACTTTTAGCTTACAATCTAAAGCTTCGATCCAATCTAAAAGCATAAAGCCTGAAGGCAAGCGTTCATATCTTTCCCACTTACCTATTAGGCTATCGGCACATCCAATCTTGTAGGCTAATGCTTCCTGAGATAATTGCATTTCGTTACGCTTTCTTACTAGTGACGAAACTAATTCCTTCCAATTAGGATTGATTGGAACTGGTACTGCCCTGTAGTTGAACATGTCTGAATGCTTCGAGTATTCTTTGTGCTGTGTCAAATCTTAAATCCATTCCGTTCATTGCTCTATAGTATGTACTGGTAGGCACACCTGCTACAATAAACATGTCTTTCAAACGCACATTATTATTGGAAGCTATGTCTTGAAGCTGTTGTATATACTTGCACAATACCATACATACAGAACTACTGCATATATGCAACATGTGCAAGCATATAATTTATTTATCTTCAGGAGGTAATTGAGATTCTAATTTATTTATCTCTCTCTGAATATAATTTAATACCTGATACAAAGCAGTTAGCTTGCCATAGTTGTTGGCAGTATCAGTATTCTTACTTATTATTTCTACTATACTTTCATTTACTGGATTAGACATGACGCATCATCCTCTTCATTCCATTGCTTTATAAGTGCAGCACATGCAAATGCATGTGACACACTATACTCTTTGCGTATATGCTCGATGGCCTGCTCGTTAGTCATCTCTTCAAGCAACTCGCCAAAGCGTTGCTCAACTTCTATACACTGATCACTTAGTCTACTCATTCGTATTCTCCTTGTAATAATCATTGGTTTCATAATCATATGGATGTATTATTTTTAATTGTTTTAATGTTTCAATCGAAACATTTTTATAACGATGATGTGTTGGTACACATGCATATGCATACTTTGCAAGTATGGAATCTGCTGCCCATCCACGTGGTGCATTATCTTTATCGTCATGATTAGCATTTGTGTTTGCTTGTGCTAATGCATCTAATATAACTCTCCATTCTAATAAAGATAATGTTACTGTTAATGTTTCCGGTCTATTCATGGCTATACTCCTTTACTGTTTCTGTTACACCATAATGCTCTAGCATTGGTTGCTCTTGCCATTGATGCCATTGTTTCTTGGTGCTTTCTACAAAGCTAGGTCTGTGTACTGACGTAGCCAAGTCACAAATTGCATTGGCAATATTGACTGCATCACATTCTCGTTCAACTGATTGACCGATTAGCGATGTTAGATATTCATTGAATGAATCCATAGTGTTCTCCTTTGTTGTTGTGTTAGTTTCTGCATAGCCTCCGTTTCAGGATACGAAAGACCTTACTTGACTTAAGGCTATGCAGAATTTTAGTTTAGTATATACAAGCACGTCACTTGCTGACAGTTAGCTAGACTGTTGATCTCTTACGTGTGACTTCACGATGACATACCTCAGACCCGATTGAACCAGTGGTATAACGTGCATGTACATTATCTAACATTATCTACCTATCTGTCATCACAAGTGAACTTAATGTCAGCTTACAGGATAGACTATAGGCCGTTTAAAGACTGTAACCTTTCGGCATGTTAGATAGGTGCTGTCTACTAAAGGGCAAATCCCACTAATAATAATAGGAGTAATTTATTAATGGGTTTTTAGTAGACAGCTATTCCCATATGGGAATTAGGTTAGGCTTTTTCCTACACCTTCCCATCTAGCAGATGAGATGGCTTTGGTTACCTCGTTGTGGCGAAGCACCTCTGCCCGGTGAGGATGGTTGGCATCATCAGCATGCGATGACCACCAAGTAAGTGCATTGTACAATGCCCACTTGTTACGGCCAAGCTTCTGTGATTCTGTGTTGTACAAACCCATAAGCTTTTCTAATTTAGTTTCGTTAACCTTTGCTTGCGTTGTATGTGAATGACGATTACAGATTGTAGCCTTGAGGAAATGCTCAGCTTGTGATGGTGATACTGGCATCGATGCGTACTGTTGCCATACATCTTTGTTATCCCAGAATGTAGTCAATGCATTGCGTATCTTTGCAGATGTACCTGCTAGATTGAAGCCAGTGGTATGCTTGCTCCTATCATATGATAGTGAGTTAGCAGAAGCACAACCATTGTCGCACCACAATCTATAGCCTTGAGCTTTAATCATGATAGACCACATACCATCGTATGAGTTCAGGTACTCAACCTGAAAGCGAATGTAGTCACCAACTTGAGGCTCAACAACTAAGTCATTGAATGCTATCTTGCCTTTCATCTTAGCACCATTCTCATATATGGTTTGTGTATGTTCATAGTCTTTGGATATGACTGACATATCTATTGCAGATTGCATACGATCTACAATGTCTGCATGCTTGACCATCTTGTACGCACCACCATGAGTACCAAGTACGTGACCTGTATCTGTACGTACAATAGCTTTCTGCATGTTAGGTGGAACAGGATATTCTTGTGACTTCCATCCATCCTGTAGTTCTTTAACAGCGACTAACGGTACAACCTCGACTGGGAAATCGTAGTCCTGTAATATTGTTTGTGATCCATCCATTTTGTATTCTCCTTTTGTTATAGTTTATTTTAAAACGAAATTGAATTTCGTCAAGACAGTAAAGCCGACACGCTATCACACACTTTGGTTGATCCGAGCGAAGCGAGGAAGGTTACTGGTTGGTTGTTGTGGTACGATGCTAGTGATTAATTAGAATATGCACTAGTGTATTGCAACGAGCCTGCGAGTGGTACGCAATACTCCTTTCATGCGATGTTAAATACAGACTCGATGTACGTAATTATGTACGGCAAGCTGTGATGCCTGCCGTACTGGGGAATAATTAAGCGACACTCTTGATGCTATCGTTGAGTATCTTGTTAGCTTTGTCTTGTGGAAGCTTACATATATCTTGAGGTAGCTTGACCTTTAGAGCAAGATGTTCTGCTATCTTATCCTCAAAGACCTGCTGTTCAGCTACAGTTCTGCCAGTCTTCTTGGCTCTGATAGCAAGTAAAGCACTCGATGCCTTGTCCTTTAGCTGAGACTTGTTAGAAGAACCTAAGGTCTTAGGTGAGAATATCTCATTAAGCATGTCAGTATACTTGTCAAGACCCATCCAAGGTGATCCGAATGTATCTTGAAAGAAGTCTCTGAAGATTAGCATCTCACGTTGAGCATTCTCAATCGATGCCTCATTCTGATAGTATGCATCAGCCATGAAGTCCTTGCCATCTTCGAGCATTCTCTCTATCTCATCCTGACGTTTCATACCTTTCTGATAAGAACGTTCTGCAGTAGCACAGTAACCACCTATCCTAACAAGTAAAGATATATTCCAGAATGGATTGTCTTGACCTGTATCGGTAGCTGTATCCTGAGGCCCTGAGTATTTCTTTCTCTTGGCATCATCTTCAACCTCTGCGAAGTTGAATGATTCGATAAGTAAGTCTGTGATAGTAACGTTAGTGTCTTTAGTTTGTAATTTAGTCATGTGTATCTCCTATATGTTTGACTATTATGTGTGAGCATTATGCTCGGTTGTATGTGTAGCCTTGTGACTACACAATCTCGATTGCACCAGAGTGAACTAACTCTTGATAAGCTTCTTTGACTGCATCAAATGTTTGAGGTTTTAACCAGTTGACATAGTTCGTCACCAGTTTGAACTCATGATGTGCATCTTGATCGTCATTGAATACTTTATCTATGACATTATCAGTTAGCTCTATCCATATCTCTGATAGATATTCTTCTTTAGTATTAAATGTAGGTATCATTATACTTTCTCCCCATCGTAATAAAAATTAGCCATGCCCTCTGTGTGTAACCATAACTCTTGAAAAGCAATGTTTAATGCTTGACTGTGAGATTGTGTTATATCTACTGCATAATTATATATCTTCCAAGTTTTGTCATAGTGATCGTACTTCTTTGATGCTCTTAATAACATTGAGTAGTACTCTTTATCTAATGCAGTTGCTTTTACAGTTGTCATATTGTTTGTCATAAAATCATAAGTAATGTGTGCCATATTCATCTCCATAGTTAATAACACCTACACCACGTAGGTATTTTGCTTATGCTTCTGTTAGATATCGCTCTCGGATGACGTCAATAATTTACATTTAGGGAAGTAATCAATTCGAAAAATAACTAATAGTATTTATTACTGGACAAATGTCTGCCGAAAATATGAATATATTTTTGGATAAATTGTCTATTGACGTTGTCGGCCTGCTAGAAAGCATTACAACAAATAGCCACATAGATATGTCTGTAGCCTAGATTGCTATTTGTTGTTAGGCTTTGTTGTAGGTGAGAGTGATATAAAACACGAAGTATAATCTTGCAAAAATACCTCACGTGATTGTAATAACCCAATGGTAAAAGAACAGTACGTGTCGGTCTGTTTTGTAACTTTTGCGACAAAAGTTAATGGGCTGAAGCAACGCAGAACAAGCCGTGATCTGATATACGAATGAACTGTACTTCATTCGTAGACATGACGATAGCTAGAATAACGCAACGGGAGCATGGCGAATGGTAAAAGAACAGTACGTATGATTGTAATAAATCACTAGCCATGCGTGAGTGGATGTTTTTCTAGCCTAAGGTGAAGGGCGAGGACTGGAAGAGCATACTTCGGTAATAACTAATAGTGGTTGGGGAACGAAGATGCATATCATTACGATATGAATGTAGTGCAGTATTACCCATAGTATCATCAATCATAGGAATTTTAAGAACATACGCATCGTTCTGTTTGCAATGTCAAGCTGAGTCCAAGCTTGCTTGGTGAGGAAGCTTAGTGCATTTTAGCATTGCGAACATGGTTGTGCGTATGTTCACCACGAGACGTTTGTGCATTGACATGGTTACGTATAAGAGGAGATAAAGGGGGGGATTACAGGGGGGGATTCTCTATGATAACAGAACGTAAGTTAACGAAGAAACAAATGGCCTTAGTTGATACCATCGTAGCAAATGGATGTAGTGTAAGAGAAGCGTCTCAGCTTGCAGGATATGCAGAAGGTGAGAGTGGGAGAGTGACAGCCAGTAAGACTTTGAGGCTACCACATGTACAGCAGTATATGATGCAATGCATAACAGAGAGTTTGGGATTGAGTGCTACACATGCAAGTAAAAGGATATTGGACTTAGCCAAGGGAGCGAAGAGTGAGTACGTACAACTTGAGGCAAGCAAGGATATACTTGACAGGGCAGGCTTCAAAGCTCCGGATAAACACATGCATCTACATGCAGGCGAAATAAAGGTTGCAATTGATTTGTCCTAGGGGGGAGGGGGTAAAAAGTTGCGATGGCGACTCAACAACATCACCCATACAAACATTATTTGCTCTCAAGGTTCGTTTGTGCATTGAGCGTGATAACGAGATAAGGGATAACTAAAGTATGGCAACACCGGCATGGACACGTAAAGAAGGCAAGAACCCTGAGGGTGGATTAAACGCAAAGGGTCGAGCTTCATACAAACAAGGTACATTGAAAGCACCTGTTAAGAGTGGTGATAATCCCAGACGTGCTTCTTTCTTACAGAGGATGGGAGCAGCCAAAGGGCCGGAGCGTGATAGTAAAGGTAAACCTACTAGGTTATTATTATCATTAAAGGCTTGGGGTGCATCCTCAAAAGCTGATGCTATTAGGAAAGGTCGTGCCATTTCAAGGAGAAACAAATCTAAAAAGGAGAAAGCATAATGCCTATGGGTAAAGGAACTTATGGTTCAACTAAAGGAAGACCACCAAAGAAGAAGAGTATGCTTACTGGCAAGCAGAAGACATTACCACCTGCTTTACAGAAAAAGATTATGAAGAAGAAGAAGTAAGGAGTAAGCTATGGCTATACCAAAAGAGAAAGATAAGAAAAAAAAGAAAAAGAAGAGTCTTTTAAAAACAGCTATGGTTGACAGTCCAAATCAAAGAATGTTGAAAAAAATGGAAGCAAAACTAAAAGACATTGAAGCAACACAAGATTCTACTGGAGCAAGTGGGCCTCTTATAGACGACCATATTGCAACAAGTGCAAGAATAAATAAATTAAGAATGCTTATAAGAGCAGGTATAAAAGGTCCATCACCTTTAAGAACAAGGATAGATTAATGGCTGTTAACGCAGCAGGTAATTACACTAAACCTACTATGAGGAAAGCTATCTTCCGTAGGATCAAGGCTAGTGGTAAAGGTGGTAAACCCGGACAATGGTCTGCTAGGAAAGCACAGATGCTTGCCAAACAATACAAAGCTAAAGGGGGAGGCTATACTTCCTAATGGCTTTATCTAAATCACAAAGGTCGTTACGTGCTTGGACAAAACAAAAGTGGAGAACGAAATCAGGCAAACCTAGTACACAAGGGTCGAAAGCAACTGGTGAACGTTATCTACCTGAGAAAGCAATTAAAGCTTTATCTTCCTCTGAATACGCAGCCTCTACGGCTCTTAAACGAAAAGCAATTAGAGCAGGTAAACAAGTATCTAAACAGCCCAAAAAGATTGCAAGCAAAACGAAAAGCTATCGATCTTATTCATAGGATAACCGAATGAGTTTTTTACATACATTAAAGAAAGAAGACAGAGATATACTTCGTATAGTTGTTAAGAAGGTACACTTCAAACATTATCCGGATCAGTTCTGTACAGATTATGAGGCAGACAAAATGATTGCAACCATTGCACCTGAGGTGGTGGAAAAGCTTATGAAAGTTGGTAAGGATATGAAAGTTGACCAACTTTAAATACAAACCTGATGGTGATGTTTGCAAAAATTTTATGAAGGATGATACCTTTTTTCGTGGTATTAGAGGGCCAGTAGGGTCAGGTAAATCAGTAGCTTGTTCTGTAGAAGTATTCAGAAGGGCATTAATGCAGGAGAAATCACCGGATGGCAAAAGGAAAAGTCGTTGGGCTATCATCAGAAACACAAATCCTCAGCTTCGCACTACCACGATTAAGACTTGGTTGGACTGGTTTCCGGAAGAAGATTGGGGTAGGTTTTCTTGGTCAGTTCCATATACGCACAAGATATCCAAGAGTGACTTGGAGTTGGAAGTTATATTCCTTGCACTCGACAGACCTGAAGACGTAAAGAAACTTCTCTCATTAGAATTAACTGGCATATGGATTAATGAGGCTAGGGAAATACCCAAGTCAATTATTGATGCATGTACTATGCGTGTGGGTAGATATCCATCTATGAGAGATGGAGGGCCAACATGGACTGGTGTAATTGCAGATACTAACGCACCGGAAGAAGATCACTGGTGGCCAATCATGGCAGGTGAAGTTCCTGTGCCTGACCATATAAGTTCTGAAGAATCTAGGATGTTGGTGAAACCTGACAACTGGAAGTTCTATACCCAACCATCAGCTATGTTAGAGGAAAAAGATGATGAGGGATTAGTTCAAAAATATAATCCTAATCCGTTAGCTGAAAACAAAAAAAACATGATGCCAAGTTATTATCCTAACTTAATACAGGGTAAGACTAAGAGTTGGATAGATGTATATGTAATGAATAGACTTGGGCATATACAAGATGGTAAACCGGTATATAATATGTTTAGAGCCGATGTACATGTTGCTAAAGAAGAGATACCAGTTGCTGATGGTATGCCTTTATTTATTGGATTAGATTTTGGATTAACGCCTGCAGCAGTCTTTGGTCAAAAGGTTAGAGGTCGTTGGCTTATATTACAAGAGATAGTTGCCTTTGATATGGGTATAGTTAGATTTGCTGAATTGCTTAGGGCAGAGATAGCAACACGTTACGCTAACTGTGATGTTAATATATTTGGTGATCCGGCAGGCGACTTCAGGGCACAGACAGATGAATCTACTCCATTCCAAATATTAAGAGGTGCAGGACTTCAAGCTAGACCAACACATAGTAATGATGTAGCATTAAGGCTAGAGTCTGTGTCAGGCCCATTGCAACGTATGGTTGATGGGCAGTCAGGTGTTTTGATAGACTATAGATGTAAAGAATTGATTAAAGGTTTTGAAGGTGGCTATCACTATAGAAGAATGCAAGTATCAGGTGAAAGGTATGAAGACAAACCATCAAAGGATAGGTTCTCTCATATACATGATGCCTTGCAGTATCTTATGTTAGGGTCAGGAGAGGGCAGACAAGTGATGGGTCAGTTCAAAACTGTTAAGGCATTCAATGCTAGAAGAGATTTTGATGTATTTACTAGACAACCTAAACAACAAAGAAGACAAGGTCTTTGGTCTAGGTTATAACATTTGTGCGTTGTGTATTATTAATTTAATATGTATGCGTTAAAGAAAAGGAGATTCATATGTGTTTACCCGGTGGTGGATCAAAAACACCTGCACCTGATCCTGAATTAGAAAAAGAAAGAGAATCTGAAAAGGCTAAAGAGCAGGCTAAGACTGCTGAAATGAAACAAGAAGCTTTGGAAGAAACTGTTTCAAGAAGGCGAAAAGGTACAGGTAGAAGATCATTGTTGTCTGGTTCAGGTGGTGGTGTAGGTTTTTATAACAGGTATTCATAATGCATGATATAGCCCAAGGCTACATGGCTAAATATGAAAAGGCCAAAACAATCAGACGTGAGTTCGAAGAACTCTACGATGAAATCTTTGAGTATTGTTTACCACAAAGACAAGGGTTCAAGAACTATACTCCCGGTCAAAGACGTGATGATCGTATATTTGACGAGACCGCTGTTGTTGGTGTGCAGGAATTTGCATCAAGATTGCAGGCAGGATTAGTTCCTAACTTTGCTAGATGGGCAGATTTTGTTGCCGGTGGGGAAGTTCCTGCTGAAGAAGCAGATGAAATAAATAACAAGCTAGATGAAGTAACAAACTATGTATTTGAAATACTACAGACATCTAACTTTGCACAAGAGATACATGAATGCTTTATAGACCTTGCTCTTGGTACTGCTGTACTTGCTGTTACTGAAGGCGATGCTGTAAACCCAATACGTTTCCATTCTATCCCATTGCCACATGTTGTATTAGATGTTGGCCCTGATGGAAGAATTGATCACGTTTATAGAGAAAGAGATTTAAAGTTTGGTGAGTTACCTATTGCATATCCAAGAGGTAGTTTTACTGAGCAAACCTTAGACAAGATACAGAAGTATCCTGATAGTAAATGCAAGATACTAGAGGTATCATGTAAGCTTTATGACAAACCAAATGAAGAACGCTATAGCTATATGGTTATAGAGATGGGTGATAAGAAGCTTATATTGAATGAAGAGTATAATGGTATAGGCTCTAATCCATTTATTGCTTTTAGATGGAGTAAAGCAAGTGGTGAGGTTTATGGTAGAGGCCCTGCTGTAAATGCATTAAGTGCTATCAAAAGTGCCAACCTTACAATCGAATTAGTTCTTGAGAATGCACAGATGGCTATATCAGGTATCTATCAGATGGATGATGATGGT
>Ga0181379_1000810_pt1 | contig 15026 bp, 14 predicted proteins | sample 2SPOviralmetaG_FD_130115 | JGI IMG/M metagenome (GOLD analysis project Ga0181379, IMG submission 130115) | Marine viral communities from the oligotrophic San Pedro Time Series (SPOT) site, San Pedro Channel, CA, USA - 2 SPOT_SRF_2009-07-10 | ecosystem: Environmental > Aquatic > Marine > Strait... | reverse complement strand
TTCGACTCCTACCTCGACGCGTTGTACACGCCTTTCTCCATTTTCCTGGCTTACGAAGTCTACGAACTGATACGAACCATTCCAGACTCGTTCACCAATTCTATCGGAAAGCAATTTGAAATCATTACGTTGCTGGTCGTCAGGGATATTCTGAAGAGGTTGTCCGATATAGACGCCTCAATTACGTCAACTGTTGACGATAGCATCACGATTCTAGCGGTGGAATGCCTGGCCTTTTTGGTTCTCTTTTGTACGGCCTTGTTTTTCAGCATGGCCAAACGCGAAACGAGTTCAATGGCCAACGATGACGAAGGTTTAGAGAGGTTCATCTCGCAAAAAAAACAGCTCGCAATCTTGCTGTTCGGATTGTATATTCTAACGGCCACATACTCTCTTTCAACATGGACTTACAATGTATTTGAGGGGGATGGAACCACGAACCGTACTATCTTTTTCCTTGACTTCTTCACAGTGCTGATCATGGCTGATATTCTGATTTTGCTGGTCTCCTATCACCACATCACCGAGTTCTCGCACTTGGCCCGCAACACTGGATTCATTCTTTCAACGGTCATTTTACGCGTCGCAATCGCTAGCCCGGGAATTTCAGGAGCCATTCTGTTCATACTCGCTGGATGCCTTGGTTCAGCCGTCCTTTCCTCAGGAATTTTATTCACTCCCAAAGAACGGTCCTTCATCAGGGAAAAAGAGCATTCACTGCGGCGATGATGCTCTTTTGAAAGGTTCAATTCGTTGGCCAATTGTTGGCAGTTTTCTGGGAGGCTGAAAGCCGACTTTACATTCCCTACACTTCGTATTGCCCTTCTTAATCAATCGTCAAAGAGGTTGGATGTCAAATCCACTGATGGCGATGTCTGTTCCTTTTTTACGGGTGCTGATTGGCTGAATGCATGACTCACTTGTTTTGCTTGTTGAGCATTGGTGTAGTCTTCTTCCTCATAGGATGCAAACTCAAGCATTCCCATTCCAGAAGAACGCATGTAGCGCCCCCAAGAACTCTGAGCAATGAGCCGCCCGCAACCAGGGCACGAACTGTTGACAGTTGCTTTCATACAACTCCAGCACATGGAAGGTTTTTGGAAAAAACCTCGGCCGAAGCGGAGGCGAAAATACACGTACGCTACAGGGATGGTGAAGAGTTTCAAAATGACGGATGACACATCCGCAAACCCCCCTCTCGATGATAAAAACATATTTGTTTCATGCAACGATTCAAGCACGACGGAAGCGATTCTTAGAGGCGCCACCCTGCAGAAAGCATGCGATGCAGGTGCTTTCGGGGGGTTGGTTCTTCACTGAATGGTTTGATGGCTTATCGTCGCCTTCTCTCGAGAAAGATCAGCGCTCCAATGGTTGCCGTCATGGAGATGTGGATGCCAAATCCCGGGAGAGCGTCATCTCCTTCTTCTGCATCGGTCTTTGTCTCCCCAGTACCGTTCTCGATGACGGCTTCTTCGGTGTAATGCCCGTCATTACACGTTCCCGTTCCAACGACCACTTCCTCCCGTGACTCAGAGAGAACGGTGGCATTTTTCACATCGATGTTGAAATCGTCCCGTTCATACAGCGATGTTTCAATGGCATAGCATCCTGGCTCAATTGAAAATGTACGATTGTATTGTTCGCCGTTGGATTTGATGTCGTTCCACCACCACATGCCACTTCCCTCTCCAACGTCCATTGATTTCACAAGAATGATCGCAGTGTAGGTTTGCCCTGGTTGTAGGCCACCAACCTCTGCTTGGTATTCATAGGTCCATGGAGATGCGTTGTCTGAGGGGGAGTTCGTGGGCACGATCGCGTTGACAGTTATGTTTTCAACATTCGCCGCCATCGCACCGCCATCTCCCCACAACCATACCATGTTGTTCTCATGTTTCCCTGTGTCCTCGCCGACGAGCACCCGCCCATCATCAAGCACAAGCAAGTTGTCGGGTCCAGCCAGATTGTTGATGTCGCATTCGTATGCATTCGAAGCCGTGTAAGGGCCGCCAACAATAGCGGGGTCAATTCTGTTCACGTTCCACTGTGTGTTCATCGTCATTCTGTAAACGATACCACAGTAGTTTTGCGTCAGGTCAATGTCACCTTGGTTGTCAGTCATGGCGTTAGCGATGCTCGACATGGCAAGATAAAGGGTGTCCGGGACGTTGGGGTTAAACGCCACGCCTTCCATTTTGTTCCATTCGTCGGTGGCTCCAAGAGCAGCCGCCGCCTTTCGTGATTCAAGGAAGGCCACCCTGTCGTCTGCGGCAGTTCCAATCACTCCATCCCCGTTGATATCGTCATTCAATTTGGCTTCAGCCCAATCATTGATCTCGGCATCTGAGATGTACGAATTTTCACCATCCACAAAATCCGCAGTTGTGATGCCGTCGTATTGGTCAATCCATGTTTGAACTTCCGCGGATGATGATGAACCTAATTCAATCCAGTCGACGTCAAATCCTGCGGTAGCAGCATCTCTGTTCTCGTCTTGTGATACATGCGCTGCATACAGCGTCCCTGCGCTCAAATCACCCGCCGTATTGGCAATGAACTTGTACAGGACCGTGTCGTACCCGTCATCGGTCAAATAGACGGTTTTCTCGTCGGGCATAACCTCTGCATTCTCATGAGAGAAACGGCCCATGGCGAGATGCCGATTCAAATCAGGATCGGCTGTGGCTGCGTTTTCGATTTCAATGATGTAGCCATAATCGTAGGGGTTCGGGTAATGCCCTAGGTAATCTGCGAGTCTTGTTTGGTCGCCGTGGTAGCGAAAGTTCTCGTCGTTCCACTGCTCAGTGTTATCGAAATACAGTTCCTCTGAAAACAGAGGCGTCCCCCACGGGCTGATGCTGCCAAAACAAAGCACCCAACCTCCGTTAATCTCGCTCAGGTCAAGCATTTTGCTGTTCAAGACATCCCACTTGGACGATGTTAAATTCCATTCAATATCCAGTTGACTGATGCCTGCGGGGCGGTCTTCCCAGGCTGTGTAAAGGAAACCGCGAAGCCCGTCATCGGTGGCGGGCACATAGGCGTTGTAATCGGGTTTCTGACTCAGGTACAATTGCGCTCCGTCGTCTGCAGCGTAAATGCCCCCCGCCAGTCCGCCCTCGGTCAGGGCATCACCGCTTTGCAGAAGGACCTGATATTCACCATAGGACGTCCGAATGCCGTGCCAGATGTCTTGTGGGCTGCTGGAAGTCTCCAGTGCTGGAACCGTTTCAGGAAGGTTGTTCCAATCAACTCCGTGAACAACGCCAACCGTCGCCTTGTACTGATCGGTGTCGGGATGCATGGCGTTGACGAAAAAATGGCCGTTCGCATCAACATGCATGCCTGTGACTTCCGCTTCTGGGGGCAACATCATGATGCGCGTCATCGAGGCCGAAGGCTCGGGTTCCTCATTTTGGGCTGCGGCAAATGGCAACACGTTGAGGGCGAGTAACATGACGATTGAACAAAGAATCAATACGCACTTATTGCCCATGCTCTCCTCTGGAAAGCGAGCGTCAAAAACGTTCCTCTGGACCGTTGCCAAACGGGATGGTGATGAACTTGTCCCGTGACATGGAATCACAGAAGCATTTTGTCAATGCGTGTTGACCTCAACTTTCTCCCACCAGGTGGAAGACTACCATCTGTGGGAAAAGAGGAGATCCCTCTTTGCCATCAGTGGGTTCAAGATACAATCTGTACCACACATTTGCCCTTAGCACGGCCTGAAAAAGAGCGATTGAACGCTCCCTGCCAACCATCTTCAAGGTCTTCTGAATGGAAATCCCACACGCCGTCGAGAACAGGTTGAATCACGCCGCTTTCCAGGTGGTTTGCGAGGGTTGAGAGGTCTTCTTGGCTTGGTGAAAGATAAAGAAAGTCCCAGTTGGCGTTCACAGACTGAGCGGCTTTGTGCTCCTTCCGCTTTTCCTTCCGCTTAACAAAGAGTTTGAGAATCCATGCAGTGGCACCAACTCGACGCAATTCCTCAAGGGTAGGCATGCTGTTAATGGTCAAGATCTGTCCTCCTGGTCTGACGATTTTCGTCATTTCTAGACTTTCCCCAGTCGTATCAAAACACGCATCAAACTTCTCTGCCTCATCCTCTCCATAGACGTCCTGAAACTTGGTATTCTTGTAATCCAGCACAACATCTGCTCCGAGACTCTTGCACAACTCCTCTTTCTCACCCTTTGAGGCGGTCGTGACAACCAAGCCGGCTTCAAACACATGCTTGGCGAGTTGGATGGCCATTGTGCCAACCCCACCTGCTCCACCCGAGATGAAAATGGAACCTCCTTTTTTGAGTCCCGATGAATTGAGCACCTGGAGTGCAGTCAGGCCGACAAGCGGTATCGATGCGGCTTCTGCGAAGGTCAGGTTCTCTGGCTTCATCACCACATTGGCCGTGTGAGCAACGCAATACTCCGCCATTGCTCCTCTGTACCATGGGGTTTTCTTCGGATCGTTTTCGCTACCGAAAAGGCGAGCAAAAACGGGTTGTCCCACGGAGAACTTCCCCTCAAGGTCCGCTTCTTCGACAACTCCTGCAACGTCATAACAAATGACGTGGGGGAAGGCTGCAACAGGAAGAACCATCTTGTAATCACCTGAAAGGAATGCTTTGTCAACCGGGTTGATGGCCGAAGCGTGAACTTTGATCACGATGTTGTTTGAGGCATCAAAGCCGTGCGGGTAAGCCACGCTTGTTTTCTTTAATTCCGAAGGTTTGCCGTATTTTGAAAATCCGATAATCTGCATGGTTTTGCCGCTCGGATGTGCCGTCATGCTTTAGCGGTTGTAACTCCCTAGATAAACCAAAAAGGGACGGAGATGGTGTTTTGTAACGCTGTTGTAACCTGTCCCCTAATAACAAAATGATACTTAGGGGAATTATGTCACAAGCACAATCAATTCGGATGGAGTCAATGTGTGAATCGGCTCGAGCCCATGTCGATGATTTGTTGGTTTTGCTTTCAAAATCAAAAATGCTCAGCATCCTCTATGTGATGAATTGTGATCCGGCTCCAATGCGTTTCTCTGAAATCAAAAAGAGAGTGGCTTCTTCATCAACAACAATTGCAAGGCGCCTAAGTGAGCTCGAAGCCAATGGACTTGTCACTCGCACAGCTTATGCTACAGTTCCTGCCACAGTAGAGTATGAACTGACAAAAGACGCTGTATTGCTTCAACCCAGTCTCGAATCCATGTTTGAATGGGTGCTTAATCGAGCCGACAATTCCCTTTGAGAACATCAACCTTTGAGATATCAGCATGCCGTTTGCATGGGGCCGGAAGCGTTCTTTTGAACCCCTCAGGCATCATGGGGTGGAGCGTCTGTATCCATTGATTGAATTCCAACTGTATCGTGAGATAAAAGCAAGAGATGTTTCAGATCAATCCTTACAGCCGATCAATTTTCGACTGCTTTGGCCTTCTTTCGATTTCGATTCCACTTCTTGATACGTGGCAGTTGCCATTTGATGATCCCCGTCCAGAAAACAATCGCTAACACGGCTTGTCCAACGAACATTGTGACCCAAGGATCATCGTCCCAGGCGTCAGTGTTCCCAGTGAAGGTGATTCGAGCGAAATAAGCAGAAATCATCATTCCGAAAATCAGATGAATCCAACGAAGAATGGTGTTCCAGTTTTTGGACATTATCATTCCTCCTTGTTTTCTGATTTAAATTCTGCTAGTTTCTTTTCGTATTCTTCTTTTGAAAGACCGTGCCAACCTTTGCACATTCCGGTTGGTGATCGTCCACATCCACATTTACTCATGAGTTCCATTCCTCCTTGGCTTTCGGATGATGCCCACCTATTAAGACGAAAAAGTCCCGAGATGAATACCATGGTATCGGATATGGAACTGGATGGTTGATATAAGCAAGCAACTTGGTATCAATATGCAACCACCTGCCCAGCAGCAACCCCTTTGCTTGCAAACTCAAGGCCGAGAATTCATCGAACTCCTAGGGAAATCCCATGTTCTCCACATGTTGTTTTTCATGTCTCACAATGATGGGCCCGTGAGATTTAATCATCTCAGGCGAGAAATTGGCATCACTGCAACCACGTTGAGTCGTCGCTTGGATGAGATGATCAGACAAGGGCTCGTCACTCGTGAAGTTTTTGCTGAAGTTCCGGCAAGAGTTGAGTACGATTTGTCAGAAAAAGGCAGAACGCTAAGACCAATTCTCAAATCAGTTTTTGAGTGGGTAGGAAGCAATGATTCCACGGGTGTTTCAGAATGAAAGTGATCTCAAAGTTCAAAGTGACCAAAGGTTACAATGTATGGAAGAAGGCCTTCGAGTCAAACGAGACCTCAAGGCTCAAGCAGAATGTGAGGGTCTTAGCTTACGGTCACGAAGCCGGCAACGAGAGCAACGTGTACACGGTTGTCGATATGGGTTCAATTGAGGATAAGCGTCTCAAGAACCCTGGCATGATCAAATTTAGAGAAGAGGCTGGAGTTGACGATGCCTCATTGGAAATCATAACGTTGGTAGAATAATGGCGGTAAGCCATCTTCTGCCAGCAGCTGGCAGAATATGTAGGGGTGGGTTGCCTATCGAAGGACGCACTGAAAGCCCTTTGAAATTCAGTTTTCGTTTCAATGGGTATTCGGATTGACTCTATTTATTCGCCCGTCCTGCTGCTGCAAAGATCGTCAAAGCTATTCCTATAACAAGCAGAGCAGGCCAGCCAAAGGAGATGACTGCGATTAATGCTATTCCGGATACAATACCAATTCTTACTTTCACAACAGGATCATGAAAATCTTCGGTTGAACTGAACCATGACCAGGGCCTCGCCAAAGTAATCACGCCACATGGGAAAAGCAAGATTGAGGCCCACATGCTGAATTCTGCAGCAGAACCCCAAGATTCACAATTTTCGTCACAGGTCCCACCTGAGCCCCCCAAACCGGGACCAATCCCAGAAAGAATCCAGATGGTGCCCAAGATGATCATGAATGAAAACATCATCACACTACCAGCAATAATGAAGAAACCAACCATTTGCGCTGTATCACCTTCAGATTTTGCGATGGTGATTTTCTCTCGTACATATGACACAGGACTTCCACCAATCGCGGAAGGCACGTCTGTACTCTGCGAATCACTTTCAAGAGGAACTGAGGTATGTTGGATATTACGAGGGTCTTCCGCTAAGAAAACCTTCTTCTGCGTCTTCGTTCCCAATGCAAATGCAAACCAAACGATCGAACTCAAACACATTAAAACCGATGTTAAACCCATGCATAAAAAAGTGTTAACAACACCAGGGTCAACCGTATCTCCATCATCATACATCATACTGCCAAGAACATTTACTGCCAGCCAAACGAGAACGGCGCTGCCAGCGAGAATGGCGGGCCCAGTGAATTTCTTCCGGTTCATTCAGTGTATGCTCCAATGCATCACTCTTCAATGATGCCCCGGCGCAAAGAGTGGCCCTTCGTTATTGTTCCTCGAACTGAAAACTGAATTGAGGAACGTGATATGAGGTAAGCCACCAGAAATAGGCCACAGATTGGAACGAAGAAAATCACCATGTAACTCGGCTCACATTGGAATCCAATCCCTAGGATGCCGTGATGAGGAACCAAATTATGAAGCCAATGGCTCCTTTGGCAAAAAGCAAGTTAATTGATAATGCATCCTTGTCCGAATCTTCAGCCATAAGTCTTGAGTTCTATGTAACATGGTTTCCCAACCATCGCCAGAGGCAGCCCTTTGGAGGGGCTGGTCTTCAAATCGTACCGAAGTGATGGGGACCTCATGCATTGGTTCATAGACGGATACATGTGGCCAATGGATGGGACGCCGTCATTGCAAATAGAGGGGTGAACGAAAGGTAAAAAATGGGAAAAGATGTGGAATTCTCATGAAGTCTATTCGAGATCTTGAGGAAGCGTTATCAGACAAAGCAGAACCCGTTCTTGGAATCAAACCGTCTTCAAAATTCAAAAGAAGCCCGATTGGAATTCTCATTTACGTTGTTTGTGGCATTATTGCCTTTATTTCATTAAGAAGCGCAGGTGTGTTTTAGGCATTCACCAGTGGTTTCTCCATCATACCATCGTCAACCACCCGGCGGTCACAAGAACTCATTGTCCGTCCTTCACAACCCTGCGGGGTGAACACCTCCGGTCTTGCTGGCCTAGAACCAGCCTCAATTGCTACAACCAATCCGTAAGAGCGTTGAGTTGGATCAGCCAATCATCAGAGGCCACGTCGATGATGTCGTAGTGATTGCCTGGAAGCCAGACCTTCTGCACGTCGGCCCCTTTGGCTTTCATCACACGAGCGTATGTTTCAGATTGCTCCAACGGCACATCCTCATCCCCTTCGCCGTGGAACAACAAGACGCTTGTCTTCGGTGGATGGTCTACGGGGTTCAGCCGACTCCATACATCGGGGTTGTCCTCTGGTGAACAGCCAATCCATCGTCGTATTGCATCGCCATCGTCGGAAAGCTTTGCATGATCGGCACCAATCAAATCCGTTAATGGTGCCTGGGCTACTGCGAGCCATGGTTTTCGTTCGGCTTTTGCAGCCATCAAGAGGGCGAGTTGTCCTCCTGCCGAGTGCCCCATCGCCATAGAACGGGTTACATCAATGCCCGGAAGCAAACTCATGTGACCCCATGCTCGAAGCACATCAGACAGTGTGTCCATCCAAACGCCCTCATTTCCTGGTTCCCACCGGCGGTATTCAATGTTCCATGCAGCAATGCCGGCTTCAGCAAGGTCTTCTGCAATGGGGTGCATCAATTCCATCGTGTACTCTTCTTTCCAAAAGCCACCGTGAATCAGCATGACACAAGGCACACCCTCGTCCCGTTGGAACCCCGAGGGGTCATCGGGCATGTGCAGGTCGGCGTGCTGCCATGATTCTGCACCCCATTGCACGCGCTTGACGGCCATGAGCCAAGCACCAGCAGTTGCGCTATGATGCTTGTGTTGTCTGGGGGAAGCCTCTTCTAAGCCCATCATCTACGCTTCACGTGCGTCCTTGGGTCATGGTCCTTCTTCTCTTGGTCCTCGCTCCCTTTCAGACCACGCTCGCCGAGACGAGCGGTCGCTCAACCTCGGTGTTTCTCGATTTGGACCGACACGACTGGTGGTCCAATGAAACGGTCGAAATCGATCTGCGGCTCCGAAATGCACCCTACAACCAAGTGATGAGAGCAGAATGGGTATTGAGTGATGATGGAGGAGTCCTCGACAACGGAACCGAATTGTTCACGGCAGCAGGTACATTCACAATCATTGATTTGGACTTTGAAATGTTTTATCGGGGTGACCACTTCCACACCCTTTCCGTGCTTGTCTACGACGCCAATGACGGTTTGCTGGGGCAACGCTCGGTTGGATTTGTTGTGTTTGAGCAAGTCAAGATGGCGCAAGCAACTCAACTCCTGTCGTTCGGAGATTCGCTCTCCGATATGGGCAACGCAAAAGCCTCAATCCTGAACACGCCCGACGTTCCACCGTATTGGCAAGGTCGGTTTTCCAACGGAGAGGTGTGGTTGGGCCCGATGTACGATGCGTACGGACTGAGCAGTTCCATCGGTTCAGGGGCTGCCAGCACTGGAGCAAACCGGGCTTTTGGTGGGGCGCAAACAGGGGGCGGGTACGCCTACCTCTTGATTCCTAATGTGGGTACACAAATTTCGAATTACCTTTCCAACGTTCAAGCCACCATCCCAAGCACCGCTGTCGTGAGCCTATGGGCGGGGGGCAATGATTTCCTCTACGGTACGGCGAATGCCGATACCATTGCTAGCAACATGGAGGCTCACATCCGCCAACTTGCTGGCGCAGGAGCACGCACGCTGATCGTTCCAAATTTGCCGCCCCTTGAGGACACACCGGAAATCCAAAGCCGTTCCTCTTCAGCACAGGCGAACATCCGTTCCGAGGTGATCGATTACAACAACCAACTTTCGTCCGTCGTGGCCAACCTAAGGGTTGAGTTGGGCATCACCATTCACACCATTGACGCCTGGACCATCTTTGGAGACATCACCCTCAACAAGGGTTCCCTCGGACTGACCAACGTGCAGGATGCGGCATGCACCGGAGGCAGCACCCTTCTTCCTCTTCCAATCTGCAACAGCGCCAGTTCCATCGCTGCAAACTTCGATGAATACGTGTTTTTCGACAAAGCCCACCCCACGAGGGTGATGCACGAGATCATCGCCCGATTTGCGGTCGAGGCTGTGGGGGAATCAGACCGTGATGGCGACGGTGTTGTCAATGCCATGGATGCCTGTGCGTGGACGCCAAACAACGAACAGTCAGATGCTGCAGGTTGCGCTTGGTCGCAGCGGGATGATGACAACGACGGAGTCAAAAACAACAACGACCACTGCCCTGCAACTGCCTTAGGAGCCATCGTTGATGAGCATGGGTGTGCTGCTGAACAACGCGACTCGGACGGGGATGGTTTGAGCGATGCTCTGGACCCTTGCCCTAACAGCCCCAATTTGCTCGATCATGACGGCGACGGATGCTCGAATGATGAGGACACCGACGACGATAACGATGGCGTCTTTGACCAAGCTGACGCATGTCCGCAAGGGTTGTTTGGCCCGCATGCAGGCGATCTTGACGAAGATGGATGCGCCGATGGGGAAGACCTCGACACGGATGGCGATGGTTTGGATGATGTCGATGAGTCCTCGTTAGGAACCGACCCTCGAGACCGTGACACCGACGATGATTCATGGTTGGATGGTGACGATGCGTTTCCCCTCGATGCTGCTGAATGGAACGATACAGACAACGACGGCTGTGGGGACAACGGTGACCTCTTCCCGTTCGACCCTTCGGAATGCCGGGATACCGATGAAGACGGGTATGGTGATGAGGGCGATGCCTTCCCTGCTGACCCCAGCGAGTGGAGCGACCTTGACGGAGATGGTTTCGGCGATAACAGCGACCAGTGCCAACTTGAATTTGGGACCTCGAGTTCTCCTCCTGGCTGTCCCGACCGAGACGGAGATGGATACGCCAACACCAACGATGCCTTCCCCCGCGACAGCTCGGAATGGTTCGATACGGACAGCGACGGCGTCGGCGATAACGCCGATCGCTTCCCCGAAGACCCCCTTGACTGGGCCGATGCCGATAACGATACGTACGGCGACAATCGTGATGTTTTCCCGTCGGATGGAACAGAATGGGACGATACAGACGGTGATGGGGTCGGCGACAATGCGGACAAGTTCCCGCTTGATGCAAGCGAATGGTCGGACGGTGACGGCGATGGTTGTGGGGACAATATTGACCTCTATCCGGACGACCCAACAGAATGCTCAGATACTGATTTTGATGGCGTTCCTGATGGTGCAGACGCCTTCCCAAACGACGCCAGTGAGTGGCAAGACTCCGATGGAGACGGGGTGGGTGATCAACGTGATTTGTTTCCCAAGGACCCCAACGCCATCTACGATACAGATGGTGATGGTATTGCCAATGCGTACGATGCTTTCCCAAATGCTTCATCGTTCAGTTCCTGGCTGGGGGTCGCCGTCTGGTGCTTGGTTATCTTAGGTTTGGTCGCTGCAGGTGGCCTTTTCATCAACCGGCGAAACCAAAACGAACCCGATGCTTTGATTGCTGCCATGTTCGACGCTCCTGTTGATACCCTGAAACCCATGGCTCCACCGCCCGTTCAAGCCTTTCAACAGCCGTTGGCGCCTGCTTTGGTTTCTCTCCCCCCTGATCCTGTCATGACTCCAATGCCCGTTCAGGAACGTCCTCCTCCAGTGCCCGATGCACCTCTTCCAGGGGTCGAGTCCACAAGCGCCATCAATGTGGAATCCCCGGCAGCGTCGCTTGGTGTTGAACTTGAAAGCGAAGCGGTCCAAGATGAGCCACCCGCATCGGCGAGCGATGAATGGGCTGATTTGGGTGAGGGTTGGAGTTGAGCGATGAATCGCCTCGAGACCGTCTTGCATTGGTGGCTCTAATTCTCGTTGGATTGGCGCCAACCGCCTCCATTTTCGCCTCGTTTGGCACAGGTGAAGGCCTCCTTGGCCAAATGGCCTGGGTGGTTTCCAAAGGATGGATGCTCGGCCTTCCTTTGTGGTGGCACTTGAAGATGGACGGAAAACCATGGTCGTGGTCGCCAGTCAAGCAGGGCGGTGTTGGGGCCGCCTTTGGTTTGGGTGCATTGTTTTCATTCGTCATGGTGGCGGCGTGGTTTTTGGTGGGTGAAACAAGGGTTGACCGCGAGGCCTTCCTGGCCACACTGGAGCCCTTTGGTTTGACCAATGTCAACACCTACATTGCTGCAGCCATCTTCTGGACGGTAGGCAATTCAGTCCTCGAAGAGTATGTTTTCCGATGGTTCATCGTCGAAAAAGGTGAAGCAGTGTTTGGGCAAGGATGGACGGCCATTCTGGTTTCAGCGGGTTTCTTTGTGCTCCATCATACCATTGCGCTTTGGTTCTTGGGCTTCTCGATGAGTGCTAACCTTCTCGCTAGCCTTGGCCTCTTCGTAGGAGGCGTGGCCTTCAGTTGGCAATATGTGCGCTACCGCAGCATCTGGATCCCTTACATCACGCACGCCATGTGCGATGTGGTCGTCTTTGGCATCGGCTATGTCTTGCTGTTCGCCTGAGTTTTTTCGCAGTGCTCAAGGGCAAATTCGGCGACGGTCTCTTGGGAACAGAACGGTTTCGCGAACATTCTTGGCTCCTGTGAGTTTCATCAAGATCCGCTCAACACCGAGTCCCCAGCCAGCGTGTGGAGGCACGCCATGGCGGAATCCAGCGACGTAGAATTCGAATTCTTCTGGATCCAAATCCATCGTCCGTAGGTTGTCGACGAGCATATCAATCCGGTGCTCCCGCTGTCCTCCTGAGGTCATTTCATCCCTGCCAAAGTTGAGGTCAAAGCCTCGGGAGAGTTGTGCGCCGGTGCTGCCCATCTCGCCTTCCACATGATGAATGTAGAACGGTTTGAGGGACATTGGCCAACGCGGCAGGAAGTAGAACTGAGGAAGGTCTTCGGCTAACAAATCCGAATTTTCAGCGTCAATGTCGTCGCCCCATTCGATGGTTCCTCCTTTTTCCTTGATGATTCGGATGGCATCACAATACTCAAGGCGAGGGAAGGGAAGTTCAGGAACGATCACTTCGATGGGTTCTTCGTCCTGAGTCGCTCGGAATTCATTGATTGTCGCAATCAGTTGCTTTGATTCATCTTCTTCTGCCACTGACTTCCAGATGTGGTGAAGCATGCGCTCCAGCACGCCCATGACGTCATCGTCATTGGCCCATGAGCATTCGATATCAAACGAAATGAACTCGTTCAAGTGGCGGTACGTGTCGTGCTTTTCGGCTCGGAACGCAGGGCCGATTTCGAAAATGCGCTCCAATCCTCCGCTCATGCAGAGTTGCTTGAACAATTGTGGGGACTGGTTGAGGTACGCAGGGGTCTCAAAATACTGCATAGGGAACAAATCCGTTCCTCCTTCAGTGGCTGTGGCTACGATTTTGGGCGTATGGGTTTCAACAAAGCCTTCGGAAATCAAATGTTCTCGGCCAAACTGCAAGACCTTTCCTCGAAGTCTGAACATGGCATTCACGTGGGATCTTCGCAAGTCTAGGAATCGGTTGTCAAGCCGTGTGTCCAATTCAACGTTGACGGTGTCGGTTACACCAAGCGGCAACGGTGCCTCGGCACGGGCGATGAGGTTGGCCGATGTGGCCAAGACTTCGTAAGCAGGAGGCGGTGTTGGTTCGCCTTCCTTGACTTTCGGAGGTCGCTTGACGGCGACGGTGCCAGTGAATTGAACCGTTGATTCACGGGTCAAGCGTTGGACCATATCGAGGGCTTCATCACCAACATTGTCGGCTTTGAGGAACACTTGAGTCATGCCCGTTCCGTCTCGTAGGTCAACAAAACAGATGGCGCCTTTTCCTCGGTTGGCCTCCATGAAACCGATGACGGTTACCTCGGTATCAACGAGGTCGGCTCCATTGGTTTGGATTTCCTCTAGCGTGTGCGTGCGGTAGGCGGTGGGGACCCAAGTGGTCATGTTGCTTCGGCTACGGTAGAGGACATGAAGGATTCGCCTTGAATTGCTCCGAACGAAACCGGCTCACGGCATCAAATTCCGCCTTAAGCGTCAGGTTCTGCGTATCCTGTTGCCCGAAGTCTCTTGAACAGTGTCGCTTTGGTAGCGTCATGTCCAGCCAACCGGCTCGAGCAGTCACGTGTGTTCTCGTCCTTCTCTTGATGAGCTTGTCTCCATTGGTGGCTCCGGTTGCAGCCCACGATTCCATCTTGCTGTCAACCGATGTCCAGCATCTCATCATGGAGCCCGGTCAAACAACCAACTTGACCCTGGGCGTTGAGAACAATGGCTCAAGCATCGAATCCTACAACATCACTGCGGACACCGGTTCTTTGGCGACGTATTGGGAAGTCCTGCCTGCTGAAGGCGTTTTGGAAAATGTGTTTCCAACTTGGACCAAGAACACCACCGTTGTGGTTCGACTGCAAGAGGGGGCCACAGTGTCGGACAGCGGTTCATTCACCTTGACGGTCACGGAACCCGATTCCGGTGTTGCTTCAACCACCACCGTTCTGGTATCGGTTGCACCATCCTATCATCCCTCCATCTCTTCGACGACTGGAAGCCAAGGACCCGTGCTGATGGCAGCGGGGTCGAGCGCAAACCTGACGTTCACTGTTGACAATCTCGGTTCTGTGGAGGACACGTTCCTTTTGGATGTGGAAGTTGAACCAGACCTTTCGTCGTGGTGGGCCAATCAATCCTCCAATTCATCGGGCAATTCGACTCAAAACGGAACCGGGAATTCATCGGGTGGGAATCAATCCTCCCCTTCCATGAGTGTGCTCATGATGGGCAACAGTTACACCACATCCAACAACCTCGCCCTGCTGGTTGACAAGGTTCTAGATGCAGAAGGCTACAACGGTTCGGTCATATCTCGAGATGCTGGAGGAATGTCGCTTGCTCAACACTGGG
>Ga0181379_1000809_pt1 | contig 15037 bp, 30 predicted proteins | sample 2SPOviralmetaG_FD_130115 | JGI IMG/M metagenome (GOLD analysis project Ga0181379, IMG submission 130115) | Marine viral communities from the oligotrophic San Pedro Time Series (SPOT) site, San Pedro Channel, CA, USA - 2 SPOT_SRF_2009-07-10 | ecosystem: Environmental > Aquatic > Marine > Strait... | reverse complement strand
TGGTTATGTTGTCCAGATTTCTCAGACATTAAAAAAAAATCATTTTGGTGGACAGGAGTTGCACAAGAACAAATTAATAGATTGTTAAAACATTATGAGTGATATGGGGATTATAAAACCACTTAGAGATAGAGTTAGAGATTTAGAAGTTATTAATGAAGCTCATCAAAAAAAGAATGGTCAGCTTAGACAAGAGATCCAGGACAAGGATAAATTAATTAAAGAACTTACAGAAAGAATAAATAACCCAACAAAGAAAATGAGAGAGCAAGGACAACTATGATTGAAAAAAATATTTACCAAAAATTAAAATCAGCTTGTGAGGAAGCTGGTTATGTAAAAAAAGGAGAAAAAAAAGCTGGTATGCCTTTTAATCCTTTACTAGCTGATGATGTTAAAAAAGTTGCTATGGAATCTTTATTAAAAAATGGATTGTACCCTATTTGTAATTACACAACAGACATTAGAGATAGTTTTTTAATGATTAATTGCGATATGAAAATTGTAAATGTTGATAATCCAAATGAATTTATTGAAATAAATGGATCGTCAGGTTTTGGTAAGCTAGATAAGTATGGCACAGGAAATGGTATGACTTATGCTCAAAAATATGCTTTTCTTTCTGCACTAAATTTAAAAACAGGAATAATAGATGAAGATGGTTATAAAGCAGAGCCATTTAAAAAAGAAATTAATAAAAAACCAAACACAAATGTTGTAGGTTTAAATGCAGTAATAGGTATTAAAGATAAAAAAATTCAAAATAAAAAAAATACAAAAGAATTAGCTGATGAATGGATTGAAGTATTAAAGAAAACTGCAACTCATTCAGTATCAGTTGGTAAATTTGAACAAAATTTAAATCCTCTAAGACAAGAGTATTTATCTGATCTCAAACAAATAAATTCCGATCTCATTCAACAACAAAGAATAGACCAGGAATATATTTCACTTCAAAAACAAATAACAACTAATAGGACAAAATAATATGAGTGATTACGATAATTCAGCAGCACTTTGGAAAAGACAAGCAAGAGATACTGATGTAGCTGGTAAAAAATACCCACACTACAATGGCAATATAACTGTTGGTGGAAAGAAAATGAATTTAGCTGCATGGCTAAACACAGAAAAAACAAAAGAGGGACAACCAGATATTAGTTTAAAAATTTCTGAGATTGTTGCTAAGGAAGATGCACCATTTTAATGAAAGACCAGATTAACCCACCTCATTATACTAATAAAAGCATTGAAACATTTGATGCTATCTGTAGCCAGTTATCTCCTATGGAGATAATTGGTTATTGTAGATCGCAAGTGTTGAAATACTCAATGAGATTTGGTTCAAAAGATGGTGGTACTCTTGATGCCTGTCTAACCGATATTAGCAAATCTGAATGGTACACAAATAAATTAATACAATATTTAAATGATCTTAAACATGATGGATCGTTTATTAGTGAGCCTGACAATGTTGCCGAACTATTTAAGAAAGATAAATAATGAAGAATGGAAATGGAAAATACATATATTTAAGTGAGCCAAAACTAAAGACACTTAAATTTATAACAAAATATATAGAAAAGCATAACTTTTCGCCTACCTTTGCTGAGATAAGTAAAGCTCTAAAATGGAGCAGAGCAAGGTCTGGCAAGATAGTTTCAGAGTTATATGACTTAGGGTTTATCTCTAAAGGCATCAATGCTCATAGAAAAATCGAAATGACTACTGAGCAAATGGGATCAGTTGCCAATCTAAATGTAAATAAATCATACCCAATACAAGGTAACGCATGAGTGTATTTAAGGAAAGTTTTTTTGAAGCAAGTTTTAAAACAATAGAAGAATTTGATAGTGCAGAAGTTGCTTCTGCTAAATTGAATGTTAGCGAAACTGCTAACTTAGAGATTATTGACATAAAGTTAAACAAGTCATTAATCAAAACCAACAACGATAAGGAGCATGAAAATGCAACTAAACAGCACAGTAAGATTGTACCAGAAACTGAACAATCTTCATAAAGAGATTATGAAGTCAGTTGATTCAAGAATGTGCGTACATACTTACAATAACTATTTAGAATATAAGCAACTTGTTAGAAGAATTGTTGCTAATCAAAATAGTGATGCACAAATAAGATACAAAGAATTATAACAACTAATTCTTAGTATGTATTAAAAGTTGTAAAAAAACTTTAGGCTACTTGTCGCTAAAAATTAAGGAGAAAGAGAATGAGCAGAGTGAGAGATAAGATATACAATAAAACAATTGGACAAAAAATTAGAGAAGCAAGAGAAAATAATATTATCTACATTACTAATGGTGAAACAGCTGTTCCTAAAAAAAAATTAACTACTCAACAAAGATTAGGAAAAGCACTAGGTGTAACTTTCCAACAAATTCAAAAATATGAGTCTGGTCATAATGGAGTAAGTTCTCTTAAACTTATCCAAATCAGCAATTTTTTTAATAAGCCACTTGAATACTTTACAAGTGATGCAACAGAATTATTGGAGAAAGTTAGACCAACCGATAATACCTCAGATCAATCTGAGTCTTTAAATAGTGTCTAGCATAAAATTCAATCAAGCCTAGTGAACTTGATTGTGTTTGTTTGATGAAAATAAGGGTGGATAAGATAGCTCCTGTCCACCCTTTTTAAAATACTATGCCAGAAAATTTAGAACTTAAAGAAATTTTTATTTACTTTGTACTTAATAAAAAATCTAAAAAGATTGTTTATATAGGAGAAAGTCAAAATGGAAGATCAAGAGTACAGTTAAGAAGATTTGATGAAAGAGTATGTGATGTTCAAGTAATTACATCTAAAAAAATAAAATGTTTAGAAAATTTTTATTTCAGAAGATATTATGAAGCAAGATGGATATATAAATTTAAACCAAAATATAATAAACAAATAAATACACCACCTAATCTAAATACTTTTTTAATGAAAATGTTTTTATGGAATGAAAACCCTCAAACAGATTGGATAGTTCCTTTTTCAAAAAATTGTCCATTTAAATGTAAGTTTTTATCTCATATACAAAAACAAAATAAATATATTTACAATGATTATTCAAAAGTTTGGAATAAAATTAATTTAGATAAACAACTTTTTATTGATGGCAAGAAAGCATTTAATCACATATTAGACAATAAAATTGAAAAGACCTTAGGAACTAAAACAAGAAAAACATTTAGAAAAAGGACAGAAAAATTACACAATTAATTTTTAAAATGTTCTTTATAATATTTAAAAATAAAAATAATATCTTTACTTCCTATTCTAACCAAATATTTTCCACAGAAGCTGAAGCAACTGATTATGGCCAGAGAAGTCTTAAAAGAAAAGATGTCTGGCAAGTAGTTAGATATAACAAAGAAAACTACGATAAGTATTGGTATAAAATTTAGTTCCAATTATAATTGCTAGTTTGATGATCTGAGTATTTTACAGAGTCTTTACTTGTAGCATATTTCTTAATGTAATTTGTATTGATAAATTTTAAATCAAGATCACCCATGTGTGTTGCAAGATCAAATGGGTTTGTGTACTTACCTTGATAGCACCAATAAGATACGTTCCAATGTCTAAAAAAATAGGTCTTTCTGGCCACAGGGAGCTTCAGATTTAGCGATTCAACTGCTTTGTCTAGGCAAGTAATCATATTCTTTAAATCATAGAATTTACCTCTTGCATTAAGAAATAAACATTCCTGATCTTTTGGTAAATTATTTATGTACTCAATAAGCTGATCTTTTAGAGAAACACTTATTTCTAATTCTCTATAACCAGCTTTTGTTTTAGGTGGTACTAAATTTTTTTCAAAATCTACTGAATTAGTTATTTCAAATACTGGTATGTTTCTTTTGAAATGAAAGTTTTTTCTTTGTGCTGCTCTGGCCTCACTAGGTCTGCAAGAGGTTTCTGCCATTAACTTAAACATTAATTGGTATGGCTTAGAGGGTATCTTAGAAATAATAGTTTTTATTCTATCAAAGTTCCATTCTTCAAAGTTTATCTTACCATGTTGTTTGGGTTGAGGTTTATCTTCTTTATCAAAAAAAGATCCTGTTTTAAAAATATTTGAAGAAAAAGGTTTATTATGACCAACCTGAGTATCATATATTCTTGAAAAAGTATGAAAGATTTTAGTTTTATATTCATGCTTTTGATCTGCAAGTTTATCTATAAAATTTGCAATATAAGTTGCATCAATTTTTGTTAAATCAACATTACCACAATGTTTTAAAATGTGTTTATAATGTTCAGAATACTCTTTAAAAGTTGTTTTACTAAACCTGGTTGTTGGCTCATAGGCTCTTGCTAAACACTTCTTTTTATATATATCCCACACATACTCTAAATTAACAGAGATACTTAGGTCAATATTTTTAGGATTAATATTGCCAGTTCTTAATAGTGTTCTTTCTGCTTCTTGTTCTAACCATTTTTTGTTAGGACTTTGTATGACTTTCTTTTTACCTTGATCTTTGTATGTAAATGTAAATGCTTTAAGTTTTTTACCTTTAGCATTTACCCATGTTCTTGTACCTAGTTTTATTTTATTCATATTAACTCTCTTTCTTTGATATTAATTATATTAATCTTTTGTTATCAAATGTCAAAGAGAATAAAATGGTATATGTAGCTTATTTGTATCATTTTATGTTGCTCTCATGTTGCACTCACAAATAGAAAGACAAAAAAAATTCAACTTATAAGGAAAAGTACAGGCAAAAAAAAAGTTGGCTTGAACACCAAACTGATGTAAAAGCCAATAATTATTAATTTTTTTAGCATGCCCTTGTAGCTCAGCTGGTAGAGCAATTGATTTGTAATCAATTTTCTTACCACCAAAACACCATGTACTATCTTATGTTTTGTATCTTCATGTTTCCTATATGTTTCTGATAACATTAAATATAATGATAATCATTTGGAAACAAGAAACAAGAGTTATTTTTCCCACCTCAAACCCACTAGCATAAGCTAGTCTGTCATATTAATGACAACCTATTCTGTTATGATCTTGCTGTTTTTGCTGATCTCTTTAATGCTTTAGCAGATACAGTTCCTTTACCTTTTCTGCTAGTCCCAGCTCTTTTTCTTTTATTCATATTGTAGTAGAGTCCCTTTTTAGCAACTCTGCCAGACTTAGTTTTGTGATAACCTTTTTTAACTTTTGCCATTTTTTTCCTTTTCTATTAGTTTTTTATAATCGTCTTTTCTCATACATTCATAATGAGCTTTGTCCCCACCATGAAATGCAACAAAAGATTCTGAGTTAGTCATAACTTGTTGGCAATATCTACACTTGCCAATTTTAATTAAAATTATACTTGGTTTTTTCCAAACTTTATTAGCCACTAACAAGCCCACTTTCTTAGAGCTTTGTTAATTCTGCTGTTAGGATCATTAGCTGTTTTTTTAGAAGTTAATTTCTTCTTCATGCCTTTCATTCTGGAACAAAAAGATTTTCTTCTTTTGCTAGTCTTAGATTTAGTAGGAGCTTTTAAGTTTCCTCCTGTAGCTCTGTTATAGGATCTTCGACCTTTTGCATTAAGTCCACCAGATTTAGACTTACCAGCTTTTCTTTGCCATGCTGCACTAGCCATTATGTACTAACCTTTGGAGATTCTTTACAAACAAATTGCATATAAGCACCTTGTTTATTTACAAACTCTCTACTCATATTAGAAATCATTTTGTGTGAAAAATCATATCCAAATGAAACACAATCATAATGATCTTTAAAATTATCTAAGGGTAAGGGAACTGGTTGGCATTTGTTTCCACTTACTACTGAGCAAATGACCATGACTAAAATAAAATCCATTTATTTTTTCTTTCTATCAAGTACAGATTTTGTAACTCTACTTCCGAAACTAGCTGTAAATACAATAATTACTAAATACCATACTGAGTCTGGCAAGTCGTTTATAAGAGCTACCCACTCTCTAAAGTTTTCTCTAGTTGATGGAAACCAACCAGTTGTAAGCATACCAATTAGCCAAAGCATTAAAATTTCATCTTTATAACTTTGATCTTGGCTTTTAATTCTAACTATATCTGTATCTTTTGCTGCTTCTATTTCGGCAGCTCTAATAATTTTAGTTTTTTCTGCTTTGTGTTTGAAGTGTTCGGTTGCTTTATTAAACACCATTTTAGTTAATGGGTTTTTTAATATGCTTAAAAATTGTATCATGCTTTTACTTTGCCATCTTTCCACTTCATGTCAGGCAAATTATTAGAATATTTTTTGCCATCATAAGTTAATACTTGCTTTCTATTAGATCCTTGTTCATTGTAAGAAACATGAACCCAACCCCCACTAGGATTATCAGGGTCGTAAAATTCTAAAATAAGTTGATCAAAGTCCACATTGTTTTGCAACCAGTAAGCTATTTGGATATTAGGTATTCCAGGTATCTCAAAATCTACTGCTTGACCTTTAGAGTGTTGGCTAGTTTTTTTAGAACCAATAGCTTCGCAAAGCTCCTCAGACCTATAACCAGATGTTATAATTAAAGGCTTGTCAAACTTGGCTCTTACAGGCTCAAGTATTTCATAAGCTACATTTTCTAAATTTTTAATATCACCAGAACCAGGCTCATTCTTGATGCCTTTTCTAGTAGCAGTCATAGACTTAGTAAATTCTTCTAGTTTAAAATGTTTAGATAGTTGCATAATTTTTAACAAGCACAGGCATCACAAACACAAACATCACCATCATAATGATGTAGATGAAATTCTGCTTTACAATGACAGTTACAATGACAGTCTTTACACTTTCTTTTTTTTCGTTTTTTTTTAGGTTTAGACTCAAGCATCTTAGCAAGAGCTGAACAAAAATTGTCTATAGAGGCTAAAAAATTAATTATAAATTTGTCCATCATTCTAAAATTAATTTCTTGATTGAGTATGAGCCATCAATGTTTTTCTCTAGCTCTGCTTTAGATTTAATACATCTGTACTCAATATTGGAAGATGCGTTCCTGTTAGCAATCCTCTTACCTTTAAGGCATGAGCTTAAATCTTGTTGTAATCTTGCTTCTTTAATTTCGTTATTGACTAGCATTAATAGAGCTATAACTATTTGTTCCATTAGTGTGTGCCATTTCTAAGTTTATCTATTACTTTTTGTATTGATATGATTTGTTCTTTAAGATGATCTATATTGACCTTGTTATATCTTGATGCTTCAATTTCTTTTTCTATAGATTCAATTTGTCCAGCAAGATGTTCTATTAACATATACATCTCTAAGTTCTTTGGTTCTTGCTCTGCTTTTTTTAAAAGATCAGCAGCAAAAAGAGTGTCTGCTGTTTCTAATGAACTAATCCTACTTGTTAAATTTGCATAACCAAATACTGCTCCACTAACAACAATAATGATGCCAATTAAATTAGCAAGGGGTAGCTGTAATTTAGACTCTGAACTGACTTTAATTGTATCAATATCTTTTTTCATTTAATAACCTATTGGTGAAACACAAAAAGTAAGTCCTAAAAACATTAAGATTAAAATTCCTGTAAAATAGTAATTCATAGTTAAGCTCCATATTAATTTCCATGATCTACCATGAGTAATTCAATACCCATTTGTTTTTGTAATTTGGTTCTTGCTCTGCCAATTCTTTGAATTGTGCCATCTTTATTTCTTTTAGTGCGATAGGTGTTTGTCTTAACATCTATTAATCTAATAGTTTGTCCATCATGGCTAACTGCCACTAAATCAAAAGGACATTGAGGATCACAAGATTTACTTATGTACCAACCAGCTTTAGTTAAATTAACTATCTCCTGGTATTCTCCGATTGTGCCTTTTATGTGTGTGTTTAGCTTAGCAGATTTGTTAATAGGCTTAACAAGCTGCTTAGACTTATTGTTGCGATCACCCATAATAATTTGTAAATATTATTAACCTTGATGTCCAAGTGAGCTAAGTGATTGTCTTTGATTGTGTCTATTTTTTGATGAATAAGTTTTGTTTCGCCTTGTAACTTAATTATGTCTTGTGAATTTTTTTGTGATTGAGTAGTCATTATCTGTATTTATTTAAAGATTCAATAACACCCATTTGCTCTAGTAATTGAGAATCATCAATTGTTTTTTGACCATAAGTTATTGGTTGATTATTAAAATTACCTTTAGAATTATCTTTAAAATCTGGTGCAGTTCTATTCTCAACTGCTTGATCTACAAAACCTGCTCCACCAGTTGTTCTTGGTAATTTAACTTTAAAAATAACTTCTTCTATTTCTTTAAGTGCAGCATTTCTTGCAGCACTTTTTGTTGCAGCATCAAATGTAAATTGACCTGCTAACATTCCCTGAATACCTGCTAAATTAAAACCACCTAATTTTGTTAATGTTCTTATAGATGAGTTCCAAATATTTGTAGCTTTTTCAACTCCCTTTTGTGAAACAAAATCTTTTCTTGGAATACCCTCTTTTACTTTTTTAGCAAAAGCCATTAAATCTTTCATTTCTTGTTTGGTAAATATTTCTTTAGAAATATCTTTACCTTTACCATTAAAAGCATCTTCAACAGAATTAACAAATTTTACTGGATCAAAAAACTCTTTTTGACCTTGTTTGGTAAAACTGTTTTCCATTATTCTTAAAAAAGCACCATCTTTAATAAGTTGTCTGCCATCAGTTCCCTCTTTAAATATATTATTTAATTTTTGAACAATTTGAATACTGGTATCTTTAAAGGATTTACCACCTGTACTAGCATTACCATAGATATAGTTAGAAAGCTCAGTAGCTGTCATTCTGTGTTCACCATTAATAAGTTTAGCAACAAATTCGCCACCTTTATCTTTAATAGTTACACCATCTCTTTTAATGTTTTGTGGACTAAATAATTTTTTAAATTTTGTGTTTTCTGCTCTTGCAATTTTTACAGCATCTAAAACTTCTTTATTACCACTTGCTAAACCTTTTGTAACTGCATCATCATAAAAAACATCAAATCTTTTTAAGACCACATTTAAAGCAGCTTTATCTACACCATCTCCTGTGTTTTTTAACATTTTTACAAGATTTTTTCTTTGTGCTTCTAGCTGTCCAAAAGTAATTTTAGATAAATTTTTGTTTTCTAACTTTAACATAAATTTATTTAAATTTTTAACTGCTACGAAAGATTGTGGCATCAAACCTTTGTCCAATGCTTGACCAATACCATTATCAGAATCTAACAATGCTTTATTAATATGGTATGTAAAGTTTTTTAATATAGGTTTTTTAAAACTTAATTTAGCATTTGAATTTACAGCATTATATTTGTCTGCTACTCTTTTTGCCATTTTTTCTTCAGCATCAAGAATTAATTGTTTTACAACAGATAAATTTTCATCAATGCCTTGAGTTGCAGCATTTTGAGTTCCTGGAGGAGCTTGAGTAAGTCCATCTTTATTTTTTAATAAGCTATCTCTATATTGTGTTAAATATTTAAAAGTTTGTTTTAATTGTATATCGTCTTGTGTTTGCACTAATAGTTGTAATCTTTCACCATAAGCACCTTTTCTCATAAGGTCTATTTCTTTTAAAACTTTTGTATTTTTTGTTGCTTGAGCTAACCAAGTAGATACTCCCCATTCATTTAATCCAACAACATTAGCTGCTACTGAAGATTCAATACCATCTTCAAGTGCTTGAGCATAAGCTGAAATCAACTCTTTATTATTAATTACATTATCTGGTACTCCAAGTTTTTTAGCTTCTTGAATAGTAAGATCAGTAACCTTACCTTTATTATCTAAATATTTGCCAGATCCTGAAAAAATATTAAAACGACTTGGTATTTGACTTTTTATAATATCAACTGATTTATTAACTCCAGTAAATCTACTTAATAACTGTGTAACTTTTTCACCTGCTGCACCAAACGCAAGGTTTAATCCAAATTTAGCATCATCAACAACTGGAATACCACCCATATTTTGATCTGATCCTAAAAGGTTTGCTCCAACATCTTGAGCTGCACCAGTTATTGCTGCTGACGTTGCTTGTCCTACAATCTTTTTAATTACACCTGATGTTACATTTCTTTGCACCCAACCTGCACCTGGTATGTATTGAATTACATTTGCCATAGTATCAGTAACACCTCTTGCACTAATACCTGGTTTGTTCATATAAAAAGTTCTATCTGCACCTTTAGCAACTGCGTTTGCAGGTAAGGTAATCATAATATTATCAAACTCATCTTTAGATATTACTGTTCCTGGAAATGTTTTAGTAACAATATCTAGTCTAGCATCATTGTCAGCAGTTAAAGAAAAAGCTACACCAAGTTTTAAATCATTTTTCCAATTAGTATTGACATCAAAGATTTCTTTCATCTTTGGATATTCAGTTTTAGCACTACCAGAAATATTATTTTTATAAAAATTAATTACATTTGTTTCAAAAGCACTAGGTTTATCTTCTGTAATTTTTTTTTTATTGTTATTGGCTTCAAGAATTTTATCTTTTAATGCTCCATCAGGTATTTCTTTAGCACCATCTTCAATATCATATTTTTTTTCTAATTCTTTTTTTTTCTTGTTTGCTAAAATATCATTAATTAACTTTTCATCTTCAAGCAATTGTCCTGTTTCTAAAGCCATATATATTTCCTATTTTTTAACTTTACCTATAAATATAACTTTACCACCAGGTAAAATATAATATTTGTTACCATTATAAATTTCAATATTATCACCATCAGGATTTTCTGATGCTATAGATGTTAATTGCTCCATTTCATCTTTATCAAACAAAGCATTTTCTTTTGTGTAGTTTGACCACATTTGATTAAAGGTCATCATCTGTGTTGAGCCATCAGCTTTTTCAACTAATTTTTTTGTACTAGGAAGAATTTTTTTACCTGAGCCATCATCAGCTAACCAATCATTCATTAGGTCTGCTTTTAAAACTTTTCTATCATTAATTCTTCTTGTGATTTCTACAGTTTTTTGAATACCCTCTGGACTCATACCAAGATTAGGTGCAATAGATTGAAAGAAACTCATTTCTTTATCTGAAATAGAACCTTTAGTTTTACTAATTGCATTTAAAACCATACTAGAAGATAGAACTTGTAAAACTTCTGCATTAGCAACTGTGCCAGTACCTGCACCATCATAATCTGATAGCCAGTTCATATCTATACCAACTCTTTCACCAATTTTTGCAACTTCTAGCATTGTAGTTCCAAATTTTCCTGATTTTAATTCTACTGATAAAGAAGAAATAATGTCTAGCTCTGAGTTTTGATCTATGGCTTTGTCAGAGTCTTTTCTAATATCAACAACAAATTCAGCTTCACTTTTACCCATTACTTTTTCAAATTCAGTTTGCTGTTTATCACCCTCAATTTTTACTAAAGGTTCTTTTTTAATAGGTACTAAAATACCATTACTTTCTAAAATCATTTGATCAGTTGCAAATTCTCTCTGATTTGTTTCAGTATTCATTACAGCTTTAGTTTTGTTAGTTGTGGTATCTTCTTTTGGCACAGGAATTAAAATACCATTACTTGATGCTATTTGTGATTCTGTTGCAAACTGACTTTGACCAGTAATAGTATTAAAAACTGCTTTAGTTTTTTTGGGAGTTCCAGCAAATGATTTTTTAATAGCTGCTGCGTCTTTGATAGATGTTAAACCAGCTTCACCAATGCTTTGTCCTTTAGAACCTGCTGATAATAAACCCATTCCAATTAAGAAGTTGTCATCTTCTAATAAACTTTTTAAATCCATATTAAATTAATCCTTTTCCTGTTAACCAATCGTTGAAAATTCCATTATTCTTACTCATTGTATATTTATTATTGTCTTTTAATAATCCATTAATTCTGGCAACTGCTGCATTGTGAGTGCTTAAAAAATCTTTATCTACACTATTATCTTGATTCATGTTTTGAAAATATTTATTAGCTTGAGACTCTGGTAGGTCAGACCACCAACTTGGATCATCTGCCCAGTTATTATTTCCCATAGCTATTTGTCGTAAAATAAAATCTGTACCCTCATCTTGAGTTTTCAATTTTTCAAAATCACTAGCTCTTTCAGGTCTGTCCATAGGAATGTCTTGATCCCCTATCCTATCACCAGCAATTGTTCTTTCAGGATAAATTGTTGGTATTAAAAAACCTAAAGGAATTTTATTTTTAGCATAATTTACTAATCTTTTTTCTAACTGATAACCAAGTGAACCTGAAACTTTATCAACTTGCTCATCTAATCTATCCCAATATTTTTTTTCTTCTAAAGTAACTGTCATCTCAGGTCTAGTACCTTTAGACATTTTAAGTTTTTTTTCAGGAAGTGTTACATAATCTGTTTTTTCTTCTGTAATATATTCTGTTGTGCCTGGTATTTTAATTGGATCAACCATATCCAAGATAGGATCTCTGTATGGAGTGTCATTATTACTATTATTAAACTGTGTATTAGAATTATCATTAGGGTTATTTCCACCCTCACCTCCTGTATCACCAGGACTAGCAGTATTGCTAGTAGTATTACTAGAAGTATTACTTTGTTCTCTATCATTTGGGTTACTTGCTCCACCCCAATCCCAACCTGGCATAGTTATTCTCCTATAAAATTATTGAAACTATAAATAGTACACCAAGAATTATGATGTATTTAGATGTGTTATTATCTATATCTGTTTTTAAATCGTAAATTATTTTATTTATTTTGTTCATTATAATAATCCTGCTAAGACTCCACCAATAGCTCCTGCTACACCACCGATAGTTCCATAGTCATCTCCACCAATTTTATTACCAACTAAAGCACCACCTAAAGCCTGAGTAAATATATTTGGATTGTTGTTTGTTTGTGTTTGTTGAACAGGTAAGCCAGAAGCAATAGGAGTTATAATACTACCAAATTGCTGTAATGATTGAAAAGGTGCTAGGTTTTTTTGTCGTTCAAGCTGTTCAATTTGTTGTCCAGTAGTCAACATATTAGGTAATTGAGTTGCAAGACCTAATTGATTTTGTCTTTCAACATTATACTGATTAAACGCAAGAGGTAATGCGTAATCTGCAACTTCACCAATAATTTGTGATTGGTTCATAGCTGATCCTGGTGTTCTTCCTGCACCAGAAAATTCACTATTAATACTGTTTGCAATTTCACTTGTTGCGTTTTGCAACATAGGACTTAAATATGGATTTAAATAATTACCAGCAAGTGTGTTTGTAATTTGAGTATTAGCTACTCCTGCAAGTGCTTCTTGTTGTGCAAGTCCAGTTTTTGTTTGTTGTGTAGGTGCTACATAACCTGAACCTGATACACCTTGACCATAAATATTTTTTGCTTCATCAATTATTTGATTTAAAGATCCTTGTGCTGGTGCATAAGGTTGCACATTTACAGTTTGGTTTTCTCCTCCACCTGAATTTCCTCCGAATGACATATTATTTTTCCTTTTTTATTATTGGTTTTTCAAGAACCACATGAGTTCTTTTATAGTTGTAATTTTGAAGAATTTTTTGCCAACCAGGTCTAGCAAATAATTCCATTTGTTGACATTCTTGTTCTTCAGCAAAATCTTCTAAATCACTTATTAGATGTTGCCATTTTTGTCTGTGTTTTCCTGTTATTATAAATATTTGACAAGATCGTTTTAATTTTCTTTGAACAATCTCTGTAACTGCTACTCCATAATATTTTTCAAGAGTTGTAGGTTTGTCTTTATCCCAAACTACCCAAAGCTGCATTTTGTTTTCTTTAATACTTTCATAAACAAACTGTGCGTCTGTATGATTTCCAGAGTAAGATAGAGCTTCGCTAATGTCTTTTTTAACTAAAGACCAAACATCATCTAAATTAGATGATGGTATATTGACTGATTTCATTATGTAATATTTAAGTAACTAATACCTATGTGAACTGAGTCTGATGAGCTTACTGTTGCTTTTAGTTGATCTGAGTTTTCCAATACCAATGGTACTGTTAAAATTTCAACTGAACTATTTGCTGCAAGTGATTGTGTTTTTAATATAGTAAATTCTGCATTACTTGCAGAGCTATCCAAAACATCTAGTGAAAATGTTGGAGTATTACCAGTATTATTTGTAACTCTAATTGATTTAACAATTAAAGTTTCTTTTGATGAAGCTGTTAAAAGTGATGTTTCACTAGCTGATGCTAGAGCAACTCCTTTAAATTTATAAGTGTTAGCCATTATTTTTTAGGGTGAGCAACTTTTACTTTTTTAATTGTTTGGTAAAAATCATAAAACTGATGTTGTAATTCAGTATTGTGATCCATTGTATGCCATAGCATATCTAGTTGATCTCCAATGCTAGGATAAACTCTATCTCTTTGATATTGGTTAGCATCATACTCTGCTTGTACCTCTACCATTTTAGCTTCTATGTCAGCTTTAGATATTGGTGTTGTTCCATTTAACCATTCAAAAGTACAAGTGTTAATATCATTTCCTTTTACAACTACTTCTGCATTAGGATTTATTTTTAAAATTGTTTTTGTAATCATTATCCAGCTATCTCCATTAATATAAGATTATACATTCTGCTATCTGTACCAGCTGAACTTGTAGAACCAGAACCTGTACTCATTGCTAAAGTATATTTTTGTGCTGAAGTTGTTGATGGACTATCAAGATATACTCCAGTCAGCATAGAATCATTATGTGTTCCAGCATTTAAACCACCAACTTTTTGACCTAAATCTGTACCACTTAATGTGCCTCTAAATACAGTAGCTCTACCATAAGAATTAGTACCACCACTTATTTGACAGTTAGTAGAAAAATGAATTAAAATTTTATTACTGGTGCTTGATGGTGTAATACTAACATTCATCATTTCTGCTAAAGATGTAGATGAATTAGTAAAATTTGTTGTACTTGAACTTCCAACAACTTGCAAAACCTTACCTTTACCAGAGTTTGCTCCTAATGTAATTAATGCCATATTGTTATACTCCTATTAATGCTTGGATTTCGTCATCATCTAATCCCAAGTCTTTTAGTTTTTGTTTGCCAGATGCTTTCTTA
>Ga0181379_1000807_pt1 | contig 15041 bp, 8 predicted proteins | sample 2SPOviralmetaG_FD_130115 | JGI IMG/M metagenome (GOLD analysis project Ga0181379, IMG submission 130115) | Marine viral communities from the oligotrophic San Pedro Time Series (SPOT) site, San Pedro Channel, CA, USA - 2 SPOT_SRF_2009-07-10 | ecosystem: Environmental > Aquatic > Marine > Strait... | reverse complement strand
TCATTTCCCACATTCCCTGATCAGGAATTACGAACCCTAATGTGATTCTTGGACCACCGCCAGCGCAATGCCAGAAGGGTTCATCCTGCCCACCGTAATATCCCACCTTCGCTGACCACCCTTTCCAGTCTGGCAATGTGTGTATAATTTCGCCGTCCCAGTTTTGGAACCAGCCGTCGCCTGTATTGTAATTGAAAAGAATATTATATCCTGGAACATCCCAGTTGTTATGCCAACCCATATATCCATCTTCTGGGTAATATACGTGCACGGCACTTTGTTTCGCCCCTAGAAACTTTACCAATTCATCATTGAAGCGTATCGATTCATCTTTATATTTTTGCGGATTTCTGCTTCCTGGACCAAAATGAGAATTACGAACTACTTCTGGTGGACCAGCATGCTCACCCTCTTTCTTGCCCATGGGTTTCGCCATCATTTCTTTTAGGTATTCGTATGACTGAGCATGCTCTATATCAGATTGACCTCTCTGATCAATATGAAGTTCTGATAAATCTTGACTAAAGAACCAATCGCTGTGTCGATCCAATATCTCAAGTATCTCATCATTTAGGTCTATAAATTTCACCGTTTTCTCTTTCGCCTGTAGGAAATGTATAATGATAAACTACTACATCAGTTCCCTGTAATTCATCTTCATAATATCCATTCACAAAATTCCACCTTGCATCAGGTGTTGGGAACTCTCCTACTTTAACGTCGAAGTTACCATTAGTCAAGAGATTCCACATAGTAAATGTATCCCAAGGGCGAACCTTCTCAGGGTATGGAGTCGGATCCCAAGAAGGTGTTCGCTGCTCTAGATACCACTCATACCAACTATCCATGAGTTGTTTGGTTGTAGCAGTGTTATAGAGAAACAAACCACAGTGATAAATCATTTCTTCAGTTTCAGAAAGTTTTGTAATCTTAGCATTGTAAGAACGGTTTCTAGTAAATAGAATATCGTTCTCACCTAAGAAATCAAAGACTTCTGAGATGTCTTCGTGTTGTATCACTGTGTCGCAATCAAGATATAAAGTCACATCATATGGCGACTTTGATAATGCCCAGAGTTTCGCTCTGATATGATTTGGAACACCATCAGTTATAACATGCTCAAATAATTCGTGAGCATAATCACAAACCCATTCTTCGTGGGTGAATAAGGTGATTTTCGCTTCTGGATAAAAGTCTAATAGAGATTCAGCGCACCTGATTGCTGCGTCGTAATATGCTTTATTTACAGAGGCGACTAATAGATAGCCATTACTCTGCATTATTGAGAGCGTCTTGGATTAATATTGTAGCGAATGCCTGAACCTCTATAGGAGATTTAGCTTTACGGAGACGCTTTTTGAGTTCTCTGTTGGTAGAGTTTTTAATTTCTTCTATTTCGAACGCCTCGAGTTTCATATTGAACAAAACTTCCTGCTTTTTTCGGGCTTGCTTTGCCAAATTTCTTTCGGCTTCTATTTCCCTTTTCCGAAGCTGTTCTACTTTATGCTCATCTGTCAAGCGATCAATTTCTTCTTCGCCAAATGATTCCATTAATGCATCATAATCTCTGTTTGTCTTGCCATCTGATTCTGGACCAGCAATAACATGGGCAATAGCATAAACATCATCTGGTTGTAAGATGCGACAAACGATATGGCGGTTATCTTTATCCTGCCATATTGGATCTTTGTATTTTGGAAGGGTTTCTTTAGACATTATATAGACTCCATAATAAAAAATAGTGTATTGTATTTAGCCAGTTCTTGCAAACAGTTTTTTACTTTCCTGTGTAGATGAAGATGATTGCAGCGTCAGACCGTCATAATAACCTGTATATGTTCCAGTATAAGAACCTGTGTAATAACCAACATAGTCACCATTAAATGTTCCGTCATAGTCGCCTGAATATGATGTGCCAGCAAAACCGCCATAATCAGCTGCATAAGTGCCAGTGAAAGTCCCTGTATATGTTCCAGTGTATGTGCCTTGATATGTGCCAGCATATGTGCCATCATAACTGCCTGCATATGCAACTGTAGAGCTGGTTTTAACTTGGTCAGTCATAGTGCTGCCCTGTTGGTTCCAAGTTCCAGTATCAGTTGGCTCGGCTGTTGATAAACGATAAGTTCCAACTGTTGTTGTGCTAATACGGTTGCGGAAACGATCTACCAATGATTCAGTTTCAGCAACAGTTAATTCTACGATTTCCTTATCAGAATTAAATTTTATTAAAGGTCTACTTAGACCACCAGTCCCAACAGTATGATTTTCTACTGCGGATTCCGTTTGCTGCCAGAGTTTATACGTTACAGTCGTGCCATCGGTTTGTGTATCAGTGATGGTATATCTCTCTGTATAGGTATGAGTTCCAGCACCATCACTAGAGTTAGGAGCAGCTGTTCCTTGCTTGAGCCAGTATTTACCTGTCATGTAAAATTGATCCCACCAGCGATCTATCAACAGGTCCATAATTTCTGAATCAATCTCGGCGTCAGTCATTTCTCTGACTTCTTCAGTGCTGTCATCATAACACAGAGGTCTAACTGTTTTGTTATCAGTGATGGCTGTTGTATATTGTTGGAAGGTATAAACATTTGCATTCGAAGTATCATCGGCTGTAATTGGGTGGTCACCAACTTCAGAGTTGTGAACCCGATCAGTAAATGTCCCGATGCTGGTATAATTAGTCGCTACACCGCTTGTGGAAACTTTTAGAGATCCTCTAGATTCGACAGTAGCAAACTTTTTAGCTATCACTGAACCAGTCCATGTCCATAAGTCGCCGATATCCAGCCCATAAAGATTCGCTGTAGGTATATACTGAGCACCTGAACCCTCCAGCTGGAACGCGCCAGTTGTAGACCTAACACCTAATAAATGTATTGCCATTTTATAAGTCCTTCAAATTAATTAAGCAGTGTGCCACTACTATCTCTAACAGCCAGAGGTCTATGAATTTGCCAATTAGTGGCGTCCTTACAAATCAGAACCATGGAACAATTAGCAGCAAGTGGTTTATATGCATTCGCTGAACCAGTGTCGATTGTGTCAGAAGTATTCGGATAAACATTAATTTTATTTGCCGTAGAGTTATAGACCTCAACTTTTTTACCCACAACCGCTGTTGGGAGTTTCACGCCTTGGTTAGCTGATGAAGTTGTCACAATATTATGAGATTCAGTTAAACTGGTTGCAGCACCTTGAGTCGTTCCAGCAGTGGTTACTGCAGCTGAAGTGCCATATTTCAGGTCGCCTGATAATGTCGTTGTGCCAGAAATACTCAGACTTGCACCGACGATAGCACCTGCTGTAGAAACAGTAAAGTTCGAACCGTTTACATCAATACCACCATCAAGTGAAGCAAGACTATCAACAGTCAGAGTTCCCGAGGTGTCAACATTACCTGAAGTGTCAGCGACAGTAAATGCGCCATCAACATCAATACCGCCATCAAGTGAAGCAAGTCCTGATGCGTCGATGGTTGTAGCAACTAAAGCGTCGCCTTCGTCAGTTGATTGCCACTGAGTAGCAGACACAGCAACGAAGTCACGACCTTTTTCTGGACCAAGCGACAATGCGGCATTAGCACTAAGGTCATTGATTGATTCGTTAGTGTATGGATAAATTTTAATCGTAGCAGTTGTTGAGTTAAAGACTGTAACCCTTGTGCCAGAAGATGCATCAGGAAGCTGAACACCTTGGTTTGCCGATGCAGTATTTACGATATTATAAGTTTTTGAGAGAGCTGTAGCAGTTCCTTGCGTAGTGCCAGCAGCAGTAACGGAGGCATCAACACCAACAATAAAACGACCTGATACCGTAATATCATCAACGGTAATGTCATCTCCACTCTCAAACTTATCAGTATTGAGGTTTGTAAAGTTCGTATCCACCTCAGTATTAGTGAGAGGAGAGCCTTTACCAGAACGAGTTGTAAGTGTTGACATTTTTCTTACCTATTTCTTTAGAATTATTTTCAAGGCTTCTTTTATATCAGCCAAATCTTGTTTCAGACTATTTATATCATCACAAACTTCTTCAATCTTCAAAGATTGCTTTTTTTTCGCTTTATACGAAGCTAACCCAGAGTGATCATTGCTAATTAGAGCATTCGTCTCTTTGTCTCTCACATATTTATCTGTATAAAACTCACTCATATTACACCTGTAATGCGATTGCTCTTAATTTTTTCAAACGAGGAACATTAGATGTATTTTCAGTTAACATCACAATTTTAACAGCAAACTCTTTAAACTCCGTGTAAGTTGTAGAGCCGAGAGTAGAAGTAGCAGTAGCACTTGAACCGCCACCGCCAGTGATTGCAATCGTAGGAACAGCTGAACCAGTTTCATATCTTCCTGGATCAGTGATGACTATAGAAGCAACAGCACCGCTATTAAGAACAGCATAACCTTTAGCTTGTCTAATTGCTGTGCCGCCTGAGAAAGTTACAGTTGGTGCTGTTGTATAACCAGAACCAGCTGCCGTGATAGAAGTTGCATCAACCCTATCAACACTGTATGAAAGAACATCATTCCCATCAAGGTTAGCAGTAGCGATCTTATATTCGTATTCAACAAAACTTGTTTGGCTCAAACCATCATTTGAAGGCGTATTTACCAAACTTAACTCAAACCATTCTAGTTCTTCGCGGAAATCAGCATCATCTTCAGCAGCTTGGAACTTACCATAAACCTTAACATCTGAACCAACAGGAGTTTGTTGATCGAGGAACACTCTCAAGTCTTCAGCTTCTTGACCATCAGCAAGTTTAACTCTTTTAGAAATATATTTCGAAAGAGCATTACCATTATTTGTAGAATCTTCATTAGTTGAGTCATTATTTACATTGTTTTTAGTTGTAATATACCCACAACGAGAAAGGTCAATAGCAGGGCTGACAAACTCAGAAGTTGATGTCAGTGTTGCCTCGGAATTAAACGATTTGTTACTACTAAGGTTAGCATCTTCATTCGAGTTAGAATATACAGCATATTCTTTAGTAGTAATTTGTTTCTCACCTTTGACAATTTTTCGGCTAGTTGTTCCTTTTGAGGATACACCGCTAGATTGCGTTCCATCATACTGGTGTGTAATTGTCGTTTTAGGAAGAACAAGCTCACCGAAATTCAACGCCAAAGAGTTATAGATTTTATTTTCTATTGCATTAAGTGTTCCTTGAGTTGAACCATTAGAAATAATATCACTAACATCAAAATCAGATTTGATCAAATTAACACGAGCAACATCAAACAGAGTTGAGTATCTCTCAACAGAACCTGTTTTAGTTACAATATTGAAAGTAGCACTAGTGCCAGCACCTGTAGTTGCCGATTGAGCGATCGCGGTTCCATCAGCTGTAAAGTTTTGACCCATATCATTAATTGTAAAGCCTGTTATAGCACCTGAATTGACAGATGTAACTTTAATTTTTAACCCAGTTCCGTTGCCGAATCCTGTTAAAGTTACAATATCATTTACAGCGTGACCTGAACCACCACCATTTAACGTAATATCGAAAGCATGAAGCGAGTCACCAGCTTTGAAAGCACCAGAAGTATAGTCCGTCATTTTTAGGTAATCGATTGGACCATTTGTAAACTTAGCTTCGCCATCAGTTGTTGTTGTAAACGAACAGCGATAAACTCTATGCATCAAGTCTTCAGCTTGGAAAGCATTCCAAGTTCTGTTGTTGGCGGAAATAAACAGGATACCAGATGATACATCTTCAGCAACAATACGCTCAGTTGTCCCAACTTTATTCTTACCAAGTTCAGAAACCCAAACTTCATAATCAGGGTTGTTAGCTTGTGGAAGGGTTACGATACAATATTCGCGACCACCTTCTAAGAACAGAGGAGAATCAAATGATACCTGTGTTGCTGAGAATGTCACGGTTCCATCACTAGCTTCAGTTGAAATATTTACATCTGATGGTGAAAGGTATTTACTACCATAAGGAACAACACGAGATCCTGGATATCCATTTACAACTTCACGAATTTGAATCGTAATACCGTCTGTTGAAGATTTCTTGCGGAAATACAAATCAATTGCGGGGCAGAACATCCCTTCCTCTTGTGTGATCAAGAATGTTTGAGCGACTGGATCCCAAGAGGTGGCATTAAAGTCAACATTTACATTTGAAGTTATATCTTCGACACGAACATCAGTTACGAGGTTGGCAATCGTTTGTGGGTCACCATCAATAGTGTCAGTAGTAAATGACGGAACTTGTGTTGAGGTAATTGTCCCTTGCGAAACAGCATCAAGACCAAACGATGTAAATGTAGCGTCTGCAGATGAAGTAGCAAAGTCATCTCTATTCAAACTATCGTCTACCAATCTCAAAACTTTTTCACCAATACGGAAGGTTGACTCAGGAATACGGAACTGTGCAGCCAAACGACCCTCAGAATCAGTTACGAGTGCATCACCATAATCGTTAGTTGTTTCATTAAAGTCTGACCAGAAGTTAGCAACACCTGAAGAAAGAGCAGATGTAAATGTAGAATATGTTAATGGACGAGTATGTTCTGATACATCATCACCATCGAAGTAGGCATACATTCTTGTGTTTGGCTTCAGTCGAGTAGCGTGGATAGTTACATTTTGACTTCTCATAAACGGAGAAAAGCCGATGTCAATAATACGCTCACCAAAGTTTTCTGTGACAGTGTCATTACCTGTAGATTCAATTGTCAGAACATCAACAGATTGCTGCAAATTATCAGCGTCTACTGTTTGATTGAAAGAAGCATCAAACTGAACACCGCCAGTAAAAGTGATCCTATTCGCTATGCCACCTCTGTCGAAAAACCTGTCTCTTCCGCCAAGCTCAACACTATCTTCTCTTATAGCTGCAGGTGTTCCTGTCATTGATGTTTCAATACCATTTACGATACCAGCATTATTCAAGTTATCAGCAAACTGCTCAAGTGCTTGACCAAGAGCATTTTGTTCTACTGTAATATCACCACCATCTTCCATTGAAACAAAGTTATCTGATGGCGGATAAAGTTCTACATCACCTTTATAGTTAAACAGCAAAGCACCAATACAGTTACGTGATTTAGAAGCATTAATGTTTCTCTGATTATCTACCAATGAGTAAGGTAGCGTGAGAAGGTTGCCTGTTTTCTGAACACCAGTGGAGTTTACACTATCGTAAATCACATCGACCTGTTCTTCAAAGAAGTTAGTTGTTAAGAACTTACGCTGTGTATCAACAGCAGCATTGAAGTCAGGATCTCTCATATTACTGAGTGTGTGATCAGCGAAGTTATTGATAAAGATACCATTCTTAAATCGGTCATTACCAGAAGCATCAGTAATAGTAAGGTTTTCTGTATCTTTTTCAAGAAGGTTCAATGATGTATAATATTCTAGGCGATTAATTCTTTTTTCAATTGCGCCGATATCAGCCATCGTGTAACGCTTGTTTTGTTTAAGCGAAACATTACAGGAATAATCTTTTCTATTAGTTGTTCTGCCCAAATATGGAGACAAAGAAGGATATTGCGGGATATTAATCGTAGCAAGTTCCATAACTGTTACTGGTGATACTGGTGCACGCGGATTTACTCTAGAAGCACCTTGTAATACTTCGACTGTTCCCTTTTCTGACAACACAACTTTATCGATGCGAGGTAGATAATATTCAGCATCAGTTGTATATGATTCAGTCGGGATAGGCATTTCATAGCCACCAGCAATAGATTTAAACGCGAATGTCTCGAGTGGGTTTTCGTCAGCCCCCGACATAGCAGTCGCACTTGTAGCAGTGTTATCGACATATGGGCGGAAATCAATACAATCTCTCAAGTCGAATGAACCAAGTTTCTGTGAGCGATAAACAGGAATTTCGTAGGTGTAGATACCTGAACCACCTGTGTCATCAACAGGGTATGAATCAATCGCGAAGTATGAACCAACAGATCCACCATAGTTTGGATCAAAGTGGGAAAACTTAACAACAATATATTTTGAAGAAGTTGAAATCGTCGCGCTTGGCTTTTTAATCAGTTTTGCGTGACCATAGAAGTTATCACGCTGACCGTTGTCTAAGATAAACTGAGACTTATAATCAGTTCCAGATTCAGAATATGCAGAACCATCAATATAAACAGCTTCAATTTTATATGCGTCAGTAATACCTAAGTTCCATGGACCATTTTGGCCAGTCTCATTGGTCGCTGTGTTAATTTTAACATACCTTGAGTTCAAAGCATTTTTAGGTGTCGGTGTGACATCAGTTTGTTTAACCTTCACTTTGATAGTTGCATCTGTTGCAGCACTCAGAGTTGTGCCGACATCAATGTTAACAGCTGTATTACTGATAGAAGTGATCATTGCTGAGGTCAGGCGGAATGGCTCACCAGCTTTATATGTTACGGTATCGATTGTTACATCAGCTTGCCAAACCATATAGAACTCTGTATCCAACTGTGTTTGTGTTGGAGTAGAAGAATATGGGAAAGTTTCAGTTCCTGTAACAGTCAGTGTCGATGTGCCTGATGTTGTAAATTCAGTAGAAAAGTCTTTCTGATAAGTGTAGGTATTATCGTATGTTCCGCCAGTATCAGTTGCCAAAGTTTTAGAAGCCGAATACGGTGCGCGGAATACTAGTGTATTTTGCTTAGCTTCTTTAAGAACAGCTTTACTACTTTCTAGAACAGGGTCAGCAAAACCATTGATAGCAGCGTCATCATAATAAATTGTTCTTACGTCAGCAAATTCTCCACCTGTCATTTTGATATCATAAACATACAGGCGATACTGACAAGCAGCAGCATTTACTGTTCCGCTGTCATAACGGATTTGACGAACACGCGCCTGACCGATAATTGTTGATGGAGCAGCATGAATAGAATATGTATTATCTGTGGCAGCATTAGATGCAGCATTACCGAATTTAACCAAATCACCTTCTTTAATGTTCCAGTTACCAGCGACTTCATCAACAAGAATAAAATTCCCATAAGATGTTGAGGTTGTGAAACCTTCTTCGATAACTGTATCGTTCGCCTTTTCAACTTTTACATAAGTTGGTGACAAAAACTCACGGCGATAACCATTAACATAAGCGAGACCACGACCTACGCCGACAGCGATGTGATTGGCAGAACCGCCATTGACAGAAGTCAAGTAACCTCTATTATCTGATGTTTTAAGGTGTTCACGAACAGATACTTCAAAGTTACGAATTACATAGTTGCCGCTTTCTTCTTTTGTTCTAGCAGCAAGAACACTACCGAGTCTGTTGTAGAAATCAAGATCGCCTACATCATCGCCACGTGAAATTTTACCATCTTCAACCGTATAGAGAGAAACAAAATCAGAATTGTTTGTAGCTGTAAGACCAAGTTTAGCGATGGTTGTTGAAACTTTATAACGGTCAGCACCTGGAGCATTAAAGTTAAATGTCCCTGTGGCTGGATCATTTAGTGTTGAATCATCGTCAGCAGTAATCTTAGAATCAGTAAAAGTGACGCCGACATAAGAGTTAGCTGTCAACTTATATTTCTCAAGTGTGATTTCTTGTTGGTCGTGATAAACGAAGTAACCATTAATGTAGATGATACCATCTTCGATTATGAAGTCGATTCCCTGACCGAAATAGTTACGAGTCGGGTCAGCTGCGTCAACACCATTATCGACGACAAATGTATCACCATTGCGACCTGAATCTGTTGATGTTACTGTGAGTGTTTCGCCAGCTTCGAAATGTAGATATGAACCTGTGCTGCTACCTTGAATATAATCGACATAAAGAGTTTTCTTATCAACAGCATCAGTATCGAGACCAGTAGCGACTTTAGAAAGTTTAGCTGTTAGACCCGAAGTCCCACCTGTAACTGTATCGCCAACATAATTTGCGATAGTGTCATTAGAAACTGTAGCTGAAGCAGCATCCAAGTCGTTAATTTTAATGAAATCCCGCTTTAGAACAATGCCATTCGCACCCTTAACTCTCGCACCATCTTTAAACATATGATCAGAGAAGTTTTCAATGCTATCCTGTAGCATCGTTTGCAGCTGTGTCAGCTCTCTAGCTTGAACCGCAACTCCTGGCTTAAACAGGATACGAGCAAACTTTTTTGCTTCGTCAAAGTTATCGAAATATGGACTTGTATTTAAATTGAGAGCCATTTTTTTACCTTAGAATTTTACGGTCACTTTGAGAGTTTCTACTTGATTTGCATCCCGCGTAATAGGTCGGCGGTTGTCAATGTAAAGAATCTCTCCTGAGTGGTTACTGATTTCAGGGTTCACAATTGTATTTATAGTCATTCCTGTCTCCCCTGTAGTAACATTTGTTAAAGTTGAAGAACTACCAATTCCTGGATATTTTTCTAGGAGATAAACAGTTTCATTAGTTGAGTCATTATTAGTATCCAAAACTTGAACAACTGTAAACTCACCACCATCATCTGTTGTGATTGTATCGTCTAAATTAAATTTTGTAACATCCGAAGAAGATACTGTAATTACATGGCATGGTGTTCCGATACTAGCAGTGTATGATGCTGTCTCAGCATAGTTATGCATGTTTTTAATAATTCCTACTTGACGAAACTCGTTTCCTGTAATAATATCAAAGTCATCACTTGTAAAAGAAACAGTAAGACCAACATTCTTAGCAAAAAGTTCTTTCGGAGGATTACCACCATGCCCTGAGAATGGAGAAACAACTGGACGTAAAGTAGCACCTGTGCCAGAACCAACGCTCTGTGTAATTTCAACAACAACGAATGTATAATCTTGCCCTGGATTAGTTACAGTAACACCTGTTATTGTCCCAGCATTATTAACTGTAGCAGAAGCAGCTGCTCCTGTTCCGTCACCTTTGATCACTAGCGTGATATCACCGTCAATAAAATCAACCCCGCCATTTGTAACAACTATTCTATCAAGTGTTCCACTTACAGCAGCAGATTCAACGGCAGATTGTAAACTAGGAGTTTCTGTTGAACCGAGAGAAACAGTTGCCGTAGCACCTGTTCCGCCGCCGCCAGTTAATTCGATGAAGGCAAATGAGTAACCACGACCAGCATTTGTCACAGTTATAGTGGACACAGCATCCCCAGAAAGTGCCGCAGTAGCAACGGCACCAGTTCCGTCACCTTCGATAACAACTGTCGGGGCAGAGGTATAGCCAGAACCACCAGCAGTAACTGTAACACTGTCAAGCTCGCCGTTTACATCAAAGGCAGGATTACCTGCGCCAGCCACTTTACGAACTGGAATAAAGTTTTCAGATAAAAACTTAGTTCTGTCAGCAGAACCTACCTGAAACATAAATTTCCAGATATACCCATCATCCAACTCAAACGTATCAGTTGAAGTTGATGTTGGCTTATTTGTGCTTGGGGAGTTATTATTATTGTCGAGACATTTATATACATTAAATTCGTCAGTAATGACAAAAAACTTTGCATCTGCTAGATTAGTAGCACCACTATATGATGGATGGAGATCCGCATATTCATCATCGTATTGATCATAGATAGTTCCAGTTGCCCAATCGTATCGAGGGGCAAGAAGAACAGCATCTGCTGCTCCGATACGCTTAACGAAGAGCATATCTTGACGATATGATGATTGATAAAATTCAGAATCCCGTGGGGTATCTGGAGATGTATCATCGTCCCAAGAAATTGCTCTTGATGCGAACATGTAGAAGAAATCGTTCTCATTATAGATATCTCTATAGAAAGAACGAGCGTTTTCTACCCTAGCACTTTGTCTCAGTAATAGTGACATTTTCTAACTCCCAGTTAAGACTTAGGAGTCAGAAACAGTCAAAGTCCAAGTAATTTTCAGCGTATCAGATGCACCTTTGTTCACAACTGAGAAAGTTGTGCGGCAAAGCAATGTGCCAGACGAAGAAGCATTAAATACGCCAGCTTCAGTGACAGCACCTGTGCCTGTGCCAGCTGGGAAATCACCAACATATTCAACGGTATTAGTTGAAACAGTTTGTGTTGTCAGCGCAACACGAGAAGAAGAAATAGCTGTTTCCAACGCTGTGTTACCAGCGGCTGGGCTAGTTGTGCCAGTTCCGACTTCCATGTGTGACATACGGGTTGCAGGTGAAGACGCACCGAGGCGGTTAGCAATATGCTCAAGACCATCATCAACGACGAGGTTCTTCACTTTTCTTTCTTCTTTGAGTTCACCGTTTGGACCGAACACTTGAATGTGCACACGTCCAGCGGCTCTCATTTTTTCAGCGTCAAAAAACATTTAAATTCTCCTAGTTTTATGCTAAATTCTTTTTTATTTATAACTATATTTATAAGTTATGAGATGTTTCTGGCTTCACCAACATAATCTTCAGCGAAGTAATTCCCAGCATAGTTTTGAGCAATAATTTGCCCAGACTCACCGAACGAGGCAGAGTCTGTTGTTGCATTACCGAACAACAATACATCACTTTCATTAACAGTTGGGTCTTCAGTTTTTTCTAATCCAGACTCTGTTGTATTTACATCTTGCCAATCAACACTATCAGTCTCAGATTTTTCTACATCGAACTTATCAACTGCATCAGCAATATCTATACCATCTGTAATATTGTTTTTCTCGAATATTTTAACTACAGTTTCTGACATATCGACAGAATCGAGTGGTTCGCGGAAAATGAATATGAGAGTCGAAACAACTTCTGAGAGCTCAACACCATCAGTAATATTATTTTTATTGAAACCTTTACCGACAGATTCTGACAAATCAGCAGAATCTTCTTTATTCAGTGTAACGTCAAGTTTATCTACAGCATCAGTAGCTGCTGGTGTTTCAAACTTACCAAGATTGGGGAACAGTAAGATAGTATCGTCAGAAGCACCTGTTCTCTGATCAGACCAATTAACACTGTCAGTGATTGCTGGTTTGTGGAAGAATAGAGTTGGAGCATCATTAACAGTCGGAGTTTCAATTTCTGCGAATAGACGGAATACGATAACATCTGGAGTAGCGGTAAAGAAACTGCTGAAATCTAATGTTTGTTGAATTTGAAGATCCGTCCATGCAATCATACCAGCTGGGTGGGCGACGCGATCTAAAATTTCACCCCATTCTGTTTTTGGGCGAGCTGTTCTGATTTGATACGAGAAGTTTTGATAAACTGCATTATCTTGTAGTTTGTTAGCGTCTGAAAGAAAACCTCTTGCATTTTTTTGCGAACCAGGATAAGTATGCGCGAACCCTGTATTACAGGTGATTGTGCAAGTCTCATCGTTTGATGCTCTGAGAATAAAATCAAAAGTCGATCTCTGAAAACCCACGCCTGTTGAGATAATTTCAACTATAGTTGGATAGTTAGCTGCATCAACACTTTTTACGCGAACAAGCGCATTATTACTAATACCAGTTATTGTGTAATCTTCAGAAAAGTAATCGATCGCATAAACACCGAGGATGTCACCAGTTTCTGAGACTGTGAATGTGTCGCCGACCGAAAACCCACCATCAGCAGCTCCACTGTTGGTCTTGATAGAAGCTGAATTAAGAACTCGTGTCAAAAATGCAACTTTATTACCGATTACATCTTGAACTCCCTCAAGCCCAATCCAGGTTCTAACAGAATCAGTATTTAAGAAGAGGGTTGGAACATTATTGTAGCCAACGCCGTTAACATTGTTAACAAAAACCGTGTTGGAAATAGAGCCATTAGTTAATCTTGTGTCGATAACTGCAGTGGTTACAATTGTATCGGCATCATTTGGCTGAACAGTAACAGTCGGGTTGGCAGAATATCCTGCACCATCGTCAACAATAGTGACAGAGAAAATTTTACCTTCAGTAATTGTAGCAACATCAAATGTGAGGTTTGGAGCACCGCCGCCGCCGAGAAGTGAATCGGGAATAGTTATAGTTTCATCGGGGGCGTAATCGTCGCCTACTGTATCAACAGTGACTGTAGCGGCTCCTGAGCCGTTCACAACGACAGTAAATTGAGCACCTGTGCCGTTACCATCAGTTGTAAACCCAGTATCAATATCATATGTTCCAGCAGTTCTAGAAACATTTGCAGCACTAACTGTATCTACAGATGCAATTTTACCACCAATAACAGCAGTTAGTTCTCCCTCGACTCCTGGACCAGGAATGACAGTTCCTCCTGCCAAATCAAGAGTTAATTCATAAGCAGAGGGGTTTGAATAAGCTATTTTTTTGGCGCGAGTAACAGCAGAATTGACTCTTTTTCTATTGGTAACTGAAGCTATTGATTCATAATAAACAACATCAACTCTTTTACCTCTTAGTGATAATGGAGTTTCATCTGCTACAGAATACAGTGAGTTTTCGTAAACCTTAACTGTTAATTCTGTTGACCAAATACCATCTGATGGTCGTAGAATAAATTCTGATGGTAAAAATACTTCGACACCTTCGTTATACATCAAACGGAAAAATGCTTCTACACCTTCACGCGAACCTTTCGCCTCAAAAAATTCTCGGATATGCTTAACAAGTAGAGATTTTTCAACTTGAGCAACTTTCGGAAAATCGATTGCATATTGTTCTAGGAAAGAATCAAGGAAATCATCGTCATCGTGATCGATATTGAGTTTATCAATCATTTCTTGGAGAAGATAATTCGGGCTTTGAACGCCAGTCATTCCAAGACTGGTATAAGTATCATCTCCAAGATCCATAAATTTATAATAATCTTGAATGAATTGTGAAAAATTTGGATAGTCATCAACAACGAAATCAGGAACTTGTGATTCAACAATATAATTCATTGAATCGTGAAAATACCCCAACTGGCCAGAAAGCACATCTATTACCGCTGTTAACTCTGCGCCATTACCGCCACCGATCAAAAATACCACAGTAAATGTCATATCAGGAGCACCCATTGTGCCACCGATCGAGTTGTCAGTAATCGTTACAGTTTCGCCTTCCATAAAGCGAGAACCAGATGTGGTAATGTTAACAGATGTAACTGCGCCATTAGAATCAATAGTGACAGTAGCAACTGCGCCTGTTCCATCTTTCATTGATGTTACAGCAACACCAGGATAAACTCC